>MDSY01046329.1_pt1 | contig 28156 bp, 18 predicted proteins | sample 811131 | NCBI WGS metagenome assembly MDSY01 (sample SAMN05326643, study PRJNA326480) | marine metagenome | isolation source: seawater | place: Atlantic Ocean: South West | collected 2010
GCACGCCTCACCCGGAGGTTTCCAATCTCCACTCTCGCAATGGCGCACGTTTCCTGTACCAAGCTTGGACCCGCCAACGCCGTTTGCGCTGACCAAAAACGCTTGTCATCGCGAAGGTCCAACACCAAAGGGAAGCCTGCCCGTCCCGTGTTTTCTGGGATGACCACATCACGCAAAAAATCGTCATCATCCTTACGCGTGTTCGCGTACGATCGCGCGGACGACGGCGACGGCGAGGCGGTTAAGATCGAAATCCCGATGAGTGACATCTCCAAAGGCAAGAAAATCGGGTCCGGCAGTTTCGGGGACGTGTTCGAAGGCACGTGGAAAGGCCAAGGCGTGATTTTGAAGGAACGGAAATTGACAGGTCCTGGAAAAAAGTATTTCGATGCCGAGGCGGCGTTGAACCGCAGACTGAAATCCGCCAAGGGTGTCGCGCCGTTTTTAGGCGTCGCAGGTGCGAACGCGTATCTGGTGTGGAAAGACGAGGGGAGGGTGACGCTTGACTCGGTGCTTTCGGGAGGCGGAGGCGGAGGGTTAGGGGGGTTGTTCGGCGGGGGCGGAGGCGGAGGAGGATTGAGTTCTGCGATGGGAGTAAGCGACGAAACCAAAGCGGTCAAGCTATTCAGCAAGCAGCTCCTTCAAGCCGTTAAATCCGTACACGACAACGGAGTAGTACACCGCGACGTGAAGCCTGATAATATCTTGCTTTCCAACTGCGGAAAGGGGTTGATGGGGGGTAAGCTGGTGATTAAGCTGATCGACTTGGGCGGAAGCGCTGATTTGCGAACGGGAACTAATTACTCAAAAGAGGAGACCGTCTTCGACCCAGTGTACGGCCCCCCTGAGAAGTACTTAGACGTCAAGGGCGTGGGGAGTTTGTTTGGCGCGGGGTTGGGATGGGCACAGAGCAAGCCTGATTTGTTCGATGCTTTTTCGTGCGGTATGGTCATTCTTCAAGTCGCGTGTCCGTCGATGCGAAAAGGAAAACCGGGGAGCACGAAACGCGACCTGGATATTTACGCCTACGATGCCAAAGCGTGGCGGGCTTCGTTACCCGAGCGGCGGGAAATGGATTTCGCGATTCTGGACGCAAACAACGGCCAAGGGTGGGACCTGGTGTGCGGGTTGCTGCAGCAGCGGAAAAAAAGAACCTCGGTACAACAAGCGCTGGGGCACCCATTTTTGAAGGGAGTTTAAGTTCTTTTTTTGATTAAAAAGAAATGTACCTTCTACTCATATCCTAATAATACTACTCCTTCTACTCCTTCTACTCCTTCTAATCCTCGACCTTCTTACACTCCCTCCAGCACTCGTTTGTACCGCTTATATCAACCCCTTTGTTTCGCAAATTTCGCAGCACCAAGTCGCCTACCGGGTTCAGGGAGCCTCTTACCAAAAAATCCCCGACGTGCGCGTGCAAACATTTCACGCGGTTGCCTTTCCAATTTCCAACCTCCTTTTTATTTCCAAGCGACACGCCGGCCAAGCCAGTGGAGAATAAAATGTGTTTCGAGTGAGAGTACTGCGCTTGCTTTGAATTGCAAACGGGGCTGTTAGTGTTGCTCTCTAGCTCTTGTCGCCATTTCTCGGGGAGCAACCACCGCCGAGCATCAGGGACCGTTTCATGCGCAGATTCTAATTTGTCGCTCAGATTCGGCGTTCTCGCGACGACCGCGGCGACGTCGTCGATGGCGCCGCCTTCTTCCAACGAGTCTATTTCCTTATTTAGCATCGGGCACGTGAGCCACGCGAACGCGTGTTCCGCCTGTGCGTTTTTCTTTTTCGCTTTCCGTGTGTCTGGATGTATTTTACCAGACTGTTTACTTATACCATCGATATCACTGGCAACCTTCAAAACGTGCATGGGGGCGTGCACGAAAACTTGGGGATACCCGTGTTTACATCTGCTGCTACACGCAACCGGGTAGGCTCTGCGTTTCACGATTTGCCGAAACATCGTGTCTCGGTCCGTTTGCGTTATCGGCTCGAGTGTCGTGTGCGGTGTGAAGGGGAAGGGGGTGTCTGGGAGCGTGGAGGGGATACCAATTCGAGGAGGGCGGCCGGTGCCCACATGAACCACTTCCGAGATTTCAGGTGTGCACAACCAACGACGAGTTATTGACTCAGCACTTTGGGCGGCGCGACGCATTGCCGACGCGGATGCGGAGATGTGGCGCATTACACGGGTGACGCAGCACGCGCCCGCGCGTCGTACAGCGCGACGCGCGGGTGCACGCGCAAGAGAGAGTGTGACCACTTTCGTTGTTTTCAGTGGGAAGGCAGTTTTTTTTTGGCTTGATAATTTTTCTCACGTGCCGAGAAATCGCCAAATCCTCGTCACTGTCAACCGCACCGGCCCCGACCCAGACCTTCCCCTGACGAGCGAGGTGTGGTGATCAGCAGAGTGGTGCGTCACGTGACGAGGAGGAAGCGGTTGTTGGACGGTTTAGGGTTCCGGAACCTTACGACTTGTCCCCCCTCGATCTCTGGGAATCGCCAAAAACTCCTTTTCGGGACTGGATTGGCATCCCCGCTGAGCAATCACGCTTCCCTAATCCTCCTCCGCCTCCACGATGTTCACCTCTTCCGACGACCTCGTCGAGGAGATGCCCGTGGTTGACGCGTTGGGCGCGTTCCTTCAATACCTGGATCTCACCGACCACCACGCCATGGACGCGAAGCTTCACCGCAGTGGAAGGCACCCCGATGACCTTCACTGGTCCGCCAATCCAAAGTACCCAAACAAAATGAAAGTCGCCGGGCGGATCACGAGCACGGACGATAGCAATCTATTTTTGAAGCTGGACGCCGAGAACAAAGCCAAGGAAAAGCACTTGAAGGAGAAGAATAAGAAAATACACCAGGCGGAAGTGGAGTTGAGGGAAGTTAATTCAGATGGAGACGACGACGGTGATTTAGATTCAGCGCGGGGAGCAACTTCCAAAAACAATCTGAAAGATTCTGATCTCGTTTCAATCTTCCGAGCGTACGGAAAGTTTCGGCCTTTCAAACCCAAACCAAGGGCGAGTTTCAAAGGCGTTAACGGTTCCTATGAGCGTGCCGATCGACCGGAAAGACGGGACGTTGATGCGGGTACTGGAGAGAAAATATTGGTTACGCCGACGCTGCACAACACCGATTTATCAACGCCAACGAGTGGCGTATGGGAGCTGGACGCTTTAGGGTGGCAAAAGCTGGTTCGCGATTGCAGCTTATTGGACAATAGCACGACGTCGGTTGATTTGGATGATGTGTTTACTAGAGTTGACGCGGGTGAGATAGGGTTTGATGAGCGGAACAGGGATGAAAGACGAAGACGCGCGGCGACAGCGGCAGCGTTTGGAGACGCGAAACTCGAATTCGCCGAATTTAAGGTAGCGCTGAAGGAATGCGCCAAGCGGCGGTATGTTTTGAAAGGGGGTGAGGATACCCGAAAAAATACGGTCGCCACGACAAGTGAGGAAATTCATGCGAAAACAACCGCCAAAGTCGATGCCGCGTACACCGCTTTGCTGAGGAATGACATTTTACCGAAAGCGAATCGAGGAGTAAAGGATGCGACTAAAAAAGGCGATACCCACAATAATTCCATCAACACCGGAGAATGCACCCTACGCCCTACGCTGGTAAAAAAGCATAAGCCGAAATCCAAGGAAGAGGAGGATTTAGAGGCTTTATACTCCCAGCCCGCGTTGCGTTTATTGCGAAAGTACGGCACCCAACTCCGCCGACTGTACGCCCACTACGCGACCCTGGAAACGTTCAGCGCGACGACGAAGAAAATCACCTGGCGAATAGTGGAAGAGACCAACGCTACTCTAAACAGGGACGAGTTCTTGTGCTTTTTGGTTAATTTCGACGTCGTGCCGCATTTATTAAGCAGAGACGAGTGCCTTGCTGTGTTTCGACAGGTGGAAGCTGAGAACGACGGCGACGGCTTGGTGGATGAGATAGCGTATCCGTCATTTTTAGAGACTTTAGGCAGACTATCGCAAGTCGCATTCGCAAACGCCGTGCCTGTTCTTCGCAACAAACGCTCTGACGTGTTCGCGGTTCGATCGTTCAAAAAACTGGTCACAGCTGCGCCGAAGGAGTTGTGGGAACTTGGGACGCTGGGGAGTCTGTTTCGCAGGAGGGGGTTCTTCACGGGGAAGGATGGAGGCGTCGATTTAACGCGACACAGAAAGGACCGGGAGATACGCATCGCGGCGGTGCACCGCGAAGGTAAGACGTTGGAGGGTAAACATCTAGTGGGCATCGAGGACGCCGACGTAGGGTTGTCGAAAGTGTGGCAATATGGGCCGGGGTCAAGGGAAGCAAACTACAACAAAAAAGGCCGAGTTTCTGATTTACACGACCCACTGGCGTACGAGCACGACCTGTACGTCCACGCGCATGCGAACCAGTGGACGCGGGAGGACCAAAAGAATAAGTCGATCGAAAACGCGCACGAGAAGAGTGCACAAAAGGCGCTTTTGAGAAATCCTGGATCTCTCGACGTTCCCAACGATGGATCCGTTCTTCCAAGAATTCACGGAAGCACGCCCACAAAATCAAACTCCAAAAAGTTCACGCCGAAAGGGTGGGTTCCCAGTGGGAAGAGTGACGATATTCGGTCGCCTGGTGCGGGTGGGTTGAAGGCGGCGTACGGGTACCAGCAATCACCTTCGGTTACGAACTTGGAATGGCGGCATAATGAAAAAAGGAAAAGCGCTCCGGCGCCAAGGATGAGATTACAAGTGGCCAATGAGCTTGGGATAACAGACCCAGATTCTCGATATGCATCCAAAGCCCTAGAACACACTGTTATGGGAGGCACGCACCGAGATTCGGACGATAAAGTGTTCGCGACGTTGAACGCCGCAAGAGAGAAGTACACCACGAGCGTGTTGTCTCCGTCTGGGAATTATGATCTAAGTGGCGAAACCATCGATCGGCTGAACGCTGACCGAGCGTGGCAAGTTGCAGAACAAAGCGCGATTAACGAAAACACGGGAAGACCGTGGGTACACAGTTCAATCCCATCCTACGACTGGCTTCGACCGGAGGAGTTTAATCTCACCAAGAGTTTCCACAGCACCAACGACGGGTCGATGACACACAAAGCGAAGCGAGACTTTTTTCAACAACCTATTGAAAAGAAAGTCCCGCTCCCGAAGCGAAGCGTCGCGTTTGACCCGCCGGTGGAAAGGCCCGGGTACGATGAAGCGGTAGGGGGGATGTTAGTGTCGAAAAAAAATGAATACGAATTGGAAGATGAGGAATATGAACCGCCGTCTGATGATGACGATGCGCACGTGGAACAGGTGGTTGACGCTATGGGTGCTATGCGAGCGATGGAAACAAATGGGACACCAAACTCAAAAAATCAAGACCGAGTTCAAAAGTTTCCCGTCATCACGTCGCCCGGGTCGCGCCGTCCGGTTTTGAACCACACGAGCCCGATGGTCCAGACCAAGGCTAGAAAAGAGACATCCAAAAGCCTCAACTCCCCTACCCAAGATGCCGTGCGCATTGCGTCTCCGGGAACGTACGCGTACGGCATCGGCACGTCGTTCGCCAGGCCAGGGGAGGTGCTCGACCCCGGTGTCGCTTTCGGACATCGTGCCTTGATTGACAACCACTCGTTTCCAGGTAATACCACCAAACCTCGCCGCAGACATACAGACTTCGCGTCCCTTCCCCACCCCGAGGTCGCTGCTGTTTCCAACCTTCAGTGGTTCGAAAACATTCGGGGTAAGGCGCTGCGGCAGCGGGGGTTGCCGAGCACCAAGTTTTTGTCAACCTGGAGGGAAAAGTTGGGCACCAAAGAGCAGCGACTAAAGGATGAGGCGGACGTCGAGACGATTCAGAGAGGCTTAAGAGCACGGATAGGAGGGGATTGATAAGATAGGTACTGTTTGATGCATTATTATTGTCCAACGAAATACTCTAATGGTCGTCTAGTTTCTCCAAAACCCCTTCCGCGATTAGCGGCTGTGCTTCGTCGCGCCACATCAGGTGAACGGTATTTTTTTGCAAATCCACCGTGCCGTCTTTCGTCACGACCTCGCCGTAGTCTTCTAATACTTTCACCTGTACTTTGAAATCGCGTGGAGGGTGCGGGTCCAGGGTTAAATTCAAACCCACGCCCCCGCGTCTTCCCTGGTATTTGTTCACGAGCGTGGCGTACTGGGTAAAAAAAGACCTTTCAGAATGGCTCAAGTTTTCCGCCACGTGTTCGGGTAAGCCGGTACCGATTTCCCACCTTAAGTTGCGCACTCTGCTCATGCGTTCGTTGAGGTACACGAGTAACGCTCTTTTGTTCCTCAACACTGCTTGGTGATGGACCAAAATAGAAGCGGCATCGTCCGGCCTGGCTTCATCCAAGCTCGCGCCTGTTTTCTGAATGTCGCCGATCAGTTTTAAAATTGATCTGTGATGCTCTTGGCTCTCATCCACCACCGCCCTGGCGAGCTCGTCGTTGTACGGAGGAATCGTGCCCTTTTCACTCTGCGCGATGTCCGTCACCAAGCTCGCGCCCTTGCTGCCGAAGTTCGACATCCCAAGTGGATGGGGGGGACAACGGGCGCGTCCGAAACTCACGAGTGCATTCGAGAAAGATCTGCTTTGTGACTTTTGAAAATCGAAAATCAGCGTTCATTGGAGCAATTGACGAGTTACTGACGAGTTAAATATGAAAATAAGTCAATTTCCAGTGTCTAGAGGCATGCACGCTTTCATGCACACCCACGCACGCTTCACGGCTCAACACCCACAGAGCAATTAGTCTCTTACATACTTAAGCTGCTACGTATTAAGCCGCTTTCCCTCCCACGAGCGGCTCTGACTCCCCTTCTGCTGCGGCCAACGCATCATCTTCCTCCTTGGCTTTGATTTTCGCCCAGTTGTAAAACCCGAAGCCGATGATAGCGGTGGCGTACCCCAGCGCGGTTTGCAGTGACACAATGTCGTGGTAGATCGCGATGCCGAACAGGATGATGATGATGGATTTCATCTGGGCGAGGACTTTTAACGTCAGGGAACCGGCGTGTTTAATGACACCTAGGGAGCAGTAGTTGACGCCAAATCCAAGCGTACCAGCGGCGATGAACATAAGCGGGTGCTCCTGCACCTGGCCCCACGCGTTTTCATCCACCATGGGTTGCCACTCCAGCACGGCGATTAAGGTGCCGAGGAAGATTAAACTCGCGGGGGACACGAAGTACATGCCCTCCCACATGGTGAAGCTTTTGTTGGCTAACAGAAACTGGAAGCACGCGGATTTGATGGCTTCGAAAAATTCGGCGACGAAGATTAAAGCAATGCCGATCCAGGTGAAGTGCACTTCCGCGTACGCCGCAACGGCGGTACCAACCACAATAACAAGAATCGACAGAAACACCTTCATGTGGAACCGGTCCAACCCGGTGATCCACAGGATGAAAAACAAACACACGGGGGACAAGGCCTTTGTCATTTGCAAAAACGACAAACTCAAGTAAAAGTACGCCATGTTGCCGCACGCCAACGTCACGCCGGTGAAGAACCCAATCGGCAAAACAGTCTTAACCCATGACATGAACGTGATGTCCTTGTGCTTTTCCAAGCTCACGATGCCCGTTTGCACTAAAACCACGGAGGTGACCCATCCGAACAACACGCCCAGCGAACTCAGCGCGATTGGAAAGTGAAACGGGGTCACGGACAGCACGTGTTTGTTCAGCAGGATGATGGACGATGCCGCGGTTAAGTATGCCAAGCCGTACAGAATCGCCAGGAGCATGGAGCTCGTCGCAGCGGTGTTGGCAACAGCACCCATGATGTCTACGGGTTAGTGTAGCGGTTATCTAACTCACGCCGTCCGGTAGCACAGTCTCGTCTGACGACTGTTTGATGTCACACCAAAGCGCAACACACCCTAGACGCTTCCCTTCGCGGAACCCCTCTTGACCAAGTAGACGCGACCGAGGCGGTGAGCGCGGTTCGACGAGGACGTCGATAGTATTAGTAACACCCGTCGAAAAAAACGGCGTGAATGCGTGCGTGTACGGCGCCGCGCGGAATACACAGCGCGGCCCGATTTACGCCCTAGTATCTCGGTAACACCCCGCCTTTTCTCGAACCGCAAATTATGACGAGTTATAACCCCTAAGTATTTAACTCGTCAACCTTAGTCTATATTGGAGGGACTCTTGCACCACCTCGGGAAAGTCGTTGATTTTGGTGGAGTGAGACGGCACGTTCTTGATGACTCGGTCCTAAGATAAAATTACTGCTATACACCTCCCTCCTCTACTCCTGCCTCAACGCCCCCAGCGCCTGCAGTTTGTTCAAAAGCGTCTGTACTTTCGCATCCTTCAGCCTGACTAACTGTTCCAGCTTGCGGCTTTTCGCATCCAAAATGGAGTTGGTCTCGCGCAGTTCCGTGATAAGCGAATCTTTTCGCTTCATAATCGGATCGGAGGTTTCCGCGTTTTCGTCATCAGCCGTTCCATGGCTCGTGGCTTTCAAAATACCCCCCCCTACTAGTCTGGCATTCGTTTCGATAGCAACACCCCCCACGACGTGGTTCACGTGCCCGCACTGCTCGCACAGCACGACACCGGGAGAGGAGTTGTCTGTGGCGACGTCCATGGGAGCACCGGGTGACTGCTGACGCGGTTGCTGTTGATATATTTGTTGCGGACTTCCCATGGCACCTCCTCCTCCTTGCCCAACTTGGCCGTTCGCGCTCCGTGTCGCCACCGTCGTGGTCCCCTTCCCCGCCACCCCATGCTTCTGCTGGAACTCCGCCATTTTGAACTTGCACATTTTCAACACTCTTTCCACCGCCCCGGCGCGGCAGTTCGCGACATCCATGAAGTCGTCCCGCGGGATTTGGAACCCGAGCTTTTTCAACGCACGCGTGTTCAACGTCTGCCAGTTGTACACCTTCTGCGTCATCGCGTTCGCGGACGAGTAGTTGTGAAGCTCTACTAGTTTCGGGTAGAAGTGCGCGATTACTTCCGCGACAAGGACGCCATCCGAAAAGTCGCGTGCGATGTTCCGCTTCGGTCGGGATAAAGGGATCTGGTCGATCCAGTTGTATAGAGGCTTGAGCTCATCTTCGGTCAGGTCCATGGTGGGTCACGGGACCACGCCTTCGTGTGTGGTCCTGAAAGACACTCCTAAGTGCGTCTACGTCAAGAGAACGCAGTCCGTCCACGTCCACGTCCACCACTACCACTCCACGCGTGTGTCGTCGAGACGCGCGCCGAGGTGTGCACTCGCGGGCGGTCAACGCAACGTTTGGCGGCAAACGGTCTTGTGGCCACGAGACGACTAGAAATGTATTGGTGTCGAGAGGAATGATGGATTATCGACGAGTTAAATAGGTAAATTTGCGTTTTTTCATATTTCAATCACACGACCTCTCGTCTCTCCCTAATACAACTACCCCCACAACATATATGTTAATCGAATATGTTCGGAAACAGCACGTAGTGCGTGGTTTTAACAATAATATAGGTTACCGTGAACGCGACGAAGTACCGGGAACAAAACGTGTCGAAAACCTCCAAGCCTTGTCGCAGAATTTTCGACGCTCGGCCGTAGAGACGGAGTGGAACCGCGACGGTTCCGGCCGCTTGTCGCACCGTGGCTAACGGGGAACTTTGTGCATTCTCCACCCTGATATCCGCCGCACTCTTAGTGTCTTCCATCAGTGAGGCGTAACGCTTATTGATTTCAGCCGTTTTCGTTTCCCGGGTCGTTTTGTCCATAGACGAATCCATCATGATCGCTTTCATTTCGCTCATTTGTTCGTCCGCTAGTTTGGAAAATTCTCGTTCGCGAGTTTCGGCATCCGCCTCCGGGGTCGCCATGCCCAGCAAACCCCCCGCCCCTCGGCAAATCAACCCCACGGATAAATCATGGTAGATTGCCAGAATCGCAACCACTTTCGTGGACCCCAATAAAATAAAATTAGCCCCCACCATGAACACCACGCCGGCTAAGTACGTCTCTGAAGTTTCGTGAAGTGGCAGGACCCAGCCGAGGCCTTTTTCTCGAATGAATGGCAACGCCGTTTCCCGGCTGAAACTCTCCAACACACACAACTCAGTCCGTACACGTATCAGCACGTCGTTGATCAGCGGCCGATAATTCTCGATGTTGTCCGCGCCTGCTAATCCGAGCGCGGCTTTTTGTCCGACTCGGAACACGCCGTCCGACGCGGGGCACACGGGGTTGAAGTTAAAAAAAGGGTCGATGGTGGGTGATGACGATTGTGCTGCATATGCTGCTCCAGATGGGTTGCCACCCGCGGTCGCGGCTAACGCAGAGAACGCGAGCTTGGCGTGACTGGCCGTGGTGGTGATCGAGGTCGTGCCGTCGTCGGTCACGATCTCAGGCACACGCGATCGGACCCGTGGGGCGTACCCGTAGTGCTCATCCTTCGCAGCCCTGAGCGCCCCGGTTTGTCGACGAGGCACCGATGGATGCGATCGCGACCGCATAGGCGACCGCGCCGGCTTTCCATGCATCTTTCCGACACAGCGCGGGGATGCGGCGGCGGACATCGCTACTGCGGACATCGCGTTCGGAGGACGGGACGTCGGCGGAGCGCAGGTGTCGAGTGAACAGACGTGGTTGTTGGTTTGGGTTTGAAGATACGGTGACGAGCAATCTGACGTGGATTTTTCAGACTGGAGAGCTTTTGCGAAAAGCACACCCCCACGTCAAGCGCGCGACGACGTGAAAAACACTACACTACGTGATTTTGGCACTACAGAGCACGTAACGTTAACGGGCTTACACATTTCTACTATCTCTATGGACTCTTCACGTCCTCCCCTGATTCCTTCGCCATCTTGATGCGTTGCTTTAACCCCATCAGGGATTGCAAACATTGTTTGGTTTCCTCCGCCGAGTCGCCCAGCGCGTCCCGCGCAATTTCCATCGCCTGCACGTGCACGCGCTCCGCGTTGGGCCAGTCCTTCATTTCAGAGAGAACTCGGGCGAGGAACAACAACGATCCAATAGCTTCTTTGACTGCTTTCGGGTTTTTCGAGCCGAGGGACAAACGCGCCGCCGCCGCGGATTGAAACGCCCCGGCGGCAAACTGACTCAATTTCTCATTCTTCCCTCCATGGCCGCGGTTGTTCTCGTGAAAATAAGCGCAGGCCAAATAATGACAAGCCGCACCTTGCTGGAACGGCTGGTGCATCAGCAGCGCCGCTGCGGCTCGCAACGGCCTTTGACACTCTTTCCACGCCTCCGCGGCGAACATCTGTTGGCCTAGCACGTAGCACTGCTTACCCACAGCCTCCGCGTGCTCCATAACGGGCGGCACCCCGGGTTTCCCCCCGCGCATTTTCCACGAATCGCCCACTTTAAACACGTGGTTCAACGTGGCGAACATGACTTGAGGGAGCTTCACTTTCAAAATTTCTTCATCCTCCTTTTTCTTTTTGAAGGCTTGTTTTTCTTCCTCTGCCGCGGATTCGGGTAATTCCTTCGGTTCGTCGTCTCCGCCCTCCCCAGGGCCGCCCCATTTGCCAACCAACTCTTTATCCCAAGCCACGGTGTGATCGCCCTCCACCATTCTGCGCATCTCGCCCATCGGAGCTAATCCGCCAAATCGCTTGCTTCCAGCCACCGCGGCTAGACTTTTGGAAATGTTCACGATGCACAGGCGTTTGTTTTTAACGCGGTCGTACGTGGACGCGGCTAACTCGTAGACTTGATCCAATGGGAGAGTGCCAGCAGGTTTGAGAGGGTGCGCTTCTAACCGCATAGCGCACTCCGCTAACTTGCCTGCTCTGAGCTCAGCCGCTAATGTCTGCCCTCGAATGGCTTGCGTGTTTTCTTTTGAATTCGCCTCACCTCCACCTCCCCCGACCAAGTGACTCAGGCCCATTGATTTCTCCTGCAACAACGCGCAAGTGGCTTGTAACAATGCGACGTCGCCTTCGCGGTCGTTCTCTCCGTCATCGTTGCCCGCGCTTAACACCTTTTGTTCCCACTTTTTTATGACTGCGTTGTACTTGTCGGTCATCTTCCTGTTGCGGAAAAATATCGCTTGATGCAACAGCTTGTCTCCGTACTCTACGCACCCTCTGTCCTCCACTGCCTTGGCCGCGGATTTGTAGTGATTTTCAGCTTCCGATGGCTTACCTAATGCCGCTTCCGTCGCCCCCAGCCACGTAAACGCATCCCCCAGCTCCGTGTTGTTCTGCTCGAACTCGCACTGCATGTACACTGGGGCGTTGTCATCAAGCTGCTTGGCGAGGAACACGGCGTGCTGGAACACGCGTTCGGCTAAGGGTAACGCCTCCCCGCCGAGCTTGTGAAGACTCGCACCAACCTGCATCACCCACTTCGCGGCTTCCTTGTTTTTCAGCACGCGACGATTGCGCTCGGCGTTCCCCAAGCACTCCAACAGCCGTTGGCGGTCCACCGCGTCAGGCGGGAGCGTGGTGATCGCCTGTGCCAGAGCCTCCATGGTGGAGGAAGGCGTGTGGTGACCAGGCGGTGCCGGAAGCTATGACCTCGACGCGTCGATTATCACGATCGGATCTACTCGGCACGCGGGCCAAAAAGGCCGCGGGGAAAGCACGAGACGCGAGCTTGATTCGGCTTCCGTTTCAACGTCAATTTCAACTTTCTAAACGATTGGGACAAATCACGCACCCCATTTCAGCAACCACTCGTTGATCGGCATTAATCCAGCCCAATTCTGACCCGCGCTCGTCTTGGTCGGCGTCTTGACGTCCATATTGAGCTCCGCCGCCGCGCCTTCCATGCAAAGTCTAACAACCCCCGCGGTGTTTCGAACAACGTCAACATCGGCATCGACCTCGAACATGAGCTCATCGTGAATCTGCGCGATGAGTTGAGCTTTGCTCGGGTCGAACCCGGCTGGAACTTCAGAAGGCGAACACAGTCGGTGCCACCGTTCCATCGCGACCTTTATTAAATCGCTCGCCGTGCCTTGTATAAGCGTGTTAACCGCTTTGCGCTCAGCTTCAGCGCGCATTGAATTATCCGCAGACGCGAACCCGGGAAGAGGCCGCACTCGCGCGGAGCCGGGAATATAAACGCGCATGGAATTCTTCGCGGTTTGTTTAGTCTCTTTGATAAATCGTTTCAACCTCGGAAACGCGTTGAACAGCGAATTTGTCATTAGCCGCGCCTCTTCCACGGACACGCCTAATTTACTGGCTAGGCCATTCGTGCCTTGGCCGTACAGTAAGCCGTACACGGTGGTTTTGGCCTTGGCCCTGTCGGTTTTGGAGACGGGCGCGTTTTCGTCCGCGCCCAAGCCGGCGTTCCAAATGCGTTCGAACGCGTCGTTCGCTTTATTTTTATTCTGACTGGAAGTAGCATGACCGTCATCATTCGGTTGGGGATTCAAAATCGCCAGTAGCCGCTCATCCCCCGCCAAATGCGCTAATACTCGCAATTCGATCTGGCGGTAATCCGATGCGAGAAGCACTTTTCCTTTTGGGGCTACGAACGCCGAGCGAAGAGACAGGTTTCCATCAGTGCTCGTAATCGACCCGACGGCTTGTAAGTTAGGATTGGAGGATGATAACCTCCCAGTCGCCGTCCTTGTGTTGTTCCACTCACAACGCAAACGGTCTCCGTTTTCCTTCTCGAATAATGTGACGTACGATGCGCATACTGACGTGGCCCTCAACGCGGCTCTGAACTTCAAAACGAGCCCGGGAAAGGGATGTGAATTGGGTCCAGACGCCAACGCCCTCAAAACCTCATCCCGGGTGCTGTGCGTTTGAGGCAGGTGCACGTTGCGTTGAGGGGGAACATGCTGGGCACTGGTAGACGGCGGTCCCCACCCCGCACCCTTCACCGCAGGCGGGGGCAACTTCAGGGTCACGTAAAGCGCCTCGGCTACTTGCGCCGGCGCCGCTAAGTTGACGTCGTCGCCCGACGGGGTTTTCACGAGTTGAGATGCTTGTTTTTCTAACGTAACGCACTCGACTCGAAAGTGCTCCACGACTCGCTTTGCGTACTGCAAATCGAACCCTATGCCGACGCGTTCAAGCGTGCCAAGCACAGCGCTTATCCGACACTCCCGCAACGTGGTGCTTGCTATTTTTTTAGTCTCGATGTCGTTGGTTTGATGCGACGCGCTTTGCCGCCGAAAGCGCTGCACTAGGGCCGCGGCGAGGTGTAAGTCTAGACGAAATTTTCCCAAAGCAGTGGACGCTCCACCCATCGCATTCGCGTGTGACTGTTTATTCGTACCGCTAACATCTGGAAACATTTCGTTCACCTTGTCAACTCCGTCTTCGTGCGACGCATCCGGCGCCGCTAACCACGCCATGGTTCTCGAATCCAGGAAAGACGTTTTTGAAATGTTTACCGGTACGTCGAGACTGGAAAGCCACTTCACCACGATCTGTGTGTGGTGCGTCACGATCGGTATACCCCTTTTGAGCACGTTTTGAACTACAGAACGAGTCGCTTCGCCGCCGGCCAAGGTATAGTCACTTCCTGGTGTCTGCGTCGCGGAGAATGGAAACACGAACACAGGTGACCCGCATCCGTCGCCCGCGTCCTTTACCTGTTGCGGGCTTCCAAGCAACACTACTCCTATAGCGACTGGGGTGTTACACACGTTAGTCACCCGGCCCCCTTCCACTACCGGCCCACCACCCCCAGCAGCTCTCGCGGCTTTCGTCGCGGCTTTGGTGTCCTCCGCGGACGGGTTAGGCGTTAAATTACTCCTAAAGCCGAATTTTTTTGTCCCAACGGTGTCCCTCAGAAGCACGCCTATGCCCACTGCCGAGGCATAGGTCAGTGCTTTGCCAAATAACTCAAGGTTCTTCGGTTTGCAACAGTCGAAGGAAATAAGATCGTCAAACCCGAGGGACCCGATTCCGGTTTTGGGTTTAGTAACTGCGTCATGCCAAAGCGTCGTCTTTGTTTTTGTTTTCTTGTGAGTTTTTTTGCGGACTCCGGTATCCAAAAGTGTATCGTCGTCCACGCTCTCGTGTGACTGTTTGCGAGTAATACCATCGCAATCATCTGTATCATCTCCGTCGACTATACATTCCACAGGTACACCAGTTCCTCGAAACACTTGAGACAGAGTGACTTGTTTCGGGTCCGCGCTTTTGTCCATCTTTTTGCGTTTCTTCTTGTTCGGCGACGTTACGTTTTCCTTTTCAACGTCGCCGCGCTTCGGGACGACGTATCGCAGCGTGGGGCCAGTCTGGGTTTTGGGTTTTTCAGGAGTGGTGTCCAGCACCGTGTGGTCGTTCGTAGGTGCTTTGTCTATGGTGTCTACGCGCGTAGATGTGGGCTGTTGCGCCGTCGCGCGTTGGGTAGACTGAAACGAATCAAACGCAGGTTGTGACAGCTGTGTTTTTTTCACTGAAATCGTCGAACCTTGTCGCTGTGAATTGTGGAACTGAGTCGTGGTTCGTTCGTTTCCGTATCCCCTGGCAGGGGGTTGGGTTCGACCCGAAGCCGATCCCCGTGCGTTATCCCTGCTGCAGAAGCTGTTGTACCTGAGGAAAGCAGAAGGGGCGGGTCGGCGAGTGAGTTTGGAAGCTACGACTTTCGAAGAGTTTAAAAGGGTGCCTAGATTGCCACAGGTTGCCTTATCGCCCCCGCTCGTACCATTGTCTACTCTCCTGGCGTAGCTCCCGCGGATCCGGCGGCGCACGCGCCCGCCACCGAAGCCGGTACAGCGGCGACGCCTCCTCGCGCGACATCGACCCCCGCGGCGAGGAGTGAGACGAGAGGTGGACGGACGTGACGAGAGATTAATGTTTCTCAAGTTTCTCAAGACTTTATATCTATCACAGATCCGCCACCTTCGCGTCATAGGACTGGTCACGGCGACGCCCTGATGTCGTCTGTGCGCGAGGCGGCGATGCCGGGTGACACGTCGCCCGCGTCCACGGTCCCGTCCCCCACGCTCGCAGACATAAAGTTTTCGCAGTTCGTACCGGGAATACACGAGGAGTCGCAGATGGATGAACTCTCTGCGATCGTGGATGCCGAGCTCAGCGAGCCGTACAGCGTGTTCACGTACCGTTATTTCATCAAGAACTGGCCGGAGTTGTGTATATGTGCGAAGTTAGGTGATAAGGTCGTGGGGGTTGTTATTTGCAAGCTAGACCAGCACAGGGAGAGTTTCCGGGGGTACGTCGGTATGCTCGTGGTGGTAAAGGACTTCCGGAAGTTAAAGCTAGGTTCGGCGTTGGTACAGCGCGCGTTGGCGGTGATGCAATCCAGTGGGGCGGACGAGTGCGTGCTGGAAGTGGAGAGCACGAACACTGGGGGGCTGCGGCTGTACGAGAATCTTGGGTTCATTCGAGATAAGAGGTTGGAGAGGTATTACCTTAGCGGGAACGACGCATACAGGATGAAATTATTATTTCCGCTGCCGGCAGAAATGAAAGAGGGCATGATTAATGAGAGCGAGATGCGAGAACAGTAGCTATTAGGCAGAGTAGTATTCATTTATGCAGCATACTAGGCAGAAGTATGAGTAAGTAGTCACGAGAACATATTAGTTGAATTGTGAGTCTTCATAACAACAGCGCCGTGCCGCTCTACAAAAACGCACCCAATTTAGACTCATCACACTTAAGCCTGCACACCACCACCACCACACCACTGAACAATTACTTGCGGCGTCCCGTGGTTTTTGTGTGCTGCCCGCGCACACGGATCCCCCAGTAGTGTCGAAGACCACGGTGGTTGCGGATCTTCTTCAACCGCTCGAGGTCGTCACGCAGCTTGGTGTCCAGGGCGTTGGAAGACAGCTGCGAGTACTTGCCATCCTTGAAATCCTTCTGCCTGTTCAGGAACCAGTCGGGAATGCGGAACTGCCTGGGGTTCGCGACGATAAGCATGAGGGATTCGAGCTGCGCCGCGGTCAATTCACCCGCGCGCTGGCCCATGTCAATCTCAGCCTTCTTGCAGCACACGTTAGCGAATCGGCGACCGATACCTTTGATTTGCGTAAGTGCGTACATCACCTTGGTGCGCCCGTCGACGTTCGTGTTCAAAACACGCAGAATGTGCTGGAAATCATCCCCCACGATCAAGTCCTTGGCGTCGATGCCTCCGGCGAAAGACATGGCGAGTGGCTGTGGGTAGGAAAAGGAGGGGGGGGTCAGCGATGAGGTCGAGAGTCATTGGAGAAAAAGAGCATAGCACAAAGCTCGTCGCCGGCATTCGCCCTCCCCGGGTCGGGTCCACCGTGTCCTGTAGCGACGACGTCCAGTACTTGCGACGTCCGTATACGCTGTGCTGTGGTACTACACATGCCCTACGGGTATTTGCAGCCGCACGCTCGTCTCGCGTCGCGGTGGAACGCCGGAGGCCGGTGCGTGCGTTGGAGGAAAAACCCTGACGGAGCGCTTCGCCGATGAAAAAACCGCGCGGTGGTTCGGACGCGCACGGTTCGGGACGCGGCGACCGCCGGATGACAACGGCATCACGCGGGTAACACCCATCGGCACGCAGTAGTGCACGTGAGTGGGAGACCATCACATGTTTCAGTCGTCGTCACCAGCGTTCGGCCGCACGCAACCAAGCGACCGCTTTTCGCGAAGCAACACACTCCAAACGGATGTGGTCGCTCCGGTCATCGCGGCCTCTGGTTGGTGCGCGACCACTTACGTGGTACAGGATCGGGCCTAGTGCACGCCGTGTCTCTCGTGGACACCAAGCGTGATTATCGTGGGTAGTATACGCACCGTGACGTGTGTCGCGCGTCGCAAAGAGACCATGAGTGGTGGGTTGATGCGCCTTTTGTTGGTGAAAGCCCTAATTGTGAGATGGTATCGAAGCCCAAAATAAACTTTTTTTTGAGAACAGGGAAGGCGCTCTTCGGGAAGTTCTCCAGTCATACTCCCCCTGCGCTCTCCAATGCGCGTCAAGGGCGGTTCCGGCGGCGGCGGCGGCGGCACAGGCGGCTTACCCAGCCCCTACGTGAAGTGGGAAAGGGTACGTGTTTTGTCTTTCAGTGTTGAGGAGAGGACTTGGTGTCCAATGAGAAGGAACACCATACGGCCTCGCGCGTCAAACCCAAATTAAGAACTCTCATCGATTCAACACAAGGGGCCCTGTCTTGTGTACGACGCACAGCTGTAGACGCACAGCTGTGTGTGTAGACGGCAAGCCTGTTTACTCATACTGTCATGTATACCTTGTCTGACCTATTATCCCCCACGCTAAATACCCATAGGAACGCTGCGCCGCGATCGACAAGGCCAAGATTGCGAAAATGAAAGCTTCGGTGGATTCCAAATCCCCGCCGCGGTTCAAACACATGACTGTGAACGCTAAAAAGCTTCAACTGGAAGAGGACCGGTTAGTGGAGATTGAACGGCAGAATATGAACCTGCTGGATAACTTGAGCCGTATTAGTGAGAGAAAGAGTGAACTAAGCGGTAATTCTGATGCGGGTGTTTCCAAAATCACGAAAAGGCCGAAAGCGTTGCTTCGAGGCCAGGCTCCCGTGAAACACCAACACAAGTCGTTAAATTTACGCAAACGACAGGACGAGCTGGACCGGATTGAGAGAGAGAATGCACTTATTCTATCACGAATTCAAAAGCAAAACAAGCAGCAATCTGAGTTCTCGGTGAAGAAGATGAACAGCGAGTGGAAAGAGACTTTGGAGCACCGGAAACGAGCAAGCCAATGGATTGGGTGATGTGTTATTATTTGTAAAAATAATTTGATGAGCATTCAATCATCCATTTACATTACATCCCGGTCACCGTGATGTCACCCTTTTTCGGTTCGTTTCTTAATCTAGATTTCGTGTCATCTTCTTTGATTCTTCGTAGGAGGCAGGAGAGGACTCTAACGTTCAGTCCATCCAAGTCCTCGCCTTCGGACGCACCATCGTCGCCGGTTAACAACTTAACCGTGACGTCCGCGTTGGAGTACATCTCTTGGCGTTCCTTCTGCAGCTCTGCGATGATCTCGGCAATCTTAGTTTGATCGCCATCCGCATCTTGGAATAGTGGCCTGCTTTCCGCCCCATCCCTGGTCACCCGCGCCGCCAACAACTCAGCACTGCCACTCAAACAAACAACCACTCCGTTCCGCAGGTGCATCCAGTTTGCTTTCTTTTTAATGATGCCCCCGCCCGTCGCGACGACGCATTTTTTGTACGCCGCGACCTCTGCCAGGATTTGCGTCTCGATATCGCGGAAACCGTCCTCGCCCTCCGAGGCGAAAATCTCGGGAATTGTCGTTTTGGTGACTTGCTCTATGATCTCGTCGCTGAGAGGGTTGGGGGGGTAGAGGTTGTCAGCGTCAGAAGAGCGTCAGAAAATGGTGTCATGATGTTATTGGAAAAGTAAAGTGCACAGAGAAGAATGGATAAACCTCTGTGGACGTTCGGTGAGTCGTCCTCACATAGTACTTACGTATCGAAGAAGTTGTACCCCAGCGCTGCGGCGAGTTTCTTGCCCACGGAAGACTTGCCCGTGCCCATCATTCCGACTAAGAAGACGGAAGAGCCGTCGAGAACATCCTTGACCTCAGCGCCGGTGTCAGCGGAAGCCTCGCATCGCACGATCGATCGACGCGAACGACGCGCGGCGGTGTGGGCGGGGCGGACAGCTAGCTTTTGGTGCGAGCGTTGGAGCCGCGCGACAGGCGCGACGTGAACGCGCGTGGAGACGCAAGACATGGTGTGTCGACGGTCGATGTGCGCGGTCGATGTCAGGGGACTGTCGTGTATCAATCAGATAAAGTAGCGCCGACTCGAGAAAATAAAAAGCCAAAACTGCAAGCTCGGACGCATTTGGGAATCACTCTCCCGTCGCGCCTCGTGGTGCCCCCTTCCGGGGCGACACGAGTCTGCAGTAGCGCGATGGCCAAGAACGAGAAGGGCAAGAAGAAGGGGGACGATGAGGGCGGGGGTGAGCCCGAGGCGGTGAAACTGACCGCGGTGACCGCGTTGCTCCCCGATCCCAACGACGTGAAACACAACGTGCAATTGTTAGTGGAGCAGCTGAAGAAAGCCCCGTCCAACAGTGCTCCCCGCGCACGTAGTGACGCCGCGTTGTTCCTCTGGGACCTCGTTTTGAACGACCCCGAAGCCAAGGCAAGACTGCAAACGATGATCGACGAGTTCGCAGCCAATTGCGTTGTCGCGTTGAGAGACGGAGACATAGGGGACCGGAGCGCGGTGGTGAGTTTGCTCGCAGAGGCTTGCGTTTGGAGTAACGAGTTGAAACTGTTGTTAGCGTCCGCCGCGAACCTAGTGGAACGGCTGTGTGACATTCTGGATGACAGGTACGACGCTGGCGCTTTGACCGGAAAGAACGCAAACCCCCACTCATCGAACGGGGACAACGACACACTGGTTGCGAAATCCGCGGCTAGCTTTATCCTGAAAGAGCTGACGACCACAAACGAGCTGCGCCAATTAGTCCTGCCAGCTCCGAAGAAAGGGAAGGGGTTGAGGCTGAAAATGGACGTCTTGGTGGATTGCGTTAGGGTAAATGCGCATACAAACCCCCAAACATCGGAACGCCCCGAGCTGTGGCAGATTCGAACAAACTGTCTACACACGTTACACCAGTGCATGGACCCTAACCGGAACAAGGACGCAAAGAGAGCACGGAGCGATGCGTTTGGAGACGGCGACAACGCGAGTGATTCCAAAATTAAGTCGACAGCGACGCCAAGTTTAACGCTTAGGGCGTTTTCTCATATTCTCGGTGACCAAAATGCCCCAAACGAAGCCCGAAGAAACGCAGCCTGGTGCTTGGCGCACTTGTCGCACGACGAGAAGCGGCGGGAAGCGGTGTTGGGGGATAAAAACGTGACGACGGCGATTAAGCATACGTTGCGAAAAGAAAAAAATAAAAGTAAAAGTGGAAAGACGCTTTTGGATTTCCCGATCCGAGCCGGCGTCGCCGCGTGCGTTTCGAACCTGTGCGCCGTGGATGACGACGGTGAAGGTGATGGTTCACATTTCACAGATAACGATGCATCCATAGCCTCTCTTCGCGCACAGGCAAACACCCTGGAAGGCCGTTTCAGTGTTTTAAAAAAGATCCCGAAGGATGAGCTAAAACCGGCGGACGCGGAGGAAAAAACAGAAATCGGAAAGGAACTGAAAGGAATTCTGAAAATTCTGAACGGCGAACTTTTGGCGCCCAGCGGGGAGGTGGGAAAACGAAACGCACACGTTACGAAAATTCGCGCGGAGCTTGTTTTACGCACTACCCGAGCGCTCGGGCCGCTTTGCCGACTGCTCACGCCGCCTGGTGAGGTGGAAGGCGATGAGTCGGAGTCCGAAGCGGAGGAACCTTTGAGCGACGACGCAAAAGAAAACGAAGAGTTTCAAAATCAAAGCGATCGAGAAGACGCGTCTGTTCCCGGGTCGCCAGGTGGTGTGACCGGTGAAGGTACCGATGAAACTACCGATAATACTATCGAAACTGAAGGGGAGACACCAGGTGGTGAGACGGGTGATGCGACTGCAGGTGAGGCAAAGGAGGGAGAGGGTCTTCCCTCAGATTCCGGAGAGGTTGCCACGGATGCCGTTGACGGCGTCGTCGCTGACCTCACAGGAGAACCTTTCAACCCTGCTGAAGTCACAGAACCTAAAGAAACAGACCCTGAAGAGCCAAAGACTGAGGAAACAAAAAAAGCACATGCTTTACTGTTAGGGCAAGCCGAAGCCGTTTCCCACGCCGCCGCTGCGTTGCGGCGGCTGACGCTGGACGGCGACGGCGAAATCGCGAAGACAATCCACTCCAAAAACGCGCACGCGCATCTTCTGTGGCACCTGAACCACACCAAGGACGTGAGCACGAAACGAAATGCGCGAGAGACTCTTAGGCAGCTGAGCTTTTCACAAGAGGTGCGTGATGCTATTGTTGCGGTACCGGATGCACCCACGCTTGTCAGCCGCGTGTTCGCCGTGGACACGAAAGCGAGTTCAACAATCTTAGACTCAAAAAATTTGCAAAGATTGAACAAACTGCTTCCGGGGCTGCACGCGAACAGTCACCGGCGACGACCTGCTGATGAGATCAAAGCGACTCGAGTCGAGGCGTACAGGGTGTTTGGCAGTGGGGGGAAGGATGATTGAGAGTAGTTTAGCTGTGTATTTATATGGGTTCCCTACATCAATTTATGAAGCTCCTGCTTTCTCAAAAATCAACATTTCCAATTCCCGCCCCTCACTTCGTTTGTCGCGATGTCGTCTTCGTGCGCGTTGGTGCGCGAGAGCACGCGCCGCGTGGTGGCTTCCAGCCACCGGGTGAAGGTGATTCAGCGCAAAGTGGAGCAAGTCGTGTCAGAGATGGATGCGGGGACGATCGCAAGCGTCTTGGGCCCGAAAGCGTTCGACGGGGATGATACGCACTTCAATGACCCGAACGATTCAGAACTAACCGCGCTGTATCTTCTCTGCGTGGATGCTGTTAACTTCTGTTTCTGGCCTGACCACGACTCCGTACAACACACGAAACTCGCGAAGAAGCACTACCAACAGTTCGATGTTACCGCGCGGTACTTGCTGAACAGCGGGTTAGCTGTGGAAGATGCCAATCCTGCAATCCTCACCGGAACACCAACAGAAAATGGATCAATGTCTGAGTCCGAAAAGTGGTCCCCGGATACCCTGGCGCAACAAGGGCTGGAGTACGAGCACATCGCGGGTGGTTTAAAACGAGCGTTGGTGATGGATAGAGCATGTTTAGACCCTTCCCGGTTGATTCAAATAGACGGAGCTGGGTTGAGGGAGTTGATAGGGTGGCCGAGAACGTTACCGCTAGAAAACGAACGCGCGCGGTTACTGCGAGAAATCGGCCACGGACTGAACCGACACTGGGGAGGAAAGGTTACGAATTTAATCACAGCAGCTCTAAAGAGCGCGAGTAACCTAGTCGACCTCGTAACTCAGACCTTCCCCGGGTTCCGGGACCAAACCGTCGACCCACGGGACGGGCGGCAGGTTTTTTTCTTTAAACGAGCGCAGATTTTCGTCGGAGACGTTTGGGGGCGGTTCGAGGGAAAGGAATTGGGCGACTTTGGTGATACTATTCAGGATTTGACGATGTTCGCGGACTACCGAGTGCCTGTAGTACTCCGACAGCTCGGGGTTTTGAAGTACGCGGATGAGTTTGCGGCGTTGATAGATAGAGGGCATAAAATTCCCCCGGGGTCTTCGGATGAGATTGACATAAGAGCTTGTACAATTCAGGCGGTGGAAAGGATGCGCGACGCGCTGGAGTCGCGAATCAAAAAGGAAGTGGAGCTGAATGTAGGGTCTGGGGAGGGATCCAGCCCAAAGGTCACCTCAGTCGCGCTTGACTGGTTTCTGTGGACGCAGGGGGAGAAGCGACGGGACGATTCGCCGCCGCACCATAAGACGATGACGGTGTTTTATTAGAAGTTTATTTCCTTTGTGTCTCTAGTTTCTCTCGCCACCGTTTTACTTGTCAAACCCAAAGTAGCGTTGAATCGTGAACGGCTCGGGCTCGTGCTTGATTCGGGCTCTTGCTTGATCTCGGGTGAACTCTCCGGCTCGCGCTTGATTGATCCGCTTTGAGCCCGGCGGACCTTCGCGTGCTGTTTTGCACACTGCGCACCAGTGTTTCACCTTACCGTGCGGGCAGGGTTTACAGTCCGCGCAGTGGTTTTTCAACCTGCCGTGAGGACACGGGTTGCACAATCGACGCTGGCCTTTCTCCCTCCCGTGCGGGCACAGCTTATTGCGGCCCATGATTACCGTGCGGTCACCACGTCGTGCTCTCCGCGCCCCTCGTTGTGAAAGCCACGACTTCGTGAGTTCCAATAACAAAAGATTTTTCGGCACGGCTGAAACTTTATTTTTCTATCCGATGATATTTCAATCTGCTAAGACTCCCGCTTGCCAAGCGACTCGCTCCGGCGCCGTGCTATGTTGTTGCCTGAACTCTCGTGGGTAGTCCCCCCGAAAATTCACCACCGGATTCTTAACATCCTCCTGCACCTTCAGCCAGCACTCCCCGAAGGTGTGGTTCCAGATGTCAGGCGCCCAGCACAGGGCTTGCGGGCAGAAAACCCAGGAATTACATTTCTTTTCTTTGTCTCCATTTCCAGTTTTCTGTTTGCACGCCGCGCAGCACTCCCCCGCGTCCTTCACCTTGAAGTCCAAACCCCAACTCAAAGCCGGGCCGTCTAAATCCAGCGCATCTTCGCCGCCGCACGTGGGGTCCATATCGCCTATGGAAAAAGAATTTTCTGAGGGAAGGGGGACTTGAGGAGTTGTCTCTTCAGGAGAAGGAGTCTCTTCAGTTTTGGTTTTCAACTCGTCAGTTTCTTTTTCTGTCAACTCATCTTTTTCGTTTTTCTGATTCGACGCATCCGCATCCACCACGGAAGCCCCAATCACGTCTCCCTCATCGTCCACGATGTGTCCATCTTTGACGTGGAAACCGCCTCCGATCGCGGCGATTGGGACGTGCGTGGTGGAGTTGGAAATAGCTTTCGCAGGTTGCAATTCTGTTTCGTTCGTCTCGGGTGTTTTCACGTCATCATCTTTCGGTTCTTCTGGCTCCTTCTCCTTCACCGACTCTTTCACCTCCTCCTGTTCTTGTGTCACCTCCTCATTCGTCACGTCTTTCATCGGATTCGGCGGCGGCGGTAGTGACCCCACACCGTCCGTTTCCCCAACACGATTCGCTCCAACACTCTCTCGTTCCTTCAACCCCCTTGGTGATGACGAAGACTCGGAAGGTTCCTCGATCGGCAGGATCGGCCTCTCCACGAATCGCGTCTGGTCGTTCGCCCCTGATAGGTTCGCCACTTCACGCAAAACAAGCAACACGAGCAACACCCCAAGCACGAACCCTAACATGCGCCCTGGCGAACCAGGGCGACAGGAATCGCGCCGAACCGCAAGCGTCTCGCCGCGCATGGAACCAATGAGATTCGGGAGAGATTTCGTTAGAGATAAAAATGACAGTAAGTTTTTGGCAAAAGTCTCCGCAAGCGTTCACGTAAGTCTTCTTGTAATAAAAGTGTCTTCCTAAATGCACACACGTCCCCTCACCCTCTCCGAACGTTCTTCACCATCCTGTGCTGCAACACCCTTTGCGGGTCCATCAGGAGTCGTCCAACTTTTGACACCGCCGACGAATCGCCGTCGTCAATTTTATACCCGGCTTTTTCGTAAAGCGCAATCGCCAAGGAATTATTTTTCAATACCGTTAGACTGGTTTGCATACACTTTTTCTCCACAGCTAATTCCTCAACTTCTTGTAATAAACGCTTCGCAAGACCCTTGCGTCTGTGCTCCTGCTTCACCTCCACCGAGGATAAAAATAACGAGCTCGAATTACGTCTGGGCCAACACGTGACCCACCCGACGACGGTGGATTTTTCATTAGATTTTTTTTTCCCCGCATCTGATGATGATGCATCTGATGTACCTTCCTCTCCATCCCCATCCTCTTCCCCTTCGCGGTACACGACTTCTATTCTCGTTTTCGTCGAGCCGGTGGTTTGGTCCGGGATTGTTCGTATGGAGTATTGAGGTGGCGAAGGCGGGGGGGTCTGGCGCTGTACGTACGATTTGGAGAGTTGCGTAACCCGGTCCTTTCGGGCTTGCTCGGTATACAACGAAGATTTAGGTGAAGTGTCATCCTTTGAGCCGTCGCCCTTGGACCACCACCACGCGCGAACCACGAGCCCATTGGTCGCCCTCTGCCGAGTCCGTCTCCGCACACGTGGGATGAGCGGCGCGGGTGCGAACGCCAGGGCGGACATCGCACCGCCTGCGCGTGTGCCCTCGACTGATGGATGGAAAAACAGCTGCGCTTCAACTATTCGTCAAGCTCGCGCGCCAAAATCATTTTCTTGACGTTATCAGAACCAGTTCATGCAGCGCGCTGGACTGCACCTCGCGTCGCTTCGGCGCGTGTTCCCACAGTGGTCTGGGCAGTGCCCCCCCCTGCGTCGCACGAAGATGGCCTCCACCACCTGGGACGGCTCAGGCACACAGGAGGACTTGATGTACCGAGACGAATGCATCTTAGTGGTGCGTGTGATTGGATTGCGCCGCTTTTCGGCTTAGGTTTTTTGGGCGATCGTGAAGACGACGGAACCGTAACCGAGGACACTACCCTTCTCGTGACACAGAATCGAATCACACTCTGACCATTACACTCTCCACGACCCTCTCAACTCACAGGACGACACCGACAAAATCACGGGCCACGACAGCAAGTACACGTCGCACAGGTTCATTGATGGCCAACCGAATGGAAAACTACACCGCGCGTTCAGCGTGTTTTTATTCGACAATGAGAATCGATTATTGTTACAACAGCGCGCATCCAGTAAAATCACGTTCCCATCGCTGTGGACGAACACGTGCTGTTCGCACCCGCTGTTTGGATACGAACCGTTGGAGATGGATAGCGAGGAGGATATTAAAAGTGGGACCGTGCCGGGGGCGAAGCGAGCGGCTATCCGAAAACTAAAACACGAGCTAGGCATAGATCCAAACTCCGTGCCGTTCGAAGAGTTCAAGTATTTAACTCGTTTGCACTACTGCGCGAGTGATGAATTCGCGGAGAATCAGTCTGTATCAGGCGGGCCGTGGGGCGAGCACGAGATGGACTATATACTGTTCATTAAACCGTCAAATGTTGAGTCAATGCAAGTCAACGCGAACCCCGAGGAGATTGACGACACGAAGTGGGTCACTCAGGACGAGCTGAAAACGATGATGGACCAGAGTAGCGGTCTGCGGTGGTCGCCCTGGTTCCGCATAATCGCGGACAGGTTTCTGGGGAAGTGGTGGGGTGATCTGGACAACGCGTTGACAACGGACAAACACGTGGATCTGGAAACTATACACAAGGTGATGTAGTGTAAAGGTAAGTGGTATGAGTGTTATGTCTTTTTTACTGCATTTGGTCTTTTTCTTTTCCTAGTTTAAATTACCCAAATCTCTGTGACGACACCATTGTGACGGGCGGACTGACCCGGGGGGATATCCGGCTGATGATCGTCCAGCCGTGCCTTACAAGCACACATGCTCCTGAGAGATTCAATGTATGGGTTTTGATGGCTTTTCCGGTATTCGTACATAGGGGTATTTACTCACGAAACTCTTTTTACTGGAGACGAACTCTTTTTTTCTTGAGACTTACACTTCCCTTTCCCTTTTCGTTCACGCGTAGTCTCATTATGTGTCATAAAAATATACTATACTAATACCTCGCGAGCTCAAAGGGAAGGTCGTTGGGTACTGAGTTATTAGGCGCATTTGACTTGGTATCAGATGACCCCGACCCAAACATAAAGCGCATATCTTCGACGGTTGGTGTTCCCGACGCTAAATCGAAAACCAAATCAATCCCGACGACGGCGCAATTATCGATTTTCGAATTTTGCAAACGAGCGGCCAATTCCTGATTGCTATGGACATACCCTTCACTCCCTTGCCGTTTCAACAGCCGTTTCACCGCGTGTTGAAACCACAAGCTATGGCCCACGATAATCACGCACGGATCACTTGAAAGCCGGATGGTTTCGAGAACGTCGTCCACGCGCTCGTCTATCTCGGAAACCGAATCCACTGAATCTTTGCCAGTCCACCACGCGCCGAACGCGTCGTTTACGTTGACTTTTTTAGCGAACGAGTCGATGCACTGGTCCGCGTGCTGAGGGTTTATTTGACCCAGGTTAGGGTTTATAGTTAGGGCAGGGTTAGGGGTGTTAGGGTTTGTATGACTCTGGTTAGGGTTTGTATGACCTTTGGTCACAAGACTTTCCCTTGTCTTTTCGAACGCTCGTCTCAAAATGTCGTGTCCTTTTTCGATGCCGATCGTATCCAGGGAACCGTGTGTGGATTTCACTTCCCGCAACGCTTTCAGTAATGTAACGCTGCCGTCACCCGGGCCGTAGCTGTGCTCGGTTTTTTCATGACCCACTAATCCCTCACTACGTATAGCCCCTAACTGTTTATTCGGGTGCTCTGATAAGAACAACGCCGCGGTTTGCACCGCGCGCGTCAACGGAGACACAAAACACTTTTTCGCGTTTTGAAAGGAAAGAGACCATTCCACATCTTTTGAGTTTTTATCATTCTGAGCCGTATGGGCAGTTAGTGTGCTCCCGTTTTGCTTTCCATTCCGTAACACCCATTGTTTCGCATTTCTTCCACTTTCCA
>MDSY01067316.1_pt1 | contig 28149 bp, 27 predicted proteins | sample 811131 | NCBI WGS metagenome assembly MDSY01 (sample SAMN05326643, study PRJNA326480) | marine metagenome | isolation source: seawater | place: Atlantic Ocean: South West | collected 2010
AACTATTAGCCGATCACTTTCTGGACCCGTGACAGAAAATTTGGAGGCTGATATTAATTCAGAAAGAGCATCTGCACCTGAAAAAGTTTTAGTCCCGACGACAACATTTGCACCTTGGACTTTGGTATCGTCATCAATATTTAACGTAGCTGTATATTTTTGCTCCCCAATAGAAAACGCTATCTGAGAGCCATCACTTGGAAAGCCCGCAGCTAAAGCGAAGGTATCTCCAACAAAAACTGTGGAGGTTGCTTGATCCCGCAGATTTGAAGCGAGCTGATGGGAAATTTTACTAGACGTAAAGTCCGCTGATTGCTGAGGTAAAAAACTACTCGTAAGGCTACCAGCTATTGGATCAGTTAATTTGAGACTGTATTTTGATGCCGATGAAACGACATTAATATTTTTGACGTCAGAGTAACCACCGTCCAATTGATAGTCAGCGTAAAAACTTATATTGGTGCTGTCATTTTTTAGATCAAAATTCTTACTTGAAAAGCCCATTTCAAATGCTGAATGAGCACTATTTGCGCTGTCTACTGTAAAGTTAGATGTACTTTTTATTTGGACGTTACCACCAATCACCAAGTGCTGCCCATCCGAAAGGGTCTTGGATGTTGTCAGTAATCTATCACCAAATTGGTTCAGTTGATTAACTGAAATTCCAACACCACTGGTTAAATTTATATTTTTTAACGAAATATCACCAGCATCAATATGCTTTAAAATAATACCTGAATCCCCAGTTAAATAGGCAGTTATTCCGGTAGCATTTGAAAACGAATTGATTTGATCGACCAGGCCAGAATGCGAAGAGCCAGCAACAGTTGTACTAATTTTCTGACCAACTAAGTTATTCCCAAATAGTTCGAACTCGACTAGCCCATCTGCAATCCCCGACAACTCTAGCGTGTTTGATGCTGTTGCACCCATCCCCAGAGGAGCTAAATCTTTCGATAGTTGCGTAGCAATTTGGCCGGCCATCATCCCAACTTCAAAACTAACGCTCTTACTTTCCCCAGTAGAGGCAGTAACGACAATTGGAGCTGTGAGCTGGGTGCGGACCGCGGGAAAGGCGTTGGCAGCATAGACAGTCACATTATTGTTAACATTGTCGTTCAACCCGGCGCCAGATAAGGAGATAACATCTAAACCCTCAGTGGTTTTTCTGGTAACGGAGGCTCCCGAAAAGCCCTTATTAGAAAGTGTAGGTAAGTAATTAGCTGTATATTTAGCTTCACTGGAAAACCCATTTTCCGTTGTTATCAAATTGGCGGCTTCATCTTGGCTTAAAACCTTACCTGAAATCTGCACCCCTTCTCGCGTGAAAACACTCATATCAGACGCACCACTATCTTGAGGCACAAGTATGCCGGCCGCAAGTGTCCCACCCCCAGTACCGAAGGAGCCTGAGGCTAATTTAGAGAAGCCAGAGTTTAGTGGCTGTGACGCCGACGCTATTACAAAACTTGAGCCAGTCCCAACAGCTCGAAGTCCGAGATCTTTGAACGATTTGTCTGAAGTATTTGAAAGTATCCCACCAGAATTTAAAATTTCAGCGATATCATTATTATTTTTTAAACCTGCAAACACACCCGCAATGTTAAGACTGTTAAGATCTAAGTTGAATACAAATTGTTCATTCGCTGAAGTATCCAAATTCACCAAGTTTACAGTCAAATTATGGGTGGCCGTTAAATCATCAAAATCTAAAGAGAAGCGCAAATTTGATTGTGAATTTAAGACTGAAACGTCTTTAAGGGATTCCACGTTTTCAATAACGCCCAATGCACCCGAAGAATTAAACCGTATTGGGTTTGCCACATTTCGATTTTCCAAAAATAAACTTTGTAAGTCGCCCCCCCCCAGTCCCAAGGTTTCTTCGAAATAGCCTACTTTTAATTCTGCGGCACCAGTATTTTTAACATCGACCTCGACTGTATGAAGGCCGGCTGCCGCCAATTTATTAGCGTCAGAAATCAATACCCTCATATTAGCGGCGGTGGTGTCAGATATATCTACGGAGAACCTATCACCATTATTTGGTTTTCCTTGAACAATCACAGTCAAACCACTTAAATCTAAGTTAGAATTGAAGTCTTTAACTGCCTTGCCATTGCTACTCGTGACGCCCCAAGCGCCACGCTCACTGCTGAAAACCATTTCCAATTTCGCACCAGAAAAACCTTCAGGATAACCCTCAATTCTTACGGAACTTGTTCCGAGGTTACCTAAAGACTTTGTGACCGCCACAGTTTCAAGGCTAAAAAGATTAGTGCCTCTGTCTCCATTTAGGTCAATGCCCATCTTATGGATCGCATTCATTTCCTTAACAAATTTTGTTGCTAAAGAGTTAACTTCAGTTGCGGTGGATCCAATTAAATTATCAGCAGACACCAGCCCTGCTAATTGTCCAGAAGAGAAATGTATGCCAGATCGCGCCCCACTCGGGCCCATTAGATATGCTTTTATACCCTGCGTATCTGACTCAAATGCAATTTGATTAAAGGAATTACCTTTTAAAAGACTTCCAACTTCACCAAGCTGACCCAGAGACACCGAAACGCCTCCATTATTATGATATTCTACCGAAATATCAGCAAGTTCACTCATCTTTGATAGCAAATTATCTCGCTGATCTAAAAGAATATTTGGGGCCCCTCTTTTATTAGCATTACCCAAAATTTCATTTTGTACTTTGGAAAGGTTTTCTATGGTGCTGTTAAATTCACCCGCAGCCAATTTAAGAGTGTCCTGCGCCAGTGTACGTAAATCGCTGATCCCAGAATGTAGGCTAGAGATTTCCCGTGATACCGCTTTCGCTCCTGACAAAGCCAATGTTCTCAAATTCATGTCTGAAGGGTCTTGAGCAAGATTGCTTAGCCCATCAAAAAATTCGCGAATACGAGTACCAACTGTTGCGTTTTGGGGGATCAATACACTCTCAAGCCGATCAAGCACTTCCGACTTTGATTTGGCAAAAGAAAATGAAGACGAAGAGTTTTGCAATTGCAAATCTAAGAACTGATCAAAAGCTCTAGTTATGCCACCCATTCGGACGCCTAAGCCACTCGTATTAGATATGCTTAGGATATCCGCGTTGGCAACGCTAATTTCTTCAATAGAAGTTTCTCGGCGGGCATAACCCTCCGTGCCAACGTTAGCAATATTTTGACCGGTTGCAGCTAGACTGTTTTTGTAGGCGCTAATGCCGGCCTTACCAATATCAAATAAATCTCCCATAAAAATACCTTATTTAACCTGGTCTATTCTCAATTGGCGTACAATCACTTCCGTCAGCCCTAAGTTCAAAGAAGAGCCACCGGCTTGAGACAATTCATTGTCAAACATTTCTTGAAAGTTATCGCTTGCCGAAGAGCCTAAAAGATCGTCACTTAGCTTACTTTGCCGAGCTTGATCGAGAAACATTTTAAGAAAAATTGACTCAAACTGACCAGCTGCCCCCTCTAAATCTTTGATATTTTCACCTTTAGCATTGGCAGAGTTTCCTGTGCCCACACCCAGGTTCATTAATTCAAAATTTACATCGTTCGTGCTAGAAATAGAAGCCATGTCAATAAACCTTTATATTACAATCAATTCAGCATTGAGCGCCCCAGCTTCTCGCAAAGCTTCAAGTATAGCCACCAAATCTGATGTCGTTGCGCCGACTGCGTTAATTGAATCAACAAGGTCACTTAAAGAAACCCCCTGACCAAAGAGAAATGCCTTGGCAATATCCTCCTTAACTTCAATCTCAGTGTCAGGATTTTGGACCGCTGCTCCTGCATTTGCATTTGCACCAGCTCCCACTGCCAATGCATCAGCTTGGTCTACATTCATATCTTCTTTTACAGTGACTGATAGCGATCCGTGAGCAACCGCGGCAGCCATAACCTTAACATTTCCACTTATAACGATAGTCCCAGTCCGCGAGTTAATGATAATTCTAGCGGGTGGAGATGCCTTCTCAACTTCCAAATTTTCCAACATAGAAACAAACCCAACCTTTTGGTTGGGGTCCGAGGGTGCCCTGACACGAATGCTATTTTTATCAAGTGGCGTCGCCATACCTTCACCGAAATTTTCATTAATAGCTTCTGAAATGTTAAACGCTGTCGAGAAGTCACCTTGATGCAAATTCAAAATTATAAAATCAGTATCAAAAAAGGCAGTTTGGACAATTTTCTCGACAGATGCACCCCTTGGTATCCGTCCGACAGTTGGAATATTAACTATCAAAGAGGAGTTATCTGCGCCCTCAACTCCCAATCCGCCCACAACCACATTACCCTGGGCAATAGCGTAAGTTTCGCCGTCAGCTCCGAGAAGAGGCGACATTAACAGCGTCCCTCCCTTTAGGGATTCAGACCCGCCAATAGTTGACACTGTAACGTCTATAGTCTGACCTGGCTTGGAAAACGGTGGTAGTTCCGCAGTCAACATTACCGCTGCGGCATTATCCCCATTAAACCCTTTAATATCGCTCGTAATTCCAAATCTTGCTACCAGTGACTGCATGGATTGCAAAGTAATGCCGGTGTTACCATCACCTGACCCAGCGAGCCCGACTACGATCCCGTACCCAACAAGTTGGTTGGAGCGAATTCCAGCCAGTGACGTAATATCTTTAATTCTATTGGCATTTGCCACAGAAGCTAACAGGGGAAATATACCAAATAGCAAAAGGTATCTCAGGATTATTTTCATTTTGATATCTCTTACAAGGGGTTTACGTTATCAAGTATCTTGCTGTACCAGCCTTTTTTACCTGATGCAGCTATGTCACCCGCACCAATATACTGGATGTTTGCATTAGCTATCCGGTCTGATAAAATGACATTTTTTTCGTTGATGTCATCTGGCCTTACAATGCCATGTACACGAATATACTCATCGCCATTATTTAGCGTCAGCTTTTTCTGTCCAAGAATTTCAAGGTTTCCATTCCTGAAAACGCGTACAACATGTACTGAAACTTGCCCCGTTAAAGAATTTGACTGAGCGGAGGAACCACTGCCCGCAAAAGAATTTGCGGCCTTAGCAGTTAAATCAGCAGAAGCATTTGCCGCATTGGTGCCGCTGGGGAGTATTAAATCCATAACACCGGGCAGGGTGACCGAACCGTCAAGCGACCGGGTAGTTGCAGCATTTTGGGATTTTGTTGCTTGGAAACTTTCAGCAAATTGTACGGTTATAATGTCACCAACCATTTGAGCCGTCGATTCCATTGAAAACAAATTGCCTTGCGCTGAACTAAAAATCGTCCCAGAGCGATTGCTTGTTTCTACGAGTGGCATTTCTTGGGGATACATAGGCTCGAAATCAATGCCCTTTCGATCCGCGTTATGTTGAGCGCAACTGGCCAACAGAATTAAAAATGGTGCAACTATTTTTTTCATGTTTTCACCTACAGATTATTCGAGATATAACGCATCATCTCGTCCACTGCAGTGATCGACTTCGAACTGACTTCGTACGCGCGTTGGGTCTCAATCATGTCCACCAATTGCTGCACAACATTAACGTTCGAACCCTCGACAAAGCCCTGAATGACTGAACCAAACCCACCGTCTAAGGGTGCGCCTACTTGCGGCTGGCCACTTGCAGTCGACTCCTTTAAAAAGTTTTGTCCAATAGGAAGTAATCCTCGGGGATTGCCAAAATTTACTAGTGAGATTATTCCAACTTCTTCCGCAACATCATTTCCTGGCACGGTGACACTGACTGATCCGTTAGCGGAAATATTAATATTTGTTGCATCTTCTGGGATTTCAACCTGTGGCTGTATAACGTAGCCGCTGGACGTAGTCATTAACCCATCCGCATTGCGTGAGAAGGCTCCAGCTCGCGTGTAGCCAATGCTACCATCAGGCATTAATGCTTGAAAAAAGCCGGTTCCATCAATCGCAAGGTCAAGTGAGTTATCAGTACTCACTAATCCGCCCTGGGTGAAAAGCTTTTGAGTGCTAACGACCTTTACGCCAGTACCCACGGCAAGTGGGGATGTTAAAGCTGTGTTGTCAGCAGTCTCAGCCCCGGCTTCTTTTACCACTTGGTAAAAAAGGGTTTCAAAATTTGCTCGGTCACGTTTGAAGCCAGTTGTATTGACGTTGGCCAAGTTATTGGCAATGACCTGCATTTTAAATTGCTGGGCATTCAACCCGGTCTTGGCGACGTGCATTGCGGCTGTTGACATTTTTTCGACCTTTCAACTGACTTACCTAGTTGAAGTGCAAAGATCGTGCCAAAGACCTTTTAGGTTGGCAGGCTCATCAGTCTTGTGCCAGCTTTATCAATTTCTTCAGCCTGCTTTATCAATTTAACGTTAATTTCAAACTGTCGCTGCATATCCATATTAAAAACCATTTCCTCAATAGCATTAACATTAGACCCCTCTAATACCCCTTGAGAGAATAGTCCTGATTGGTCCGGATCCGGCACACTACCATCTAATTTTCGAATTCTTCCATCTAAACTTTTCGTTAAATCTCCGGAAAGTGCAGACGTAGAACCCAAAAATCCTACACTGGTAAGGTCGCCGGGCTGTGCACCAGGCTTTTGCACCAGCACTTCACCATTATCGCTAAATTTCATTGCCAAAAAGGGTGGCAGCACTATGGGTTGAAGGCCGTCAGATAAAACAAGATTGCCCAGCCCATCGACAAGGCGGTTTTGTGTGTCGAGACCAAAATCACCGCGCCTCGATAGAGCTACGTCACCGTCTGCTGGTTGGATAAACAAATAGGATCCGTTTAATAGCGCTACGTCAGTTTCAACTCCGGTATTGTCAAGTTGTCCTATTTCGGCGGAGAAAATGCGGCCCCCAGTTTCCAAAGGAAATATTCGAGCCGTAGCCTGGTCCAACGTGGATAGAAAGCCCGCACTACCTTGGTTCGGCAAGTCTCTTCGAAAGCCCGGGACGTTAGCATTGGCCAAATTATTGGCCAAATCAAATTTTAAGTCTTTTAATCCCGTGATGGAACTAAGAGCCGTCTGAACCATTCTATCCATGATGCGGAGCCTTTAATTATAATCTAATATTAATAATAGTCTGCGTCATACTGGTTGTAGTTTCCATTGCTTTTGCCGCTGCCTGATAATTTCGTTGAGCTGTTATCAGGTTTACAAGTTCTTCCGTGATGTCCACATTTGAGCGCTCGAGAGAACCCGATAAAATATTGCCAAAACCATCTTCAGCAGCTTCACCCAGCTCTGGGTCACCACTGTTTGCTGTTGACATAAAAGTAGAATTACCAATTTGCTTTAGGCCACTATTATTATTGAAATTGGCAATTATAATTTTCCCAAGTGTGACATTAGTCCCGTTTGAGTAGCCAGCTTTTACACTGCCATAGTTGTCAATTTCTAAATTGGTTAACCGACCTGCAGCATAACCATCTTGGCTTACTTCAACGGCTGCAAATGGCTGAGCATATTGTGTCGACTTAGAAAAATCGACAGTTAGCGCAACATTGGGGAGGCCATCATAAGTAACTTTTGTAAATGGGCTAGTTAACTCGCCAGCCTTATTAAAGGTCAACTCACCATCGTCTAAAAACAGAGGGTAGAAGTCCCCTACCAGATTATTCGCAAATACAGCAGTATCGGCCGTAATTACCCCAGTTGGAGATACATAGAGCTCTTCCCCTGCATCATTGGTTGCTTGCACAGGAGTTCTAATCTTAGCGGTCTCACCTATGCCTAGCGGAATGTCTTTAAGGCCAAAACGTTGTGCGCCCTCAATTTTAATTGTCGATGCACCACCAGTACTTCCCGTCGTAAAAGTCAAATTGTTGGTGCCAATGTTATAAGCGACCTTGACGCCGTCAATTGGTGTGCCAGTCGAGGAGTGCTCCATCGCGTTAATACGGTCTTGTAAGGCTAAGGCCAGAGTGGTGCCACTATAGTTTCCTACAGGAACTTTGAGAAATGCGCTGACGCCATCAACCACCACAGTAAAACTATTCTCACCAGCTACCTCCGTAATTGAGAAGGCCTTGCTCATATCCACAAGCCCTTTATTTCCAGTAGCCACTGCAGGTTGTGATACAATCCCAGTTGGGCCTGTAAAGCCGTCAATGCCTGCGCGGGGGAACCCTAAAATTTGGTTTCCCCCATCGCCAATTTTATGAAGCACGGCCGTTGCGTTATCAACAGGATCTCGCCCCCCCAGATTAGTAAGTTTATAACGCCCAATAGCAATGCTGGAGGCAGATTGATTTTCTGCTATGCCCAGCGCCTGGTTCGCAGCCAAGGCCTCGCCTGTAGTGCCACTCTTAATGCTGAATTCGTAGTTAACAGTATCGAAATCAACGGTCGCACCGAAGCGCTTATTATTAACTTGAATTTCAGGACCCTTATTCAGGAACGCATTTCCAAGCGACTTGTCGTCTGACGCCAAACTAATATCTAAATTATTGCCAAATGCTGGGATACCTAAGCGATTCGGCGCAGTGCCACTAGCGAGGGATGGACTATAAATTGTGAAAGAGTTTTTACCAATACCCGTCCCCAAGCCAAGTTCTGAGTTTGTCGCATCAAAAGTTAGACGCTGCTGCGCCTCATCATAGCCAATTTTCACTGATGGGTTACGCTCATCAACCCAATTTGTTGATTGAACTGCCGATGCGAGCCCTAGGGTCGTTATATTTGCACCAGACGCTAGCGTAGTTCCAGTAATAGCTAACGCAGTGGTAGTATTATCAGTGGTATCGTGGGCAGCAAGCCTCTTTGCTGAATTTCCAATCTCTTGGAAAACAATTTTTCCAGTGTAGAAAGCGTCGTCGACCCCCTCCACTAGCCCTTCAGTGCCCTCAAAATATGCAGCTATGTTATCAGATGGCTTTGCTAAAACGAATATAGGTGCTTCTGTACCTGTATTTAAAACAGGAAGAGCTGTGGCTGTTCCCATGTCAAACGTAAGTGACACGCGATAATTTGCACTAACACCTGTGTCCTGTACAACGCTAGAAACAGCAATGTCCTCTGTACCAAAAAACGTTGTTAGCGCGTTCGTTTTACCAGACGCAGGGAATTGCATGAAGCGCACAGTTTCCGGAGTGGTACTAAAATTTGCCTTTGGGACGCTTATAAACGGTACGCCAGCAGCGGATACTCCGTAGTTTCCAGCAACATTGTTCATCGTGGCTTGAAGATCATAAGCTTTAACTTCGGGTCTGTTATAATTTGTAGACCCAATCGCCTGATTATTAGAATAGGCAATATAGCGAGGTGTGGTCGTTTGCGTGTTTGGTGCGGCCGAACCGGTTCCATCAAGTTCTTTGTGCGCTATTGTTATGATATCATTTCCTGTTGGAATTGCACCCATGGGCACAGAAGAACCCCCCACCAACTTCTTAAATAAGCGGCCATCAACACCCAGTGAAGCTACATTTGCCGCGTTAACCCCATCCGGATCGGCGGGGTTCGCGCCCTGTATGTAGGTATTCATTGCTTCTGTCATTTTCACTTGAGCATGAGACAGAAAAGTATCCATTTCCAAGCCAGCTACGGCCTCGCTTGCGGTCGCCACAAAGGAGGCACCTTGCAGGTCTACAGTAATAGGGCCAGTAGTCAGGCCAGACGATAGGCCATCACCTGCGGTTTTTTTCAAGTCTATGCTGAATGTATTATCTACAGCAGGAGTTAGCTGAACTTTTTTATTATCTCCAAAGGCTTCCCGCACGGCTATCTCAACTGCTTGGGCGAGTTGCGTTCCACTATATGTTCCCGGGGGAATATCAATTGAAACGGGGCCACTATTGTCAATATCAACCAATAAGAAATCTTTGCCCCAAAATGTCCCAGGTACCCGGGGTGTAACGTCCAAGAGTGCCTGGTATTCCATTGTCGCTTTGAATTTCAAGGGGTCGGTTACAATCGTAACAGTTTTATCCATGCTCAGAAAATCCGGGACCGATACTCCTTTTAGAGTGGCGGGCGTTGAATCAACAGGTGCTCCTAGTTGATCTTCTTTATAAAGTGGGTAACCTTTACCCGCTAGAATATATGCTGGGTCCTGCGGTGTAGTGGTCTTATTACCAAATTTATCAATAAAGAGGCTACCTGTCGGGAAGCCCTCAACATCAAAAACAGGATTGGCAGCGAACGCCTGAGGATCGACAGCCCGCGTCAAAGTAGGAGTAATTGCAGACCCATCTACAAACAACTTAGTATCATATTTGTGTGTTGGCGTTTCAGTTGTAGGGTTTTGAGTTTTGATATAATAAACAGTCGCCGACTTAGGGTTACCCGCATTATCAAAAATGGTGACGGCAGCGGTTGCAGAGTAGGTGTCCGGATCAGTGGCATCGAAAACAACGTTTGACGCTATAACAGGTTCGCCAGCTGGCAAATTCACCCCCATCGAGACACTAGTGGTTGCCGCAGGATCACCGTACGAGGAATCTAGCTTTAGCTTATTGGCGCCGGCCAGGGTTTTGTCGGAAACTACGCCAGCATTATCAACTGGGTAGCCCAGCAAAAACTGCCCGTTACTATCCACAATAAAGCCACTGTCATCCACATTAAATGCACCGTTGCGCGTGTAAACTGTCTGCGCCGCAATCCCACCAGCCTGCAGTGCAAAGAAACCTTGGCCAGAAATGGCCATATCCAGCGAATTGGACGATGTCGAAATATTTCCCTGTGAAAATTGCTGGGTAATTGACTTTGTCAACGTACCACCACCGACAGTCTTGGCCTGCAGTGGAGTGGATCCATAAATGTCACCAAATTCAGCCCTGCTCTTTTTAAAGCCGTTCGAGCCCACATTTGCTATGTTATTTGACGTTGTGGAAATATCGGTCTGCGCGCCTTTGAGGCCAGTAAGTGCTGTATAAAACGACATCAAGTCACTCCTTGTAGAAACTTAGTTCAATTATTGTTGTTAGATTTAAGCAATATTTGTGCCAGAAATTCACCAACATGTTAATTTTTTAGACAACCCACTCAATAATGATCACTCTTATCGAAAGTTGACGGCAGTACTTACATCCATTTCGCCGAAATCTTCGACATCAATGAGGACATTCTCAGAATCACCGGACCCGACGGAAGCGGACAGCACGCGAGCGTAGACAGAAGGGTTCAGCTCCTGCGGGCCATCGCCAAAGTCGACTGTCGCATTAATTTGGATGCGACGATTTGAATTTTGAATTTCTTCAGGAATGTCTTTCCACGAGAAACCTACCAAACCTGCGGCCTGCGGCCCCAAATTCATCACATTAAATTCTTCTCCACTGTCAGCATCGCTGATGATAATCTTAGCCATGCTAGTCGCCTGGGGTAAGTCAAGCACACCGTGTAATTCGCCATTTTCGTCAGGCCTTGATACACTCCCAGGTACCAATACTGAGTGTCCAAGTAGGTTTGCAGCAGTAGCAATTCGCCCTTGATCAGACTTATCGACAAGTTTCTGAAGAGATGAATTGACCTCGGTAATACCAGTAACTGTAGAAAACTGCGCCATTTGAGCAATAAAATCTCCATTATCCATGGGAGCGAAAGGGTCTTGGTTTTGAAGCTGGGTAGTCATAAGTTTTAAAAAGTCTGATTGGCCCAACGACCCAGAACTAGCCTTCTTCACATCTGTATTGTTCGATATTCCCAGTTTTTCAAAAAGTGCAGTCTGAGCTGCAGACGGATCTATTGATGACATAGTTTTTCTAACCTCACTTACCCATACTAATGGTTCGCATCATTAAGCCACGCAAAGTTGTGACCATTTCTACGTTGTTTTCATACTGCCGAGAGGCCTCAAGCATCTCGACCAATTCCTCATCGACGTTGACGGCAGCAGTATATATGAACCCGTCTTTATCGGCCTTTGGGTGCCCCGGTTGATACGATTTTTCAGCAGGGCGATCGACTTCAACAATCTCACTTATATCAACAGAAGAGATGCCAGTCTTTTGGACGTCATCAGCATAAACCGTTTTGAAGACAGCCTTCACGGCTTTATAAGCCTCCGCATCAGACGACGCGACAGACCGCGCGTTAGCGAGGTTACTGGCAACGGTATTAAGCCTCACCATCTGCGCAGACATCCCCCGCGCAGCTATGTCGAAAATATTTTTTATATCAGACAATCTATTCCCCCCTAATAGCCGACATTAAGCCACTAAATTTACGGTTTAGAAATTCCAAAGATGTTTGATATCGCATTACATTTTCGGAAAACTGCATTTGCTCGACGTGGAGCTCAACAGTATTCCCATCCTGAGACGCGTTTATCGACTGTCGGAATTGAGCACCCTCATCTCCCGTTCCAGTGTAGACTTTAAAATGACGTTCGTTAGAAACAGAGACAGGCCCCACGTCCATTCGAGCTTGTAACGCCTTGGAAAAATCAATGTCCCTAGCCTTAAAGTTCGGCGTCGCAGAGTTCACAATATTCGATGCCAAAATCTCATTACGCTTAGCACGCAAGTTGAGCGCGTTGGCGTGGGTCTGTATATGATTTTCTATCGATTTCATTTTGCTATCATCACTTGCAATGTTTCGTTTGGTGTGAATGTTGCAAGGAGTGTGCCAAACAAGAATGGAGATCTACGATGGCTGGAGAAAAAGACGAATTACTCTCACCAACTATGTTAAAAGCCCGAAACGAAATTCTGGTTCAATTCGGAGACCACACCTTTGATCATGCTTTAGATGAGGTGACTTCATCACTTAAAAATGAAAAAGATAGTTCCACTCGCTTGGCATTATTGGCAGCAAAAAGCTGGATTATTAGAAATAAAGTTTATGCGATGATAAATGAACCATTCGTCTACTCGCTTGATGAGTTAGAAAACACAAATATTTTTTCTGGTCTTGACGATGATGGTTCGGATGGCGGCCTTGATGGACTTTTCGATGATGATGATGATGATGATGAAAAAATAGTATCGAATAAAGAAGCGAAGTAACCTGATAAATGCGCAAGGAAGTTGTCATCACAGTCGCAGTGCTTTCAGCACTCGCGTCAGTCTTGTTTTTCATGACGCAAAACACGCGTTTTGAGAGCAATATAATTGCGTGCAAGCATATAAAAAATAATTTTAAAATTACCTATACTCAATTAAAAAAAGACCCGGTCATATCTTTTGAGAAAAACAATCAAGCATTAAAAAAACTTTCCATAACCAGCATTGAAGGAAATTCCTTCCAATTCGAGCATCAATCTTCAAATTATAAATTAAATTTGGAAAAATTAATTGCTGTAGAAACACTCAGTGGAGAAACACTCATATATGAGTGTGAGCTAACAAAGTTCAAAATGTAATTAAAATAAGGGGCGTCTCCAAGATAAATCGAAGATGTTTAAATTAAAATCATTATCTGTAATTATTATTTCGCCATTTTGAATTTCCCGACTTTTTGCAATCTGTAAATATAATGTGATTGGTCGAACGGGCTCACCACCAACGCACACCGCCTTTAACTTTTCAAAGTCAGAAGAATTCAAAATCAAGTCAGCCGTTACTAATGGCCTGTTTGCTCGAAAGAACATTTGACCGGTTAATTCACCTTTAGCTTCCGACCTTTTAAAAACCAAATTACAATTGTGCGTGGGAAGTGACGAAATTTCACATGCAAGAATTATTTCTTCATTCTGGTTCAGCCTTGGTAAAACCATTTCCGCGCTGGATACAGTTAGGCGCAACTCTTCACAAGAGGGGACCAATGGCAGAACCGCCATTACTTCAGCTCCAATTCGATTTTTTTACGTAATGTGGCTATTGCTGCAGATTTAATCTGAGAGACACGGCCAGTGCTCACAGAAAGAATTTCAGCTATTTCATAAACATTCAATTCTTTCACATAATATAGCTCTACCACTAATGTTTGCTGTTGATTTAGGTGGCTAATTGCCTCTCTTAGATACTTTTTTAACTCTCCATTAAATATCTTATCTTCAACATTTTGTTCAACAGAAAAAATAAAATCGCCATATAACTCAGTCACCTCATCGATACTTTGGCTCTGATTTGCAGCGAAATTATGCTCCCAAACAGACAGTTCTGAGGGTGCAATTTTCAACTCCTCCGCAACTTCATCTAAATGAGGAAGCCTCCCAAGTCTCAACTCCAATAACCGCCTAGCTTTATCTGAATTTTGTTTTTGCTTCACTGTAGTTCGGCATAGGTTTGAGGCCTTTCTTAAGTAATCAACAATGGAACCCTTGATCCGCAACCGCGCATAGCTTTCAAACGCAACGCCCTCTTTATATTCGTAATTGTGTGCAGCTTCGATCAGACCGATCATCCCCACTTGCAAAAGGTCTTCAACTTCAGCTGCTTTTTGAACACGGCCAGCGTAAAAATATGCATACTTTTTAACAAGGTTAGTATTACTTTCAATCAACCTGTCTGCTGGTACTTTTTGAGTATAGGGATTTGACATTTTTAAAGTCCAATCTCAGAACCAAAAAAATGGATGCCCGACTTTTTTTGGTGAGGTATTTTTTGAATATTGCTTGTGATTACGTCCATACACTGCCCAACAGTTTTCTTGGATTTTTTATCCAGTATAAACGGCTTCCGTGCAATAATAGATTGTACAACATCATTAGACCCCGGCATCCATCCGATGGAAGTCAGCTGCACTGGAAGAAACGTCAGTGCTATTTTTTCAAAACTTTTGAAATCTTTCAGAGCAGTGTCTGCATCTTTAGCCATATTAACAATTACCGAGAAATTAATAACGCCTTTCTCGATGTGCAATGCCTTAATAAATGCATAAGCGTCCATAAAGCTGGTAGGTTCGCCTACGAGTGTTACCACTACGTGGTCTACCGCTGCGGCAAATTCGATACTAGAGTTCGATGCCCCGGCAGGAGTATCGACGAGTAAATAATCCAGGTCTTTTTCCATAACATCAAGCGATCTAATTATTTTCCAACGTTGCTCAGTGTCTAAATTCATTGTATCAAGAGTTCCTGATCCACCTGGAATGAGTTTTACTCCAGCATACGAATGGCAGATAATATCCTCCAATGCGCAGCTTCCTGCGAGCAAGTCTGAGATAGTCTTGCCCGCCATTACGTCCATCATAATGTTTGCGTTCGATAAACCAAAGTCAGTGTCCAAAATGGCCACCTTAAAACCGCTCAGCGATAAATTGATAGCCGCATTTATGGCAAGCGAGGTTTTACCAACTCCTCCCTTTCCACTTACAAAAGCTAGTGATTGCACCATCTGACTACCAACCTTCTTGTTTAACTAAATTATTTAAAAAATCTTCCATTACAGATACTTTTGCAAAATCAAGACCATCCTCTAAAACCTTCAGGCCAGAGAAAAATTGAATTTTTTTGCCCAAATCAGAAATTGCAGACAGTTCATTAACTGAAACTTCCAGCAAATCCATCTTTGTTAGAGCTATGCACAAGTTTGGTATTTGAGATATTTCAAGTATTTGTTGCACAGCATTATAACTTTTTCCAACCTCGAGGGCATATACAATGCTAACATTTGGTTTTTGTTCAAGTCCGTTCAGTTTCATCAAAACGGAACTCAAAACATCAGTCGGACCCTCATAATCAACTATTAATTTACCACCATCTAAATTTACGTCTTGCCTCTTTCTAAACAATGACGTGATGTTTGCGTCCAAGCCAGATTTAAATAATGAACCCAAGTCGCCAGTAAGAGGGTTCGAAATCACTGTATTCGCTTGGCCATCCAATTTAGTTGGTAAAAATTTAGCCAGTTTTTTAGATAAGACAGTTTTGCCAGACCGTTCAGGGCCACACACCAAAATAATTTGACTAGCATCAAAATCATGGTTCTTGCCCTGAACAATTGTCCTAGTAAATTTCTTAATGACCTCTTCAATATTAATGTTCGGTTCTGAACCCTCCATTAAGCCACCAATGGTTTTATTACTAAAGCCAAGCATTTTCATTTTTGATTGGGTGGAAATAGAATAATTTGTATCTGACGCTAGAGCCATTGTACCATCAATCAACAGCTGCAATTCTGTAGTTATGCGACTGAATGCAGGAACTATATCAGATTTGCTAAAAGTTTGAGATTTAGGTTCATTTAGTGACCTGTTCAGATCTTCAGAACCACCTGCGTCTGAAGAAAGCTTGGCATCCTCATATTTAGCAGTCTCAACATCGATAATTTCAGAAAATCTGTTATAATCGTCACTCGGCTCCACCTTAGATTCCAGCTTTTTATCTCTGCGCGCTTTAAGCTTTTTCGAAGCATTTAAGTTAGCTGCTTCAACTTGATCTGGATCATTTGTGGCAACTATTTCTATCATACCGTCACGCCGTTGCGTAGACAAAATCAGAGCATCTGGTCCAAGTTTTCTTTGCACTTCTTCCATTGCAAGCGACGTATCCACCGCACTAAATTTTAGTTCAGGCATGAAATAAACTCCAATATAAAAGTTTTTAGGTTACTCAACTGCATCAAAACCACCAACAGTGAAGGCTATTTCGACGCTTCGATCTTCTGGGAGCTCCATGAAGCTCAAAACATTTATTGACGGAAGCTGGGATCTTACAAATTTCGCAACATGCTTACGGATTTGTGGCGCTACGATAAGAAACACTGGCTTGCCCTCTTTATTAAATTCTTCTGAAGCTTCATTAAGGTTCGAAAGTATTTTTTTAGCAAGACTTCCCTCAATAAGAAGCATTTTCTCTTCTGGATTTTGCCGTACAGTCGTCAATATCAATTGCTCCAGTTCTGGCGCAAATGTAATCAAGGGAACAGTATCTTTAAATTTTACTAATTTCTGAATAAGCAAAGGAACGAGCTTTGGACGTATTCTCTCCGCAATATCATCATTATTCATTTTTTGGACATTCATAGAGGCCAAGCTTTCAAGGATTAATCTCAAGTCAGATATCGGCACACCCTCCTCGAGTATGCACTTCATGACCGAAGTCAATTGATTGAGCGGCATAACTTTTGGAACGACAGTATCTACTAAATTGGGATAAGATAATTTTAAATTATCTAATAACTCCTGGACCTCTTCCTGGCCTAAAAGATCGGACGCATAACTATTAATTATTTGGCTCAAGTGAGTTGTCAAAACATCATCAGGTTCAACTATCACGTAACCCTTTGCTTCAGCATCTGCTTGTAGTTCTTTATCGACCCAGTAAGCTTCAACTCCAAAAGCAGGCTCCTTAACTTTTAAACCTGATAATTCTAGTTTAGTATTATCACCAGATATAGCCAATTTTTTGTCAGCGTAAATGATGTCATCAGCCACAATTTTTTGGCCGATTTTTATTTGATACTGAGAAGCCTCTAGGTTCAAATCGTCACGAATTCTAACCCCAGGCACAATAAACCCTAATGCCTTAGAAATTTCTTTTCTTAAGCGAGTTACCTTCGGAACTAGGTTATCAGCTTTAGCTTCATCGACTAGTGGAACAAGACCGTAACCAATATTAACTGAAACTTTCGACGCATCTTTGACATCTACTAATCCAAACTCCACCTCGTCAACCTCATCCTCCGCTTCCGCACTTTCCACTTCGCCAGATGCAGCAACAATTTCCTTCTTTCTTGAATACCAAGCAAGAAACCCAGTAATTAATGAAAATCCAATAAAAAGTAGATTTGGCATGCCGGGCACTAAACCTAGTGCGAGCATAACCAGCGAAGTCGGTAGCCAGGCGGCCGACAGGTTCACCTGCCGCGTTATGTGCTCTGACATATTTTCTGAAGAAGATACACGCGTAACTATGATAGCTGTAGCAATTGACAGCAAAAGTGACGGAATTTGGGCCACAAGCCCATCGCCGATGGATAGTAAAATGTAATTTTCTGCGGCTTGGGTGACACTTAAGTTGTGCTGAGCGATACCTATTATTAAACCACCCAATACGTTGATTGCTAAAATTAGGATGCCAGCGATCGCGTCACCTTTGACAAACTTTGATGCCCCGTCCATTGAACCATAGAAATCAGCTTCTTTTGAAACCTCAGATCTACGTTCTGTTGCTTCCTCAGGTGTCAACACACCTGCATTAAGATCAGCATCGATTGCCATTTGTTTGCCGGGCATAGCATCGAGAGTAAACCTAGCAGATACTTCCGAAACTCGACCTGCGCCTTTTGTAATAACTACGAGATTGATAATAACCAAAATGGCGAACACAAAGAGCCCGACAGTGTAGTTGCCAGCAACAATGAATTCTCCGAAAGCTTGGATGACCTTACCGGCCGCATCTGCTCCGTTATGTCCTTCAGATAAGACAATTCTAGTCGAGGCTACATTTAGACCCAATCTTAAGACGGTTGCTAAAAGCAGCAGGTTGGGGAATGATGAAAAATCTAGCGGGCGATGTGTGTGTAGCGCCACCATCAAAATTAATAAGGATATTGTGATATTGAAAACGAAGAAGACATCCAGCAAAACAACAGGCAGGGGCAAGACAAGCATTCCGACCAAGGCTAGTATGCCAATAGGTAGCAAAGAGCTGGACATTTTTTTTATGCCACCCAGTGAAAAACCTATAGCCTGGCTCTGTTGCATTAATAAAACCCTCAGAAATGTCAATTAAATGACAAGTTTAAATATTGTTTTAAAACAATTTATTTTGATATTTCCATACCAAAAATCGCTTCACCTATGATAGAGCATAAAACGTGCCATTCCTAAATTAGCTAAGTGGTTGTCAAGCTTGATATCGAGAGTATTTTTCAGAAAATTTATGAGATTATTATTTGGCACATTAATTGCTAGTTTGGGTTAACTTAAAATTTGAGTTAACTTAAAAACTGAAAGGCGAACCTTATGCGTTTAACAAGTGTATCAAAGCCAATATTTTTTATAGCTGCCAGCCTGATGGTGTCTGCTTGCGATTTGCCTGGCGTTAATGGCATCAGTAAATTACTGTATCCAAGACCGACATTGCAATCGCAGCAAGGTGGACTGCAGAATGCTCAGTCCATCTTCGCTGAGCGCACGGCTGAAAACGACCCTAGCTATTTTGCTCCAAAACTTAAAGCTATCGGCTTCGCTTCAGTAGCAGTTCAACCATCAAAAAACCTAAACCAGCGGAGGTTGTTGGCCATTAGAGCAGCTAAACTTGACGCCTACAGGGTCTTGGCAGAGCAAATTCATGGCCTCCAGTTAGACAGTGAGACAACTGTATCTGAGGCAGTATTAACTTCAGACATCCTTAGCTCAGCAGTCCAGGGGGTAGTAATGGGTGCGGAAACAGTTAAAATTGAGCCAACTGACGCCGACACTTACCTAGTAGAACTCTCCGTCAGCCAGACCCACGTGGACCGGTTAATTAAACTCTACAAGTGGGGCCAACTGTAGGAATACTGCGGGGGGACCCATGTATAGATTTCGAATACTTCTCTCTTTGATCCTATTAGTGCTATCCAATGCGCTGATTGCTGGCGAGCTAATTGTTGAGGTGGAAGGCACTGCCATAAAGACGGCGGCCCTACCAAATGACGTCTATGAGGCACGGGCCATTGCTGATGCACTGCAATCCATTGTGCAGTCAGGTGCGCAGTCTTTAGGAAGTTTTTCTTTAGTTGAAAATGGCAAGGTATTGTTTGATCAAATTTCCGCTCAATCAAATGTAAAAATTGCTGGGTACAGGGTGCTGTCGACTAAGGACCATGGCCATAAGTTTTCCGCACGCCTGGAAGTGCTTCTATTGCCTTCAAGTAACAATAAAATTGCATTGCGTTGCCGCCAGCCCGTGGGCTTAGATATCGCATTAAACTGGCAGGGCGTGTCACTAAAAAAATCGCTACCCTTCTGGATGCAAATTGATGAGCAATCTATTAGACGGCAATTAGCGGCAGACATGACGGCTGACGGGAAATTTAATATAAAGCAGAAAAATTCTGCTTACTCAGTAGGGGCATCTAACTACTCACTATACGAAATAGACAACACCCCCGTGGTATCAGTGCCCAAATACACAGTGACGGTGAAATTAGATTTAGATATCAAGAATAACACTAATCCCCTCCAGCGCGCAAAAATTCTTATAGTTAAAGTAAAATCTAAACTCATTCGGGGGTCTCAGGTAATTAATTCGACAGACCTCCAATTAGATATTACACTCGAAAAGCATGGCTTTTTAATTAACGGTCCCAATTCAGGGCGAAAAAATTTAGATGACATCCAGAGAGATATTAGTGATTTGGCGCAGAGGTCGGTTGCCCAAACCGTTAAGAAGTTAGAATGTAAAAACTTTACTAGTAAAATAAAGTATAAAAACCAAGCCTTGAAAATCGAGTTTGGCTTTCAGGATGGGTTATTAGCCACTGATATTTTCAGCTCATCTGAGGCTGGTACAAAGCAATACTATTTTACAGTGAAGGAGATGAAAAATAATTCAACCACCCTCCACGCCTTATCTCAGGACGCTAATGCGAAACTGTTCGATGGATTAAATATTCGATTATTGGAGCGTTTCTAGTGAGAGTATTATGTAAAATAGCGGCCGTCTTGTTTCTTATAATTCCGGCTCAAACGCTGTCTGCAGAAGAAAGGCCGATTTATGGTTCTGATCTTAAAAAAATAGCTGCAGACTATTTAGCTGATAGGGGTATTTTCAATACAATATTAGTATCCGAGAAGAGGGCATATTTTCCCTGCGCTGAAAAAATTTATATCACACCAAAAAACCCAAATGACTGGAACACAATCAAGGCGTCATGCGGTAGTCCTGAGAGTTGGTCAATCACATTTAGGACCCAAGAAAACGACAGTGGGAGTAGAGACGTTGATGGCACAGCATCTGCAAACTCAGTAAAAATAGCATTCACTAGGCTAAATATTCCAAAGGGAAAAGTTATTAAATCGGATGACTTGGTTATGAAGTGGACAAATTCTAGATCATCGCATGGTGCCTACATAACGATTGAACATATTGTTGGCCATAAGGCTAAAAGAAATATAGCTCGAGGTACTATGATCAAAGCTCAGCACATAATGGCCAACAACGCGGTAAATAAAAACGATACTATATTAATTGTGTCTGGATCAGCTGGGCTAAGCATTGTAACATATGGAGAGGCCCTGTCAGACGGAAAATTGGGTGACATGGTTTTGGTTAAAAACTTGTCTTCCAGTAAGGAATTTAAGGCGATTGTCACTGCAGAAAAAAAAGTTTCGCCAATAACTAACATAAATTAAGAGCGTGTCGTTAAGTGACTCGAGAGGAGTACTAGATATGATTAATTCAATTGGCAATAATTTCGTGAATACCAACCAACAGGTGAGCGATAACAATAAAACGCATGTCACAGTTGACAAGCAAATCTCAGACTTGGCGCCGAGGGAAATCGTAAATAAACTGGATAGCAGTGATCTTACTATAAAGGCTCAAGTTGCTAAACTTGCTGATGGCCCCCCTATTGACCAGTCATTGGTTGATGAAATAAAAACAAAGGTCGAGCAGGGTCGTTACCCTATTGATCTTGATGCCCTAACCGAAAAGATGTTTGAAAGCTTTCAGGAAGCTGTTTGAAAGCTTTCAGGAAGCTGAAGGTTGATAAAATGAACATCGACAGCCATTTGTTCCAAGATACGCTGGAGCAAATGAAAGAACTGCTCTCAAGTCCTGACATTGCGTCTAGGGCTAATGACCCTATTTTGACTAAAGAAATAGTAGAGTTTTACGAGCTCATAGATGAATATGCAGTTGAACAGAGTTCTGACGTAAGTATACCTGAAGTTTCTGACAAAATTCAGGCTATTTTGGCTCAACTGGCTTCTAAAATTGATACCATTGACCAGCATGTCAACTTGAATTTAAATAAATTGAGTTTTTTATCTAAAGTAACACCCAAGAACTGATTATTTTGGTATTTTAAGAAAAGTTTCCGTTGCCTCTTCTTGGTATGTAATTCTATCAGCCACTTCGATTAGGTCTTCTATTTCTGATATCATTTCGCCGACGGTCTCATTTCCGAACGCCTGCGAAATCAAAAACCAGATGTAAGCCATTTTCAAATCCGGCTTAACAAACAGATTATAATATGTCTTGCCCAATCTTTCTGGAGAATTTTTGTCCCCCGCCATAGCCTTAGCGGTCAATTCAGTGACTATTTCTTCAGATACAGCCTCAATCAACTCTTCGGTCACTATGTCTCGCACATCGTCGACAAGGGCCATCGCTGGCTCGCTGCCACCTAAAGAAGCACGCCACGCCCAGTATAGAGCCCTTTTATAGTTCAGAGGACTCCCCAGTCCCTTGAAATACAAGATGGATAGGTTGTGTTGCGAAGTCGGCTCGCCTTGATCCGCAAGAACTGTAAACAGCTCAACCGCTGTCTGAAAATCTTTCTTTTCAAAAGCATTAATTGCATTCAAAAAAACGTCCGGGTCGGCCCCGACCGGTTCAGTTTGAGCGTTAGCAGTATTTACAAAAATCGTTACTGCGCAAACGAGCCCAAAAACTATGCGTATCATGTTGCCGCCACCATAACCAATTTCAGCTCTAATAGCCTGGTATTTTTTGATCCATTGCTTTGATATACTATCACTTTTGGTCTTTCTTTGTCTTTTTTGATAAACTCAACCGAAATAGATTGAGGAAGGAATACTCCTGCCCTCTCTAAAATCTCTTTCGGTTGATCGCAAAATGCATCTAAAAATCTCTTATCTACCCAAGTGCGTGCAAGGGCTTGCCCCAATATGTCAGGTAAATATTCCTGAATTTGAACTTCACTTTCCAGGATTATATCCTGCTCATCAAACCTTGTTAAATCGTATTCTAAAAGAGGTATTTTTTTCTTCTTCGCAAACAGCGCCGGCATAATTTTAGCAAATGGAAGCGAGGCTAAAAACCGTTTCAATTAACACTTCCCTCACAAATTATGACAGTTTCCAGATAATTCAGTTTCTTTTGATATGGTATCCTAGTCGCATTAATGAATAAAGTACTTCATAAACACAACAAAATTCAGTTTATATCACTTAGACGGTGCAAATAATCATGTGTCCATGTTATGCTAAACGGTGAGCAATAATCCAATCAGCGGTGTTTTTTAATGACTGTGATGTATTCGAAATTAGTTGGGACTTCCGAGGCAGCTACCCGCCTTAAAAAGCTAATATCGATGGTAGCACCATCCAGCTCTGCCGTCATAATCCAAGGTCAAACGGGCGTCGGTAAAGAGCTGGTGGCAGAAAGCTTACATGAAGTGAGCCGCAGAAAAGGTAATTTTGTGGCAGTTAATTGCGCCGCAATTCCCCGCGACTTGATGGAAGCCGAGCTGTTTGGATATGAAAAAGGAGCCTTTACTGGAGCTCTGAAAACAACTCAGGGAAAGTTTGAGCAGGCCAATAAGGGTACTCTTTTTCTTGATGAAATTGGGGACATGAACCTAGACTTGCAGTCGAAGTTACTTCGGGTTTTAGAGAACTCCAATGTGACACGGGTTGGGGGTCGAGCGGACATACAATTAGATGTGCGAATTGTGTGTGCCACTCACAAAGACCTAACTGAATTGGTTTCGCAAAACAAGTTTCGTGAAGACTTATTGTTTCGATTGAATGTGTTTCCAATCCAGGTCCCAACCTTGAAAGAGCGGCTGGACGACATACCAGAGATAGTGGCTCACTTTCTTAAAAAAATTCCTTCCGGCAGCGCAAGTGGGTCAGCAATAGGCTTCGACGAAAGTGGTATTGAGGCGCTGAAGTCCTATGACTGGCCGGGGAACATAAGGGAATTAAAAAACATACTGGAACGCGCAAAAGTTTTTTTCCCAGGCCAAAAAATTGATCGCGACCAAGTTACCCAAACACTCCTCGGCTTTGACCAAAATTCTTTCTTCAATGGCGTGGAGGAGACAACAGCTATTTGGGGCGCCCTTGACGAATTAGGTGGCGGGGAGCGCGGTCAAGACGCCGCCGGACAGGCACCACCATTACCAGAAGACTTCTCTAGGTTGTTTGATCGCTCCAACAGTGTCGATATCAGAAAGCTGCTTCGGGACATAGAAATTGTGTTAATTGAGAAGGCTCTTGAGCGGAATTCAAGCAATACAAGCGAGGCGGCAAGAGACCTACACCTACAACGCACAACCTTAATTGAAAAAATTAAGAAATATGGCCTCTGATATTTTTAAGATTTATTCCAGCCATCTACCAGTTGGGTGACATATTCCGATGACGAAGTAGCCAGACTAACCACTTTTTCCATGTCTGTAAATTGCTTGGTGTACATCGCCTGAAGGCTAGCCTCTCGCTGATCAATTTTTGTAAGTTTTGCGGAAAGGTCAGTACTGCGGTCTTTATATAAATTAACCACCTTGTCATGATTTCCGGAAGTTGCTAGCGCATCAGAAAAAAAGTTAAACAGCTTCGTTTTGGCGCTTCTCCCCACATAGATATCAAGATCCCCGGGTGTGCCAGAAGTGGATTGGAATTGAAACCCTGTGTAATCAGATGTCGAAAACGTATAAGGGCCAGAGCCCGTACGGGTCAAAACTTTTTCTGTAGAAGTTCCAGCGTCTAGCTTATCCGTAGAGTCAGTAAAGGTATGCTTACCCTGCGGCAAATTTGAACCTGATGATGAATACACAAGGACGTTTGGATCGCTCGCGTAGGCCTTGTCTTGAGTTAGCGCATCAAATTTTTCTGGTGCGTTAGAATATGTGCGATTAAAGGTTGTTTTATCAAACACGTATGAGCCATCTTTCGATGTCTTAATTCCAAACTCAACGAAGTAGATATTGCTGTCCCCATAACCACTAATTGGCGCCGTCATCAAGTTCATCAACTTCTGCTTGGCACCCCGAAGGTAGGAGTTATTAGCCAGTTGGCCGTCCGCATCGCCAACTTCATCTACAAAGCCAAGTGCGTTTAGGTCAGTTTTATAAAGGTTTAATTCTGCAATCAAGCCTTCAACTGTCGCTTGAATTTTAGTTGAAGATCTAGAAGCGCTCACGTTTGTTGTTACAGTGGCTGGCGCTGCAGTAGCCGCGTCATTATCAAATTCATTATCTGATAATAAATTAACTGTAACGCCATCTATAAGATCCGTGATTGCATTAGTGCTTCGCGTTATGGCAACACCATTAAAGGTTAAGGAGGCAGCTGATGAGGCTGTAACGTCCGTATTGGCATGAGTTCCACTAGTGTTCAACCGATTAGTGGTGGTGGGCGATACAATACTAAAACTTGAACCAGGCTCACTTGTCACGACCATTGTGTAGGAAGTATCGCTAACTTTGACCATCTGCGCTTTTATGCCCGAAATGGCGTTTAACTTTGCTGTGAGCTCAGTGGCATTATCACTGCTTACATCCATTCTGCCGGCTACACCCCCCAAAGTTGAATCTATGGCAGCGCCGTTGACTTTAATATCTAAATAGGCTTGATCATAATTGTGTGTAGTAAGAGAAGTCCAGTTATTTACAAGCATAACCATCGGCTTAGCTGTAGTCACGTTTGTAATCGTATGAGAAAAAGCATCCAACTTACTACGATTACTTATAGATAAATTTACAGTTTTGCTATCGGTGCTCGCCATTGTGTAGTCGTCAGAGCCACTCAGCTTATTAATGGTAGTTTGACTTATAAGCATACTTGATTTTAAACTAGCCATCCCGCTGATCGTACCGTCCACCCTTTCCTTTTGGGCAGTAACTATTTCCTTACCGGGAGTGATGACTGCGCCAACAATAGCATCCACGATTACAGGGATATTATACCCCGAACCGGTCTTGTTGATCATACTTAAATAGTCGTTACTAATCGTTTCACTCATCAAAACACCTCTATTAATTTAACGACCAATTTAACAAAAAAATTAGATTAATAGTTGATTTCAATTTCAATTCGGCGGTTTTCTTCTCGGCCCTCGGCAGTGACGTTGTCGGCAAGAGGGTCAGTTTCACCTTTACTCACCGCAGACATTCGGCCACCAGACACCAGTCCCGTTTTTTCTATGGCCTGCACAACGCTCGCGGCTCTGCCAGCAGCTAAATCCCAGTTGTCGCGGAACTTGCCATTAGAAATTGGGATGTCGTCTGTGTGACCCGTCACAGTAATTTTACTGTCGGGGCTCATGGCAGTCAGGGCGATCCGCTCCAAAATTTCTTGGGCATCATCTGTTAAATCTGCCGTACCCGATGGGAATGCCCCCCCAGCACCGACAGATATAAACACGCTGCCCTCACGCTGCTCAATTTCAATGAGGCCCTGGTCAATCTGCTCTTGCAAAGCCACAGTCAACTCTTCAGTGGAATTCGAAGCGTTTTGGAGTTTTTCGCTCACTTTCTGTGAATATCCATCCTGATTTGACCCGTCCTCTGGGAAGCTCTCTTCCAGAGACGCCGCTAATTCCTGAAGTTCTGCCTCCAGGCCTCCAAAAAGAACTTCGCTCTCAGATGCACCGGCCGCCTGACGGGCCTCTGCAAGTGCGTTCATTGTCTCTTGGATCATGCTTTTAATTTCTTCTTCGTTAAGTTTCTCTTTTGGAAAATTAATTACAACATTTTCACCGAGGGTCTCAATTTTTACCTCGCCATTATCGATGGCCTTCTGCAATTGTTTGGCCAATTCAGTCGCATCAAGAGACGCGTCACTCTCACCACCGGTGCCATCGAAATCAGAATCCTTTTTCTTATCTAATTCTCCACCATCAGGAGAATCTTCCAATTTTGTTTGCAGCTCAACCTCTGGCTTTTGCAGCTCTGTAGTCTGCTGGCGGAGAGTTTCAGTGACAGAGGGTGTAGGATTAGGGCTAAAATTCAACGAAATTACTGTTGTGCCCTTGGGTTGCTCAACAACAGGAACAACTTTTTGCACACCAAATGCCTCACGAAGTGAGCCTGAAATTTGTTTAAATTTTGGAACGTTAAATTCAGCAAATGACAGAATAAGAACAAAGAACGCCATCAAGAGTGTAGCCATGTCTGCAAATGTGGCCATCCAGGCAGGTGCCCCAACTTGGGGGCACTTAGGGCATTCCTGCTCCTCTGGTTCGTCGTCGTTTAGAGCTTCTTCAGCCATGATAAATCACTCGCCCTTACTATGCCGCAATTTCAAATCTAGCTTGCAACTTAGGCGGCAAAGTAGCGGCCATTTGGTCCTGAATATTTCTTGGGCTGTCGCTTCGGGCTATCCCACGCAAACCCTCCAAAACACATTTTCGGTAGTTAACTTCAAATTCAGTGAAGCCCTCAAGCTTCTTGACCATTGGATTGAACATCACGTTAGCGACAAAAGCTCCATAGAGAGTTGTCAGAAGGGCTACCGCCATGGCGGGACCAATCGACTTAGGGTCGCCCATATTTCCCAACATCAAAACGAGACCAATAAGGGTACCGATCATGCCCATCGCTGGCGCTAGATCCACCCAGCTTTGTACGCAGCCCGTGGTTGCAGCGTGTCGGATCTTCATGGACGCAATCTCAGAATTCATTTGCTTAATAAGTTTCTGTTCGTCAGCCCCATCCACCAACATTTGCATCCCCTTTTCAAAGAATTTGTCCGGGACCGGCTGGCCTTCAAGAGCCATCATACCGTCTTTACGCGCCATACTGGCAAGTTCCACCATACGCTCAACCGTCACATCAAGCTTAGGCAAGCCAGGCTTAAAGCATTTCCCCATGGCCTTAAAGTGCGCGAGGAATGTCGGCATGGGCGCGGAGTACATAACTGCGAAAAAACTTCCCCCAAAAACGATCAATATAGATTGATTGTCAACGAATGGCGCAACACCACCGCCCGCGATCATTGCAGCTAAAATCATGCCTACAGCACCGATAAAGCCAAGTAAGGCTGCTATATCCATGTTAGTTACTCCTCTTTTCAGAACGTTATATACAAGATTTGTACCATTCGATATATAGTTAGTAAAAAAAATAGTCAGCCAGCTTTAAATTCATCGGCCTAAATCAGGAAGTAGAGCTGATCCTCCCCCTTTGAATTGGTCCATCCCTATAGTTAGGAACTGGAAGATCAAATATGGGTGTTGTCAGACAAAGTCTAATACGTCTCAAAGCACCACGATCACACAAATCTATGAAGCGCAGATTTGAAACCACTCAATGAGAGCGGCACTGCGTTTTTGCTTATAAGTCTGTCTGCTTTCTAGATGTCTCTCGTGATTTAAGTGGTTATAGATTTGACTATGATAACTAGTAAATTTCTGGAGCATTGCACAACTTTTAAACTTCTGCATCGCTCGTTCTC
>MDSY01072094.1_pt1 | contig 28139 bp, 21 predicted proteins | sample 811131 | NCBI WGS metagenome assembly MDSY01 (sample SAMN05326643, study PRJNA326480) | marine metagenome | isolation source: seawater | place: Atlantic Ocean: South West | collected 2010
GGGCCCGAATCAATCAGCAAACGCGTCGGGGTACGGCGACGTCCCGCCGGCGAGTTCGTTCGGGAACGCGGGAGGCACGTACGCGGACCCGTATAGCTCGAGTAGTTCGTACGGCTCGGGCAGCGAATACGGCAATGATAAAGGTGGCACTAATGATAAGCGCGCTGCGAAACGAAAACGAAAGAAAACCAAAAAGGGGCGGGCGAACGTGGCGCAAAATCTAAACTCGAAACCCGTGGAAACCGACCCCGCGTGCGTTAAGATTCTTGAGCTACTAGACACGTCGACTAAAATTTTAACCTCCCCTGGAGTTGAGTTGGACGAAGCGATTGCTGAGTGTTGTCTTTCACCCCTGTTAGCCGTGGATTTAGAAGGCATTTCCATGTCACGAGTGGGCCTAGTAACGCTGTTACAAGTCGCCGTGGACGACGACGTGTTTCTATTCGACGTACAGGCGCTGAGCACGGAAGAGCTGTTCCACAGGGAAGTAGGTGACGAGAAGACGTTACAATCTATTCTTGAAGACCCCGCCGTAACAAAGCTGATGTTCGACTGCCGCGTTGACTCAGATGCGTTGTACCACCAGCACGGCGTTTCCCTAAACGGCGTGTGGGACGTACAACTCGCGGACGTCGCGGCGAGACGAAAAAAATCGCTACAAGTTCCGCTTTTGTCCGGCATGCCCAAGTGCGCGGCGAGGCACTTGGGGGGTGCATCAGGGGCGAGTCGTTCAAGCCTGGAAGCTTTAGATGCTGATCCGGGAGATGTCAACAAGAATTTAAACTCATCCTCCAGCGAATCTGAAGCCGTCACGCGCGTGACTGAACATCTGAAGACCAAAGTCAAGCAAATGTACGCGCCTGATAAGGGCGGCGATGCTTCGTTGTGGGCGCTACGGCCGATCACGGAGGACTTAAGGCGGTACGCGGCGCTGGATGTGTGGCTGTTGTTGAGAATTCACGGCGCTATGGTGGAAAACGATGCGCTGGATGACGAGTGGAAAAAACGCGTAATCACCGCTTCCAAACACAGGGAAAGCGAATACCGCGAGTTGAAAAACCCGGTCTTGCAGTTTCGCGATCCGGAACGAGGGGTCGCGCCGGATCTTTAGTGCGTAGACTTGTAGTGGTAATAAGGATACAACTTTTTTATTTCTTCATTTATGCACCCGTACCATGAGATGGAGTTTCAGTCCTCTCCGGTGTACCCGAGTTCTGCCGCCACCGCACGTATCATCTCATTCAATGGGCAGCCGTTCGCGCGCGCCCACTGCAGCACATCGAGATGCCCGTACTGAGCCGCGCGCGTGCACATCGTCTCGCCTCATGGGCAGTCGTTCGCGCCCAACCACTGCAATATCTCGAGTTGCCCGCCCGACGCCGCGATACTGCACATACCCTCGTCCCTCCACGGGCAGCCGTTCGTGCGCGCCCAATGCAGTATCTCGAGGTTTCCCTCCCCCGCCGCCTCCATGCACGTCCCCTCGTTCCACGGGCAGCCGTTCGCGCGCGCCCCTTGCCGCCGCCGCACACGTCCCCTCTCTCCACTCATAGCCGTTCTCGCGCGCCCACTTTGCTATCTCAAAGTGCCCCTCGTATGATGCCGCCCCACACATCTTCACGTCCCGCGGGCATCCGTTCTCGCGCGCCCACTTTAGTATCTCGAGCTGCCCGAACTCCAACGCATACCTGCACACTAAATTTGTATTACGTGCGACGCTCCCATAGACAGGCGCATCCACGATTTCGTCAAGGCGACCTCTCCGATGCAGGCGCTGCACAGCACTTAAGCATCCAAGCCACACGGCGCCTCTAGTATCAATATCATATATTCACGACCCGTTGCCTCGTCGACTGCGTCGCGCATCGCGCGATTCACCGCTCGGAGCTTTGCGAAATCTTCGGGATCGCGAAAGTAGTCAGACCTGAGGTTGTGCGTGACCACGACTTCATAGGGAATTCCCGGAAGGGCCTCGGGCGCCCGTTCACGTTCAATCTCCTCGAGCTTAAACCTCTGAACCTCAACGTGTTTGGACCCAACCGCCAGATTCTAAGGGCAGCCGTTCCCGTGAGCCCACTTCAGCACCTCGAGGTGTCCGCCTCTTTCCGCGTTCTCGCACGTCGTCTCGTCCCATGGGCAATCGCAAAAACTTGAGGACTTCGAGTTCCCCGTCCGCCGCAGCCGCGGCGCACATCCGCACGTCCCACGCCGTGTCTTTCGCGCGCAACCACTTTAGAATCGCGTTCATCTTCTCCGCGCACATCGTCATCTCATTGAGAGGTGGCGGGTGTGTGCGCGTCGTTGTGGTCGTGGCAATTCGGCAGCAAGCGAAATCTCTCTGAAAAATCAACAACCAGTGAAAGTGCGAGGCACTCCCCAGAATCGTCACACATCGCGGCACTGGCGAGGCGTACCCGCGCGCGCACCATGCGCGCGCGTCCGGAATCCTTCGGCGTGGAGGAACTGTTCGGGAACGGGAACGATAACGTTCCCGTGAAGGGCGACTTCCGGGTACGTCTCATCACTCATGGCCACGCGCTCCAAATTGTTACGCGAGTACCCCTCAGCTTTTCGGACCGTGGCACCCTCTTCACACTCTCTTCTATCCGCGTCCGAGTGTCCGATAGCCCCTACGACGATGCGTTGATAGACATCATCAATGATTTCACACGTTAACCCTGTCTCTTCCCGCGTTCAATCCCCAGGCAACCCCCACCTCCCTTGCCGTTCACGACCCCGGAACCGCGTCCGTGATTCGTCGAAGCGCGGAGTGGCGTTCGGATGGCAACGAAATTGGTTTGAGCACCGACGAGCGCGAATTTCTAACCGCGCTCGCGGCTAAACGAACGCTGGTCACGGACAGGGCGCGGTACGCCGAGTACGCCACAGCGGCGTCGCAAGGCGTTCAGCCGATGCCCGTGGCGAGGCCACAGACGGCACGTGTCGAAGTGCCTGTGCGAAAACCAAACGCGAAAACCAATCGCCCGGCGTCGGCGGCGAATCCTCGACGCCGGTGGACGCCCACGTTACAGAAAACGCCCGAGAAAGTTTCGACCCACGAGAGTATATTACTATCTCCAGGCTCGAATATATCTCCAGGCTCGCTAGGAATGGACAACTCGCCGCTCGTGAGCATCTCTCCGTTCGTGCGCGGGTCGCGATGGGACGTTGGAGGGAGTCGAGATGTTGCTTATGAAAAAACACAAGATGAAAACGAAGACCCCGAACCGACAAAGAAGGAAAACAGACGACGCGAGTTGTTTGTGCATGAAAGTGGAGATGAGGTGATTGGCAATGTATCACCCACTGTGTCAATCGCCGTATTACCCTCTCCCGGTGACATGTCTGGTTGGCGGGATTCCCTTCGCGGCGCGCGGTTGCGTCGCCACGCAAAGGGAACCTCGCCGATCGCAAACGTGTCGGCTGACGAACCGTCTTCTGAAGAACCATCTTTGTCACCCTCAAATAAGAAAAGCAATCGCGTCTCATTAGACCACCTTTCTTCCGTTCGCCTCACCTCTGACGAGCGCGCATTCCTCGCAAGGCTGGCGGAGAAGCGTTCGCTGGTTACGGACCGAGCACGAGGGGCCGCCGCGGCGACCGCGACGGGCGGAGGTCTTGACGTCGGCCGTGCGTCGCCGTTCAGGGCGTCCCTCGCTGACCCAATCGTCGCGCAGCCGCCGCCGCCCGCGAGGGACAAAGGGCATAGAGACAGTGTGCATAGCAGTATGTCAAGCATGACATCAGGTACCAGAAGTTCCGTAGGAATATCTCCTTCTCGGTTCCGCAGGGCGGCGATTGGCGACGACGAGCTGTTGGTATCGGCGTCTGTGAAGAAATCGCCAGCTCGGCGGTACCAGAGCGTGGAAAGTTCATCGGGTAGTCCCGGGGCGCTCGTCTCAGCGCGGTGGCGCCCGACGCACTCGATGAACTCCTCAAACTCGTTCGAACGACCCGCAACCGCGGCGACGCGCATGTCAAGAGAACACGCCGCGCGCATGTGGCGAAGAGACCCGGTGGATCCCGAGTATGAATTTGATTTTACTGCTGAGAAGACTGTTGATACGGAAGCTCAACCGAGAACGGAGATTACCGAAAAACCAAAAACGCGAGACCTTGAGACGCTGAAACGAATCGTGACTGAAACGCCGGTGGTATCAGCCACTCGAACTTCGTTCGATTCCGCGAAATTCACTCGCGCGCAGCCCCCGACCAGTGCGTCGTGGCACGGCCCCGAAACCACGCCGTACAGGTACGACGTGTACAGCCGCGGGCTGGGCGTATCCATCGCTGGCGTCGTCGGATCCACGAAACTAAATGACGCCGTGAACGGCACAAATAATAATAACTCAATGCCCGATGAAAATCCAGAGTGGGAGTGGCAAGGCTCGTGGCAGCGGGAGTGGCAATCAGCGTTGGAGAGCCCTGTGTCATCGACAAGATTTCATACGGAGAACCACGCGCCGGTCGTCTCGGGGCTCGGCGCTGAACTCGTGGACGATACACCAGTCGACGATGACGAACGCGATTTTGATTCCCCGACTCCGACGGCGTGGACGTTGTCGCCGAGCGAGAAATCGTTCGGCGCGTACTCTGTGTCTCCACGGGTTGGGCGACGTGCGGGTCACGGTGATACTCCATCTCGTACTACTCCGCCCAGGGGGTCGCCCCTGCGCTCGCCGATATCCATGTCACCCGCGGCATTCAGCCAGTCGCCACAGTTTCAACGAAGAGCGGAGCTTGTTTCGCCGGTTAATTCCAAAGGCAATTCGTTTTTGTGCTCGTCGCCGCAACCTTCCGTGACTAAATACCCAACCACCGAATCGCTTAGCTACAAGGAACGCCGGGACTTGAGAAAGGCGTCGCAGTGGGGGGAGAGCGACGGGGACGTGCTCGCCAGGACGGGGCTGGACGTGCACGGCAAGACGAGCGACGAGCACGGCGTGTTCTTTTAGACTTGTAAAATCATACCTGTAAAACTGCATCGCTTCGGCGAATCTTCCAGTTCCGTCTCTCAAAATCCAACCGAATGCCCTTTGATCGCCATTGCGGCTCGCACCCCCGACGTTCACGCGCCGGAATTCGCCACCATGAGCGCGCTTTCGAATACCACGCGTGTCACGCGCTTGTACAGGTGCGTTTCGAACGACTATGTCCACTCCCGACTCCCGTAGGGGGCGATAGGGTTTCTTCCATTTCCTCCTGTTTACCGGTGTTTCGTCCCGTTGTGGAGCCTCCGACGTGTGCGCAGTTCACCTTTGTCTGACCCTCGTCCCCACCCCTCCCCCCTCCTCACAGGCACTCGCTGAAAACGATGCTTAGCTGGGCGGTTCAACGAGATATCTTCTACACGGAGCGCGACCGCATCCGACGCGAGTTCGAGGCGAACCTGCATCTGAAAGACCTGGGCGTGGTGGAAAAAGCCATCGCCGATGGCGAAGCCAAGCTCGCGGAGTACGCGCACCCTGACCCGTACACCGTCCCAACCGCGTACGGGGGAAGCAAATACGCGCGGAACCCACCACCGCACCCGGACGTCAAGGTGGTGATGGACTTCGGAAGGGACGAGTACGTGATTCCGCGGAGTTAGGGGATGGAACGAACGATCGGAGTTTCAGTGGGCAGTTAGTCTGGAGGAGTGGTGTGACTATTTTTCGCAGGTTTGCGAGAGACGAAATCAGAGACAAGCATCATCAGACAACCGCAAATAGAGAGCTCCTAGCTAGAACGTGTAACAACAACGCGCGCGCCACAAGGCGCGTCGTGGCATAACATAAACGACGAGTTAATATGGGTTAATGGGTGTTTGTTCTATCTCTCATCACTGCATCTACTTTTTACTCTTCTTGGCGTCGTTTTTTCCGTCATCGGTACTTCGTTTTTTTGTATCAACGCCCTTCGCTCCAGAACTCGGCACGTAGCACGCGAGCCAATCGTTCCCCCGCTCTGTGTCATTTCCCATTTGCGGCGACTGCGAAGGCACGGGAAACGCGAACGGGTTTTTTTCAACGCCCACGAGCTCGAATCCGTTGGACTCAAAAAGCTCGAGCTCGACGGCGAGATCCATTTCTGTTTTTGACGCGGTTACGAACGGCGCCGCTGAGCGACGAGCCGCGGTTATAATAGACTCAGCATCGTCCTCTCTCACCAAGTCGGATGCGAATATCAAATACGGACCCGGGGCGTTTTCAGACTCTCTTTGAGAAACAAAGTCTGAGTACGTTTTGGAATGGACAGATTTCTTGACGTGTTTGAACTTTCCTTTCGCGGTTCCTTTCCCTTTCTTGTCGCTCTTTGAGTCATTCTTTGAGTCACCCTCCACCACCTCCTCCCCCACCACCACTATTTCCACGCCAGGCTTCGGGAGCTTACACGCGAAGTCGACGAGCCAGGGCCACCAGTTCGCGTCTTGCGGGGCGTTCGCCGCGGCGGACGCGGCGCCCGCCACTAAGTGCACTTGCCCCGGTGGTTGTTCCCCAGCGTTGTTCGCGCCGTCCTCGTACCTCTCCTCCTGCCCCACGCCCCCGCCGATCATGAGCGCGTAGTGCACGATGGGGAACATCCACGACGCCGTTACTATGGATAACGGGTAGCTCATGTATTCGCCGTGCGTTCGTAGCGTCGCGGCGGAAAGAGCTTCAACGTCAGTTTTATTATCGGACCCTTTTCCATTCGGTTCCTTTCCCTTGGCGAGCTTCAGTATCGCCCCCCATCGTAGCTTGACCGCATCTCGGGATGCCTGGTCCGTGCCGTCCTCTGTATCGTCATCAGTACGGCGGTACCCGCGCGGGCCCAAAATTGCCTGCGCGGTTTCGTCGCCCAGAAGCTTCAGGTTGTCTACCGTCGACTCGACAGCTGCCGCCGCCGCCGACTTCGAAACTTCCATGTCGGCACGACCCACGTCAGCGAGGTCCGCGGCGAACCCGAGGAGCGCGCAGGTCCGTTGGTGCGTCTGTCGGTCCGCAGCTTTGCACTTCGACCCGCAGTAAACCACTGACTTGCAATTAGAGCACTCAACCGCGCCGTCTCCCATGGCCGCCTCCGGTTTAGCGCACACGCCGCAACAATCGATGCCGAGCGATAACTCGGGATGAGACTCTAACGTTTTCTCCGCCTCAGGGGTGAGCTCCAAAGTAGGTTCCAAGGTTTCCGTCACAGCCACGCGCGCCAGGGTCGCGGGGGTCAACGACCAGTCACCACTTGAGGGCATCGTGCAAACGGTGCGAGGACCTCTGGCGTGACGTCCCGAAACGTGCATCAATAATTAGATTTCGGTTCGCCCAATTTTCATCGGGCATCCCGATTCGGCAATCCAAAAGGAACCGCACTGGTCCGGCGTCATGGACGACACCGTGTCTCGCGGCTTCGCACAGGATGCCGCTGCTGCCACGATGCGCGACACCCCCGACGACGATTCGAAAGCCGCTCTGTGCGTCGGCGCGCTGGTCGCCGGGTGTCCTGATGCCTTTGTGGATTTTCATCGTTTGGCGACGTCTGACGACGGGTTCGGGGACGATGCGATGACCGCGGAGGAGGCTTTCGACTTACGGATTGACATGACCGCTGAGGATTACGTCGCCCCGGAAGAGCTCCCTGTGGAGTACGCGCGTTTTGTGCGTGACGTGCTGGTTGAAGCGGAGTCGTCAGGTGACCCCACAGGCTCCATCCCACACGCGGGCAAAACTCTCACTCAATTCTTCCACGATAAAGGCGACCACGAAAAAGCCAGTTACTTCATCATCAAAGACTTGGACAGAGCGGTGGCGGCTGGGAACCGAAAAACAGAAGTGCTGGCGCGACGACGACTGGCGCACGAAAGGGAGACGCAAGGCGCGTTCACCGCCTCAGCGGCGGCGTTCAAAAACGCGGCTACGATTTGCGAACGCGAAGCGAAACGGGAATCCAGCGACGCGGAAATAATAGGAATCGCGACGGCGTCGGATGAGACCGAAAACAGTGACTCAACGTTTTCCTTCGCCAGCACAGGACACCGGTCCTCCGCTGACTTCGCCAGAGTGCTGTACAAATCAGCGAGCGCGTGTAGAGCCCGAAATGACCTCCCTGGAACGGAAACCGCGCTGGAGGAGTGCCTTGCAGCGTGCGACAAAGCGGGCGCCGCGGCGGATGTTACTTTAGAGGCAATTGCGCGGCACGAACTCGGTTTATCCCGGCGATTGCTAGGGGACTTTCCGAGAGCGGTGGAGCTACAAACCGCGTATTTGCAGGCGTGCGAGATCGTTGGCGACGAACGGGGCGAGGGTATAGCGCGCAGGGCCAGGGCGGACGCGCGGTGGGAACAAGGCGACTGCGCCGCCGCCGAGAACGACTTGCTCCAAATGCTGGCGCCCGAATCAGCGGAGCGGTACGGCCGGGAACTGCGCCGCGAACGCGAACGCAAGCTGGAAGCGCAATTGAATGGTGACAAATCATCACTATCTGCTGAAGACCAATTCACTCTACATGAAGTGGAGCTGCTCACCGCGGAGGCCAAGGGGTGGTGTACGCTGGGAAAGATGCGGAGCGCGCGGGGCACAATGAGTGATGCCGCGCTGGCGCACGAAAAGTTTTTTCAGCTCGCCAGCGTGTGCGGCGACAAAGCGTTGGAGCGGGAAGCGCGGGTGTGCTTGGGGCAGGCCAGAGGCGCGGCGCGACTGGAACAGCTCACGCAAGCCGTGGTGGACGGTGCGAAACAACCCGCGGAACGGCTCATGAAGTGGAAATCAAACGGGGCGTCGTTCTTTCAAGTATAGGTAGGTACGGGGGGAACGTTTTAGAAAACATAACTTAAAATATGATAAACATTAGTCATAACTGTACACGCGCGAATGCTTTATTTCGTCACGCAGCACCCTGCCTTCGTTTCTGTTTTGTCGCTCGTCGCGTTGCCGAAGTATATCGTCCGCGCGCCTCTGCACAGGCACCAGTACGTTAAACATCCGCCAACGCACCCCGCGGTCGGCCCGAAGCACCCGTCCCCCTCGCCGACGTCGAGACACAGGTCGTTCTTCGTGGTTCTGTCGCAAATCTCAACCGCAGTGAATTTTTGCGTAAAGTCGTCAAAGCTCATCCAGAACGACCCGTCGTTCTCGTCGGTGTATGAGACTTCGTGCGCGATGGCGGGGTGTTTCGCCCACTCCTTCGACCCGTCACTCCACGCGCCCTTCCACTCCCCTGTTGCCCACGGGTTGCGCAACTTAATCAGCTTGTACCCATGGCCCATGCCCAACATAGTCCCCGCTCGTCGGACGTCAAGAACGGAGTACAAGTGACCCGCCACGAGCCCGTCGTTTTGTTTCACCTCGCCCCCACCCTTGACGTGAAAGAACGCTCCCATTAACGATTGCTTGTGCGAGTACTTCAGCATGACTTGGAAGAACGCGTCTTCGTCGTCCACGTCGCAGTTTGGAACTTTTGAATTTCCAAACCAGTAGTTGGTTCGGTCCTTGACTCCGCCGACGTCTTTCCCCCCAAAAATCAAGTCCTTCCGGCGCCACATCCGCGCATCCCGGTCGTGGTGGAACTGGTACACGTAGTCGCCAGTCATGGTGTGCCACGCGTACGCTGCGAACCCGCCCTTCAGCGCGCCGTACGATCCGTGAAACTTGGCAAACGCTTTTTCCATCATTATCGCCCACAGCTCGCCGCCGTTCGGGCGCATGAACACGGCGCTGTATTCGCCCGCGTTGTTCTTTTGAGCCGGAAAGGAATCGTCAACCGTCACGAATTCCCACTGCTCCGCACGGCCGCACCATAAGCGCACGGAGTACTTGCCCCGGTCGTTCGCCTCGGTGTTCAGGAACACGTTGCGAACGGCTGACGGGTATTCTGCCAATCCGGCCATGGCGCCGACCAGCCAGCAATCCCCTAAACTGCCTTGGCACACATCCGCCGGTTCTATGCCCCGGAACAGCTTCATACCTCCTTTCGCCTGTTTCGCCACGCCCAGCTGTTGTGCCCGTACCCACTTCACGTTCTTAGGGGCCTCAGCGCCCATGCCCAGTGCGCTGTCGCCCTCGAACTCGCCATCCACCCAGCGCCAGCACCCCATGCATTTGCACAGGCCGCACAAAACGTTTGACAGGAACGAGCTCCCGACCCGCGCGAAGTACACCCAGAAACAGGGGAGGAGGTACGTGGTGATTGCGCGCACCACCAGCACCACGGGGGAGCACAAACACGCCCTAGGGAAGGAAGAGGAGGTTGAGAAGAGAAGAAGGTCAGGGGAGTGTGAGTCGAATGACGTAACAATGTTGAACGCGCGTGTTTCAAAAGCCGAGGTAAACAGTAGAGAGGTCCTCACCAGAACGGGTGTTCCCGGCCTGTGCCGATCGCGGTGACCTGCGCGAGCCCGGGCGGGTCGCCGCCCAGGTACGCCCGCGCGCGTTTGTTCGGCCAGTCGGAGGACATAGTGCGGTGTGGAGTGCCGATGAGAGCGAACGGATGCGATATTTTCCAAACAGGTGCGAGTCAGCTGAGGTAGCATTCAAAATATATTCTATTTACCGCACCGTGGCGAACTGCGCGAACTCGTTGGTGGTGAAGGAAACGCCGTTGCCTAGCATGGCCATGGGTGAGGTCCGCGGGCCGAATATCTTCACCTGTCTTACGTGCGTGTCCCGGCCGTTTTGGTGGTTCGACAGCACCGCGAGCTGGATGAAATACGCCCTGAGCGGCGCGCCGGTTGATTGTTTTTTGTTTTTGTGCAAATCGTTTTCGGTCTTCTCGTCGTCATCGCCGCCATCCAGCCGCACCCGGGTCCACCCCACCGGTTCGTCAAGATCAACGACGCATATCTCCCTCAAGTCATGGAAAGAGTTCCCCGCCCTAACTGAGATTTTCGAAGGCGTGTACGACTCATCAAGCTTGTAATCCGCGTACAGCGCTATTTCCCGCACCTTCACCTTGCGATGGAACTGCACGTTGACCAAATGCGGTTGTGCGCCGTCTGACTGCCAGTACGTGTCCAAGTTACCGTCCCGCAACAGTTCAACGCCGTTACCAGGCTTCGCGGAAGTCACACTCCACACCGCCAGCTTACCGATCTCGCTGCAATCCGCAGGGTCGCCGGTCGCGGGGGGAGGGGGGTCGTCGCCTGTCATGAGATAACGAACAATAAGTCAGAGACGAGATTTGAGATGGGAGATGACACAGGAGAGAGGTAGACAGGTGCCGGCGCAGGCTGTGGACGAGACCGCGAGGAGACGGAACGAGGAGAGATGATGACGTACCTCGTAGCTCCGCGTCCACCATGCTGGTGCCTCCCACTGGCGCTCGAGGGAGTGGCAAGGAGCGAGCTAGGACGGGACGAGACGTAGGCACACCGGTGTGGATGACCGATTTCCCCTCATTTTAATGAACCCATACCTCGAGGTTAGAAAATAATTACTGGGGTATTTATACTGCATTCCCACTGACGCAGGTATCTTCCGATCATACCACCTTGAATACAGCGATACCCATCAGAACATCGAACTTAAGCACGGTTGGGCAGGATTAGTACTAGGCTGAGGAATCGCTTGGGAATCCCCTGTGTTGGAAGGTTTTTGCAACTTTTTCCACTGTTTGCTCAGAGCGCCGGGCGCTGGCTTTGAGTGCGTCTGTGCGATGTCCGCCCCCCCCGATGAGGTGGACCTGTCAAACCTAGACCCTGCTTTCGACGGCGTGCTTCGCAGAGTCCCTGGGGGCCTCAGCACTCGGTGCGAGTACTTCCAGGACCGGAACAAACGTTGGCCGTTCAGGTGCGACGATGAAGGGTACACTCTTTTGGCACGACTGCTACACGCCGCGACGCCCGTGGTCAAGGCGGTGCAGGCGAAAATCGACACGAAATGCGACGTCACGAACGACCCTGAGGGCAAGGCGAGGGCGACCAAAATCGTTATGGAAGGCCAGAACATCTACGCCAGGAAACCCAACATGGGGGAACACGACGTTACTTGGAGTCAATCGGAGTACGGACATTTAGGCCTCCAGAAAGAATACATCAGGTACAAAAGTGTGCAGCGCTTGACCGAGGCGTGGGCGTGTCTTCAACGAGCTTACAGGAACGGCCTGTTCGAAGACCTGGATGACGGAGTTTGTGATGATAAAAATAACAAAATACCTTTAAGGTGGGCGACTCTGGGTGGTGGACCGGGCTTCGAACTGTTAGCGGTGAAGTGGTTTTTCGAAGCGCACTTTCCGCGATACGAACTGGATCTCGTGTCGTTGGATTTGGAAAACAGCTGGCGCGGCGCCGCAACCTGTTTAGGGTTACGGTTCAACACGTGGGACGTTCTTGACGGGGATAATCTGGAAAAAGCAGCAGGCGGCCCCGTGGATTTCGCCATAGTGAGCTACGTGTTGAAGATGTACATGGCCAATACGCAATGCGCTAAATGGTTGGGCGAAAAATTGAATTCGCAAACGAACGCTTTGCGATTAGTTCTAGTTGTGAGTCGGGACGAGAATTTAGAGCAAGCGTCGCAACTAATCAAAGACCCTTCAATAGGCAACGCCACCATCGTGCCATTGATGGACCCGTCACTCGGGCGGGATGACCGCCAGCTGGCGGTTTGCAAAACAGGGTGGCAGAGGTGTGCGAACGTGAATGGAAAAGAATCTGGAAAAAAAGAAAAACCCCTCACATTTCCAAACGTGCCGTACGAAGAGCACAAGAAGAAGAGGGTCGGGGGGTACCAGGCTATGGGCAAACAGTCTGAGCATGGGGGAGGCCATTACGGAAACGACGGGTACGGAGGGCAGTCAGGAGACAGACACAGAGACGGTGGGTTCCGAAGGGGGGGGTGGTCCGATCACAAGTCGCGCGACAGCGGGTACAACGCTCGGCCGAGAGACGCGGGGCGATGGTAGTTAGGGCGATGGGTAGTTGGTTTTAAGCAGTCAACAGTCTTTCTTTTACAAACAATTTCAAGTAACCCTCCCTACTTAACCCAAACCCTAATTGTCCCCCGCGATCTCCCTCAGTTCCCGCATCGCGGCTTCATCCAGCGGTTTCTGTTCGTCCCGTTCGTTCCACCGCAAGCATCTTCTTAAACTCGAAATGAAATCACCCGTCTGGTCCGCGTAGTTGATCGTCGGGACGGGGAACTGGGACATGCGAATGAAAATGGAATCCCCGGAACACAGCTCACACCGTTCCTTTCCATCGAAGGAGACCCACGCTGAGCACCGCGCGTCGTCCGCGACTCGCAACTCAACCTCCACCGAGTCGGGAAGCACTACTGGCCGAAAACTCAGCGTGTGCGGGCAAATCGGCGTCATCAAAATCGCCGGGACGTTCGGGTGCACCATTGAGCCGCCGGCGCTGACTGAATACGCGGTGGACCCAGTCGCCGTGGCTAACATAACTCCGTCCGCTTGAATCGTCGTGATGAGCTGCCCGCGGTCGTACGCTTCGATTTTCGACAGGAAGGGACTCGGGCCCCGGTCAACTAACACTTCGTTCAAAACCGTGTACACGTGCGACGGCGCGCCGTTCCCGCCGTTTCTGGCGCTGTCCTTCTTCTTCACCAAAGTACACTCCAGCCTCATCCTTAACGTGATGGGAATACCGCCCTTGACGTTGGCGACCTTCTTAGGACCTCGTCCCACGGACTGTAACAGCGACTGTGCCATTTGTTTCGGCGGGTGGTTCGTCAAAAAACCCATTGAACCAAAGTGGAAGCCCATCAGCGGCGGCACGGGGCCTTGGAAAAGTTTCGAGGCGTGAAGAATAACACCGTCGCCGCCCAGGCAGACAACCAAGTCCACGGTGCCCCAGTCCTCCCTTGGGATGCGACCGTCGCTTGAATCGACGCGCAACGTGCCAACTTTGGAAAGAACGTTGTCCCTGACCTCCGCCGCGGACGCCGTTTCAGCGGGGTCGATGACTTTCTTTCGTTTCTTTTCCTTCACTTCCGTTGCAGTGACATCAACAACGTTTTCGCGGTCGTTTTCAAACGCAGCGCGCTTCATCTCCTCCACCACGCTTTCTTCCACGATGACTTCGAAGCCCATGGACATGAATGCGTGTGCGACTTCAATCAGGTTGCGAAGCAGCGCGAAGCCCAGTTTTTTGACGATGAAGATGCGCCTGGGAGGGACGCGCCACACAAGCACGAGCTGTTGCGTGCTCGGGTGCGAAATCTTCAGCATTCTTTCCTCAACCTCTTCCCTCGTGCACGTGAACCCGTCCGTGCGGATGACGTACATGTCAGGTGCTTGGTCCAGGGAAGAGTGCTCGCCCACTGCTGACGCATCTGTGGTGGACCCGCCTGATCCGACACCCTCAGGAGAGTTCTGATTGGACGGAAACCGGGCGCCGCTGACCGAAGCCAAGTCGCCGTCCTCGGAAAACCCGGCGCCTTCGTACGCCGGTGCAGTTTCCAAGTTTTGGTTCACGAATTCGGCCGCCGCTTCTTTCCACGGCTTGGAGGGGTCCGGTGCAGTGGGTGATTGCGCCCCAGATTTAGAAGGTGTTTCCGTAGCCCCTGATACCTTATACACCGCCCCCGACGTATCAAAAAACTCGCCTTGGTTTTCCTTCTTCGTCTTCACATCGCCTTCGTGTTCGTGCTGTTCTTCTAAACGTATCGTCGCGCGCATCTCGTCGTCGTCGTCCCAGGACCCGGCGCGTTTCCGCAAGAGCCGATCTGCGAACTCACGCACGAACGCTTCTTGCGCCAGCGAACCGAAATCACAGTTCAGGCTTTCAAGCGCCAACGCGTCGTCCACCTTCATGCCGTGCGAAATCCGCCAGCAGGACACCATCGAGCCTGTCCTCCCAATACCGGCTTTGCAGTGCACGAACATCGGCCTCTTGCTTTCGTCATCCGCAACCTCGATGAACCGCTCGACGTCTTCGAAGGAAGGGGGCTCCATGTCCGTTACGGGGAGGTGGATCACTTCCAGGCTAGCGTCTCCAAGCTTCCCTACGCCAGCCCCACCCCCAACCGGGCGGGTCCACTGGTTATCCCTGTCCTCGAATCTTAAATCAATCACGGTTTTGAACTTTTTGGTAACCATCCACGATCGGCCCTCCGCGGTGGGCTGGCCGCCGCGGTAGAACGCCACGGCGGGGCCACCACTTTCTGCGTCGCAAGCTGTAGAGGCAGACTCAATTACGGGATCTGAAAATATATCAGGCACCGCGTCGACCTCAACGTCGAGGTGCACGGTTTGGAAGTTGGGGATGGCGGATGGCGCCGGGGCATCCGCGGCGCGCATCCTGGGGTGGCACACATCCAAGGATGCTGACCTTAACAGCTCCAGCCTGTGGCGCACCGTGATCGAACACCCATCCGGAGCGGATTCCAGAATCTTGCGCAGCTCCCACAGCGCGGATCGTAAACGCCGCAACTCGCGCCGGCGCATCGCCATGTTGAACTCGCCCGCGATTTGCGCAGCATTCGCCGAGACCGCAACCTCCGCGCACGCGTCGTGCAAATCCCCGGAACACTCCTCTACGCCGAATGGGGACATATCAACGACGCACTCGTCGTACATCGTGTCCTTGTACTGCATCTTCACCGCGTCCAGGAGCCGGTTGGCGAGCTCTGGGAGGGAACTGCCGGGTACGACGTCGCCGTCGTAGGACAACCCGGCGGGGGCTTGGGGCAGGTCACTCAGGTTCAGCTCCTCAGCATCCCACGGGATACCCTCATCGTCGAGCACGGCGCGGGGGTTGAGGGAACGCGTGGCTCGCCTGGCGCTCGCCTTGCCCGCCACCGCGGCGATGGAAGGCGTAGGCCTGTCACGACGCACGTTCGCGAATCTAAGGGCACCCCGTCTGAAAATCTGGACGTCCGCTCTTGGTGTCGAGCCCGCGCGTCGCCCTTGACCGGAGCCGGTCGCGCTCGTGGAAGAGGCGACCCGGCATCCTACCGTAGGGGTGGACGCCATGGACGGCATGGTAGTACCGGGGGCGCGGCGTGTAGTGGCCAGGCTGACGCACAGGATATCTCGTTTCGTCACAACAACATTGTGTGACAACTGGAGGGTAATCTGGAGTTCAGAATGTGTCATTGATTTATGATCGGTGTTTGGTTTCAAATTCAGTTTGAAATCACAGAAAGTCTAAAATTGGTTTCAAAGCGCTAATATTGACCGAAAAACACCCGTCAACAACTAAAAATAAATCTACCTCGGCACTCTGCACGGGTCGACGTCGTGTGGAAACGGCCTCTTTGGCGGTCGGCAATCAAGACGGTCGCACGTGTTGAACACCAAGTCTATTTGTTCCCGCTGGTCATCGCTCACGGTGTTTATATCCACCTCTGGGACCTCGCCGTTGGCGGATTGTAAATCGAGAATTATCAACTTCGGCTTGTTTTTCAAAAACGCCGCCGAAGCGTTTACGTCGACCTCGCCGGTATACTTCAGAGTAGGCAGTTGCGCGACGTCAACAACCTCAACTGACTCCCTCAACCCTTGAAACCTTGGGTCATTGTCCAAGTCCACTTGCCAGATAACACCCTCGTCGCACGCGAAATTAACAGTGGCGCAGCACTGTACGTGACCGGGTTTGATTGAGTCTCCGTCAATTGAATCATCCATTTTATAATCCCAACCACCAACCAACGCGCCGTCCGCCAAACACTGCGTCCCTAACACCACGCGTTCCCGATCTTTGACGCTGAGGAACGCGGTGTCTGACCTTCCTACCCAAGGCGCGGAGCAGTCGATTTCGGGAACCGCAGGTCTTTTTCCAAGCGCCACCGCTAATTGCACAAGCCGCGCGACTTGCGCGCCGTAATTTTTAACTCCGTCGCCAACGTCGCTTACAGCTCGACTCGATGCCGCTTTCAATCCACGCACACCCAACACCCCTCCCTCATCCAACCCCTTTTCAATCTCCCGTAACCCAAGCACGTTGTTCGGCCGGAACAACTCCGCGCCGTACTGCCACCACCCCAGCTGCTTAAAAGTTTGAAGCTTAGCTAAAGCCCCGACGAAGTGCGCCACCGCGACGATGGGCGGGTCTAAATTCCACCGGCCCAACACGCCTTGATATTTTTCATCACCCGACACCCCGCTCCACCCGCCCAAAAACCAAGGAGGAGACGCCAGGAACAGCTCTTGTGCTGAACAGGATTTGGGGGTGGTCGGTGAGGATTCTGGTGAGGAATCCGGTGAGGATGAGGATGTACCAGTAGCAACTTGGTACCCCGGCACGTCACCCCCCACGCAGTTCAAATATTTTCCCCGTGCTTGTACCGTCCCCGGTTCCAGGGCCATTTTAACGCCATCTTTAGTTTTTGGAATATCTTCCTCAGCAATGTCAACCTCCATCTCGTCCCACCGCGTTTTCTGCCACTTGGGGAAGTTCTGTTCCGGCGAGTCCACCCACCGTTGTCGGTGATTCCCTTGCTTATCAATCAACCGCTGTCCGCTCCGTCTATTGAAATAACGATTAAACACCGCCGATTCAATGACGTCGTTGTATATGTGCTGGTCCCACAAGTGTTCCTTCGCGCCCATAGCTACGCGGCCATCCCACTGCGTGACCGGCCCGGGTTCGTGCTCCAATATAGCGAACATCCGGGCAACGGTTTCGTTCAGCACCCTATGCGCCGGCCCATCAACTTTACAACTTTGGCAATACACGAACCCGATGTTCACGCCGTTGACTGACCCGGTTTCGTCCTGGCCTATCAACTTGAACTCCTTAAAAGGGCCTTTTAACAGTGAATAAGGGTTGACCCTGAAGCTCACGTCGGTATCGAGATACATGGGGTTGTACCCTAGACTGACGAACCGTTCCAATAAATGAAACCGCGCCCACCACAGCCGGAACGGGTCGCTCCGTTCCTCCTGGGTCACGCCGTACGCGTTTAGCCGCGGGTGGTTTTTCAAAAAACTCGTCCACCCGCATTCGACGTTCCACCCATTGTTGTCGTTTCCATCGAATTCTTTGCTTTTCAGTTTCATGCCTTCGCACGTTTCCTGTGTGTTCGTGACTAGCAGGTAGTGCTCTATGCCTACGGACCTAAGGTTGGCGATGGAATTCGCGGCGAGGTGACACCCGCGGGAGTTGGCCATCAGGATGATGATCTCCTTTTTATAACTACGGCGCGCGGCGGCATCCGCGATTGAGTCGGAAGTTTTCGTCACATCGGGCACGCCGTCCAAGGATTTGACCTTGCCTAGACTGCGATACTCTCCTCCTATTGCTTCCGGGACCTCTGGGAGGTAAGTTGTTGGGACTGTCGCCGCGGACGTATCGATCACCGATGCACTTTGTGTTTCGTCGTCTCGATCGTTCGCAACATTCACCTCCGTCTCCGAGTTGGATGGCGACGGCACTTTAACCGCCTCTTCCCCCGCATCCTCATAATCACCCCCTCCAAACACCATCTCCCCCACCTTCGCCCCCGCGCGTCTCGGCACAAGGAACGTCGGCCCGGTGGCAATCTGCTCGCCGAACACAACCTGCCGGGCGCGTATGCGCAGCTCCAGCGCTTCTTCCCAAAACAACGCGCCCACCATCACGACGCCGAACAGCAACGCGGCTCGTGGGGTGAAGAACGAGTTCTCATCGTCACCGGTTCGAGACAGTCGCGTGTCGGCCCCGTCCCGACCCACAATGGGGGCGCCCTCAGCACCGCGCGCTGGCGCCATGCCCGCGCGCGTCACACTAGATTCCGATACCGAGACACGATGGAACGCGGCACCGCGAGAACTTCCAGAAATTCTGCAGTCAAGAGCGAAATCGTGTCGAACGCCTCGAACCGCCGATGTCGAACAGCAGGCCGGCGAGAAAGCGAAAAATGGTTTTTTCTCAGGAGTTATTAAACCAAAGACTGCGAAATCGCCGCCGCAGCTTGCTGGCCTCGCATTTTTGTGCGTCGGTTCTGCGGTGAAAAGTCGCGATTTTGACCGACGACCTCCACTGCCGCGGCGCGTGGCGCGGGCACCGGTTTTCACGATGTGCATACCCCCCACCTCCGTTAAAGCGGCGCAAGCCAAGGCGTTCGCCGCCTCAGGCTTGGTGAAGGATGCCCGGCTGAACGTGATGAAGGTCCCGTACACGTCATTCAACCCCATCGGGTTCCTGGAGTTGCCGATATTCCTCACCCTCGCGTTCCTGTACCGCGCGCAGTTCGAAACCAAGATGCTCGGCCCCATGTTCCTGATCTACCTGTGGAAAGAGTGCATCCCCATGAGCGTGTGTCTTCACAGGTACTTCTCGCACAAAGGGTTTAAGTGCGGCCGAGCCACGCAGTTCGCGCTGTACATAGGAGGATGCCTCGCGAGTCAGGTACGAAATAAAGCGCTCCTGCGTTGCCACCGCGATGCCGCGGGTTCAACACCCGACGACCGCGCCAGGGTTTCATTGCTCGATACGGGAAGCATCCGAAATTCTTTCCATTGGCCTCGCACACATCACACCATTCGACCAGCCCATAGAGCTTTTACGCGCCAGAGACCACCCGGATACGCCGCCGCCGCGGTCGTACCCGTGTTCGAATTGACGCTGTAGACAGCCTGTCTGGACGAACGAATCGATTTTTATTCGATTATTTGGAAGATGACGCGCAGACGAAGCGACTCTGTACAGCAATGTACACACACTAGTATCTATTGTTTCTTCGACTTCGACTGACATGTATATCCCCTTCTCCCTCTCTAACCCAACAGGGCGCCCCCTTGTGGTGGGCCTCGAAGCATCGCCGGCACCACGCGCATTGCGACACGAAGGAAGATCCGCACTCCCCGGTTGCGTTTTCCAAGCTCTACGCCTGGATGGGGTGGGTGTACTCCAGGGACGGGGAAGGCCCGTTCGGCTCGGGGCACGACCAGGAGTACATGCAGGATCACTTGAAGTTCCCCGAGCTGGCGTTCATGGAGAACTTCTACTGGGTGCCGGTGTTCAGTGTGCATGCTGCTTTTTATTTCACGCTCGGTCCGGCGTGGGCCATCTACTGCTCGATGATGTCGGGCATAATGTGCATGTCCCTCACCCTGTACTTCAACGTCATGTTCCACTCGCACCCCGAGCCGGTTTCCGAAGAGGACAAGAAAAAGTTCGCAAACCCGGAGGGGACGTGCCGCGCCGTTGACCTGCCGTGGGACCCGCTCGCCAACACCATGGGCGAAGCCTACCACGGGTGGCACCACAAACACCCGCTGGCGTACAAACGACCGGGCCTCGATCTGCCATACTGGACGTTGATAAAACCCATGATCGCGCTTGAGGTGTTCTGGGGACCCAACAAAATGCACGCTGTGAAGGTGGCGTAGATGTGGTGGATTGTGTGTGGCATGCTGGCCCTAAAACCCCTAAACCCTAACCCTAAAGCCGGGTACGGTCCAAAAAAGCCACGGACGTACCCTACCTGTCTGTACCCTACTCATTTATTTTTCAGCGTCGTCGGGTTTGGCAGCGAGGCGATTTGAATTCGAGAACGCGAAGTTCGGTCGTCGTCGTATCAGCAACTCGCGTGTCACGCTTGACGATGCTTCATTGTTATTTTGGAACAAACATTAAGTTTTTAAGTTTAACTGGTTTCGTTTCACGCCTCCGTAGTTATTAAAAGCGTATCAACTCTCTCATCATTCAATGTTACTTGGTTGGCACTCAAGAACAACCTCTCGTCTCTCCTTAGAAAAGAATAAACTCAAATTCCTCTCAGCAACGCACGGCGGTGACCACCCCCGCGCGCCTACTGCCAGCATATGTATACCATCGTAAACGTCCACGTTGCGAACGCGAACGCTCCTTGTACTCAGTTTCGTCTTAGTCCGTCGCGAAAAGTCTGTCAAAAAACCACAGACTCTTCTGCGACATCAAATCCTCACACTGCATTCCGGGGCCCCATTAAGAACCCCCGAAACGTTCTTAATCGTAGCGGTCGAGCTTGATTTGCATGGGCCTGTGCTCGAGCTCAACGCCGTTGAACCCTTGGATCGCGGCTTGCGCTTGTTCCCTGGTTTCGAACAAAACGGTTCCCCAGCCCTTTGAGCGGCCGGTGTCGGCGTGGCACACGGAGTCCGCCTTGACGACGTTGCCCACTTGCTGGAACACCTGCCTGAGGTCTTCCGAGGTGGTGGACCAGGGGAGGTTGCGGACCACGATCTGCAGGCCGGAGGAAGCTTCAGGGCGACCGGCGTTGACCCCGCCAGTCTTGTTCGCGCCACCCGCGCGCTCGAGGCGCACGATGATGGAACGGCCCTGCAGCTCGCTGTTGTGCAGCGTGGTGATGGCGGCGGTCGCGGCGTCGGGGGACTCGTAGTCCACCAGGCCCCAGCCCTTGGAGCGGCCGCCGGGCTGGCGCGCCACTTCGGACTGAACCACGGTGCCCACGGAGGAGCAGTGGGCTGTTGATTTGGGGAGGGAAGGGAAGGGAGAAGTCAATCTCATGCACCTAAAAAAACTCTCTCGAAAAGCGAAAAAGTTACCGCCTGTCTGGCAAATAATTCCAAAAAAGCGCGGCGAATCGGCGGTCTCGATCGTCTCGATCTGACGCGCTTCTTGGCGCGCGATCGCGGCGCGCGCGTTCTCGGGGGGTCGTTTTGTTGGGCGGAAACTATGCCTTGTGAGTTCCTCTTTCACTGGCGCCAAAAATCAAGACGAAGCACGTACCAATCAAGCTGTCCTCGGTGGTTTCCCACGCGAGGTTGCCGACGTAGCAGCGGCAGCCTTCGGCGGCGGGAGTGTCGCCGAGAGTGGAACCGCGGTTGCCGCCAGACTTGGAGGGAGCGCTCTTGGTGGGCGCCTTGTCCTCGCGGACGGTGATGTTGCGGTCGCCGAGGGCGTGGCCTGTTGTTGACAAGGGGTGGGAGGAATGTGGGGGGTCAGGGGGGGTTCAAGACAGCCGGGATTCGCGCGATCGCGCCAGTACCACGCGTCTCGAATCGCGTGAAAACCCCCAGCACAGCTGTGCGTAAACTGCGGCGATTAATTGTCATCGGTGACGGCGTAATCGCGGTCGCCGTGAGGCGTGTTTCGGAGGCTGATCACGGCCGATCGCACGTACGGAGACGGTAGAAAACGGGTAATCTCACGTACCGTCGAGCTGCTGGATCGCAACCTGCGCTTCCTGGACGTTGGAGTACTCCACGATGCCGTACCCACGGCTGCGTCCTTGGCGGCCGGTGGGAATGTCCACAAGCGAGATGGAGCCGCACTGGGAGAAGATGCCGCGGAGCTCTTCAACGGTGGTGGACCACGGGATGTTGCCCACGTACAGACGGTTGGTAGGTTCCTCAGACGCCATTGTTACGGTGTGTGTTTGCGTGCGGTGAAGCGGTGCAGATCGTAGTGGAGAGCTTGGGAATGCCCGATCATTGAACAGATTCTGAAAGAAAAAAGTCAAGAAAGAGAAAAAAATATCTCGAAGGGCGCATCGACACAGTGTTCTTAGTATCGATAAAAGGGAAACGGAGCTCTCTCTTCCCCTCCTAATTCCTCTCTGCAGCTCTGCTCGTCAGAAATGCAGAACGAAGCGTTGTTTTCTACTTCTACTTTTTCGGGTTCATCAGTTCGCCGGTCCGTACTTCCTCCGGTTCGTTTTACACAGGGTATACGCGCCTTCGTAGTTTTCCGCGACGTGCCCTACGTTCTCGGGCTTGACGTTGACGTGCGTTAGGGTCCCAAACGGTTTAGAGAGCTTCATCCCGATTCTTCCTGAGCTCGTGGCATCGACGCTCGTGACGACGCCGCTTTCGCCGTTCAGCCTCTGGTCGCTTCTCAGGCCGTGCACGATGACTTCGTCGCCCACGTTCCTAGTGTCCACAACGTTAAAAAACTTGCGGAATTGATGTGAATCCAGAAAGCTGTCCACGTCGCATCCCTTTGCGGACTGCGCCACGCGGAACCTCCGGATCAATTCTTTCTCAGCCTCGGTCACGGTCTCGGGGAAGTGCATGAAAGAGAAAGTCAGCGCCCATTTCCCCAAGTTCCCTCGCGCTTCGGTCGCACGATCGAGCGTCGCTTCGTCATCCCCAGCGGGAATATGAGGGATGTGCATGATACGACGGAACACCTCGTCACGTGCCTCCTGGTTAGCCTGCGAGTAACGCTCCGGGTGCAACCCCATAAACGCAACGAGATTCTCCATGTCTCACGATCTAACGCCTTTTGTCAAGCCAAGTCCCTCATGCTTACCCTTCGTGCGTCATCGGTCGCGTCGTGGTACTGTGGCGGCAGAGATGAGGGCGTCGAGGGGTAACCGCGCGCGTCGAGGAGTGAGAGGGCGAGTGAAGCTTCCTGCGACGAACGAAAAGCTACGAGTGGGCGCATTACCAAATGTCGTAACTTCCGAGAAAATCATGAAGCGTTGTTTTCCGCTTGCGAAATAAAAGTAAACTGTTACTAAATACTCTACTCCCCCCTCCTACTCGCTCGCCCACCTCCTTTTATCTTCCTCCACGTCGACTGGGTGGTACCACTCCGGAGCGGGAACGTGCGTTGATAGTCGGTAGTTGAGAAAAACCTCTTCGTCCTGAAGCGCTTCCGACGCGACGAGCACCAACGCCGGAACTACAACCTTTTTTTTCTTTTCGGATGAGGACGTACCGTCGCTTTCGTCATCCTCCTCCTCTCCAAACATCAAATGCAACTTGCTCGCGAACCACCCTTTCTTCGCGCTATCCGCCTTACGCTTCTCAATCTGCTCCAAAGTTAAAGGCTGACTGAAAGCCCCTATAGACACGTTGGGCGCGAACTGTCTCAACTCGTTCGAATCGTCGAACACCAAATCAACACCCGCCACCACGACGTTCGGCCGGAACCCAAACGGAGGGTGGTTCGCGAAGTGCGCCAGGGCGAAAGGGTTGTTTCGGGCTACAGCGTCCGCGTCCGATGCAGCGAGATTTTTAACATCTAAATCAAGGGGGGGAGTCAAGGTGTCGTCGAGGAAACCGCCCACGCCGGCGCGCGGCGATTGTTTTTGTTTTTCCTCGAGTTTCTCTTCAAGCAACGGCGGGCCCGGCCAATCTCCAAAGGATTGCGATGACGAGTTAAAGGAAGAGTCAGAGGAAGGGTCATTGCTATCAATAGCATCTGTATCATCCTGTTGACCTCTCTTCAAAACATTCGCCTCCGTATCGACTGCGACGAGCCCCCCCCCTGTGCCCCACGGCTTGGCGTCGATGACGCTCCCGTCGTAGCGCGCGATTAAATACTCGTTATCCTCCGCTACCTTCGGGTACCCAGGAATGTGCCGCATGTTTTCGATGTCGTACACCAGCCCGGGGTAGAACGCAACTATCTCTCCAGGGTTGACTTCACCTCTGACGAACAGACCGTCGCCGGAAGTGGGGCCCGCCGTGGAAGGCGCGACTCGGCACGTAAATCCTAATCGATCCAGAACCCCGTTTGCCAAGGCATCTGAATGTGAAATCGATGACCGATTGGCTAACCGCGCCGCTGCCAAGGCATCTCTCACAGCATTGAACTTGCTATAGCTTTGCTCAGTGAGATTATTGGTTACCTCCGCCTTTAGGTGGTCGAATGACAGGGTTTTGCCTCGTTCTGTGACCTTCTCCACCAGCTCAACACCATCTCCATCGGCTCGATGGAAACTCGTTAAAACAAACAACCGGTGCAGATCCGTTTCTTCCTGTACCCTCCTCGCGCCGCCTAAATGGTCCCGGGCGCCCCTTTTCACGAACTGCTTCACTAAGCGGCCGAGCATCACGCCGGGCGGGGCGCGAACGTCCGAGTAGCGACAGGGGTGGACGCCGCGCACTGAAGGTGTGAGGAATGCATTGAGAACTTTTCAAAGTCGTGGTGCCGACAGGAGTTTGACCATTTATTTGAACGCGTTTCAGTTGAGGTGCGGCACACAGCCGTGGCGCGTCTGAGGCGTCGACGCACTGCACCTGTCGCGAGAGTTAATTTTCCAAGTCACGTCGCGTCCCCTTTGAGGGCTCGATGGTCGGTCCACTCGCCTCAACCTCGGCGACTTCCGCGGATGACGTGCGCGCTTTGTTTTCCTCGGAAACGTCCGCATCGCTGGTGGAGCGACGACGTGAAGATGTGCTTGCTGTGCTTCGCGGGTTCGCGGTGGCGTCCGACGCCAACGACGAGCAAACCGCACACGTAACCCGACCGTTACCGAAGGACGCCGCACCCGCCCTAACGCTCCTGGAACAGACCACAAGGGGTAACGGCCTTCGCGATGGGGAACTCTTGTTGGTTGCTTTCACGCATTTGAAAATCTTGGCGCGCGACCCGGCGACGCGCGCCGCGTTCGGGGACAAAGGCATAGCACATATCGTCAAAGTTTTGGGGGTAATTGACCAAGGGATTACGACGGACGGTACCGGGAACGAGACAGTAACAGACACGAGCAGTACCAGTACCGGTGGTGTGACACACTCAACAAACGCAAGGACAAACGTTCAAATCTACTCTCTCGCCGCGGAGGCTTCCAACACGGTGCTCAACGCGTGCCACCACTCCGGGAACGTGGATTGGTTCTGTACCGATACAAACGGAGGCGTACAGATGTTGTTGAACTGGCTCGATGTTACGGAAAGCACGTCAAAAACCTTAAGAAGAAACGCAGCTGGAGCCATGCAAAGCGTGTGTTTCGAGAAAACAGGCCGAAGGGAAACCAAACGCTTAGACGGCGTTTCCAAAATGCTACGAGTGTTGTTCGAGTGCATGAGAGAAAATGATTCAAAAAAGTCACATGACACCACCCTGACCATCGCCCGGCTCACTGGTGCGATACATAACGCTACTACAGATTTAGAGTGCGTCCGGGACGTAAGAATGTCAATGGGCAACGAAAATACGTACATTCCGTTGTTCGTGAATTTGCTGCGGTGTGACGATTGCGACACCGCGGCATCAGCGGCGGGCGTTGTTCAGAACATCGCAAGAGAGAAACACGCCAGAGCTCAAGCCCGTTCCGCCGATGCCGTTCCTGCCCTCGGCGAACTGCTCATCACAGGCTCAACCACAGGGAAAGCACACGCCGCGGGGGCGCTGGTGAACTTGTTGGGTCCCGAGCTGAGCGGCGAGGATGTTGGAGGGGAAAATTTGAGCAAACTAAACGACGAAAACCAAATCTCCGGAAACCAACCGCCTGTCGTGGATACGGCGAAGAAACCGAAACCTGACGGTGATGCGAACCGTCGCGCGCTGGGGAAGCTTCTCTCCTCCGCGCTCGCGCTGTCAATGGCGTGGGAAATGATACACGAGACGCGGCTGGACAGAAGAGCGTTGGCGTAGGTTAGATTATTGAAACTAGATTTGAGAAACATTGAAAGTTCTTTCCAGGTCGCACCGCCGACATTTCCACCGCGCCGATGGTGAAGCAGCGCAGTGGCGGTAAGGCACCGGCCGCGAAGCCCCCCCCTGAGCCTACGCAACCAGATGTGGAACTGGACGTGGACGAGGTGCGCCTTCCGTGATGACGTGAAACACCTTGCTTGACTACCAGTGCCAATCGTGCCACCGCCGCGCCGCTTTTTACACTTTTCACATCCAAAGCATTTGGTCGCCCCCGACGTCAACATGACACCACACGCGGTGCACCCATACATCCCTGACCCCCCTTTTCCTTACCCTTGCATACGTATCTCCTTTACTCACACCAGACGATGGGGTCCCTGCCTTCGCACCAGCAGCGGAAGGTTGCGAAGCGCGCGAAGTTCCTGGACAAGATTCGCGTCGCGTCGACCAACGCGGCGAAAAAATCCCCGAGCGCCAAGAAGCGCGCGAAGAAGGGCTTGAGCGCGGCGAGCCTTGATTTCGCAACTTTAAGCGCGACGCTAGGGGATGTTGGTGTGAGTACGGGTACGCTTAATGGAGGTATTTCAAGGAAACGACCGAAGGTGATGACCCAGAATAAGCGAACGGCGCTGGTGCACGCCGAAACGAGCCGGTTGAAACAGGTGCTTCAGCACCCGGAGTTCAAAGCCAACCCCACGGCGGCGGTCACTAACCACGTAATCGCGGCGCTGAAAGCCAGCGCGGCGGCGAAGAAAGCCAGTGGAATGGAGCCTGTAAAGAGAGGGAAAAACCCGGTGAAGCCCCAAAACATTACGCAAACTTTCGGGGCGCAGAGGGAGGCGAGGCAAGACAGCGACGCCGTCGCGTCGGCGCTCGCCAGCCGCGCAAAAAGCGCGCAAGCCCGGGGGACCACGCTTCGCGGCGGCGAAGATAAACGAGGACCCAAGGACCAACTGGGGGTGGTGAACACCGGGTACTCCAAGGCGAAGAAAGGCGCGGGGGGAAAGAAAGGCTCGAAACGGTCGAAGAAACGGGCCAGGGAAACGTGGTAAGCGTAGGTATGTGTTCTCCTTTGTAACATTTTCCAATGTATTCCAGACACTTCTTAATTTTGTTTGTCATCCATGGGCGTTCGCCTTTACTGCACTTCTCGTCGCGCACCAGAAGCCGGGTACGTTTCGTGCCGCTGTGTTCACCATGATGAGCCTTCGCGCCATGCCTGGGATGGCCGTGGGGACATTCAAAGCATCGCACGTAGGGTGCCGCGTGCCGATCTCGAGCGTAGTGACTTGTCATTCTCGCGCTATCTCGTGTAAATCTCAGAGCCGGGTCACCCCCCGAGGACGAGACGCCACACAGCTGCGCGCTTCCCGTGACGACCCTACCGAAACCACCCCCCCCAACTTCGACCCTCTTTGGTCCGAGCCCGGGTACAGGGGCGCGGTGGTCAGCGCGATGCCTCAACCTGCGCAAGCCGGCTCGGTGTTAGCAGTGTGGGGAGGCTTGGCCTTTGTTACGTGGGTGACGTGCGGCGCCATCGGGCCGTTCATCCAAAATGCGTTCCCGTCGTACTTCGAGTGGTCCCGAGGTTTGTGGCCGGTACTCGGTATAACGTACATTGCCGCGGGCGCCGCGCACTTCGGGATTCCGAAGGGATTCGAGGATATGTTCCCGCACAAAGGGGCGTGGGGATTCTGGTACCTCCCCGGCTCTCCAGACTTTCACGTAAAGTGGACGGGCGTAGCGGAGATTTTAGGAGGAGTGGGGATGGCCTCCGCACTGGTGTTCGGAGACACTCCGGTATCAGAATCAGCATCTCTTGGTATGTTTTATTTGACAGTAGCGGTGACTCCCGCGAACACGTACATGTGGTCGCACAACTCCCCCGGTCCGCTCCCTGAAAACGCGGATGAATCGATGCTCACCTTGCCGAAAGAAGGACACATGGCGCGTGCGGTGCTGCAAGTCA
>MDSY01048588.1_pt1 | contig 28127 bp, 17 predicted proteins | sample 811131 | NCBI WGS metagenome assembly MDSY01 (sample SAMN05326643, study PRJNA326480) | marine metagenome | isolation source: seawater | place: Atlantic Ocean: South West | collected 2010
AAAGAACTCTCTATGCTTTACCTCATTAACAAGATCCTTACCATTCTTAATAGTAGGATCAAATAATATAGAACGATTACCAAGTGCTCTAGGACCACCTTCAGACCTTCCTTGGAAGATAGTAACTATCTCACCACTACGAATTAATTTAGCAACATCATCATAAGAAGTATCAACAACATCCAAGTGATCATATTCATCCAAATAAGTATCTGGATCATATTGTGGACCATAATAAATTGAAGTTACTCTTGGTGGTGGACTAGTTATTTTTTCTTCTTGTGCCCAAACTTTTCTAACAGCACCTATAGAAGTTCCACCATCATGTGATATTGGTTCAACATAGATATTTAAATCTGGAAAATGTTTTAAATACTGATAATTAGATACACAATTCAATCCATAACCAACAGAAATAACTATATTCTTTTCACCAGTTAGATCATGAGCCTTTTGAATCAACTTTATCATAGCATTTTCAGTATCTTTCTGAATCTTATATGCTAAATCTTTTTGCACTTGCGTATATTCCTTACACCCACCTTCAAAAAGTCTAGGTGAAGATACTCCATATCTTTCTTTTTCTACTGGTGGTTTTGTTTTATCTTTTTCATGTAATGCAATAATATTTTCAGCATCCTTAGTCATAATAGGATATCTTTGAATATTAATATGAGAATTATTGGGATAATTTGGAATAAAAAATTCTCTATTAACCCAACCATCTCTAAACAAATCTGGAAGATCAGGATTCTCCTTTCCATATGGAGATAGACCCATAGTTTTTCCAGCATCAATAGCATCAAATCCACAATATTCAGTTATTGCTTCATATGCTTTTGTAAGACCTGGATATTCTGTAATGAATAATTCCTTATTTTCACCAACATTCTTAACACCAACAGAATCAGAAGTACCAAGATGCTTATAAACAACATCAAATTTTAAATCAGGATCATAAGCTGCTTTAAAAATAGTTTCAAATTCAAAGATAGTATCATCAGTCAACTCACATCCCAAGAAACTTCCTGCACCATCAACACTTAAACAAGCAGCAGATTCAAATCCAGAGTTTAAAAAAGCACAACTAGCATGAACCTCATGATGTATTGTATCAATAAAAGTAATTCTATGTCCAGAATCCATCTTAGTCTGCTTTGTAAGCTTCCTTATCCAACCCTGATATAAATCCTCACCAGTCCAATCACACTTAGGACCATGCCTATGTGTATGAGTTACAACTAAATGATCTATATGATCTACATATTCAAAAGCTTTTAATAAACCTAACAATGGTGTCCCATCTCTTTTAAATCTAGATAAACGTTCTTCTTCTAGATAAAATACAATCTCACCATCAACCATCAATGTGGTACTAGAATTATGACCACGAGAACATCCAAGAATAATACTCATAATACCTTACGATTTAGAATTAACTTCAAGTTCCAACAACTGATCAATTGGTTTCTTCTTTGAAGATGGCTTTAATGGTTGTTGGAAACCATTATATTTAACACCCTTACTACTACCAGAAGATAATGGTTTCACTGCTAAAGGAGTAGTTTTAGAAGGTTCTAATACTTCTGTCTTAGATGATGTTGATTTTGATTTAAATTTTACTGGTTCTTTAGTACTAGGTTTAAGTTCTTTAATATTAGATTTAAATCCTCCTCCTGCTCCTGGTTTAGGTGTAGCATATGCTTTACTTTGATTTAAAGTATTTTTTGGGGGAGAAGTTAGTCCCATTGTTTTATTATTTGTAGTGCTTACACCTATCTTATCTTTGATTGATTTTGCAATCTTCTTAACAACACTACTATCAAAACACATTAAAGCTTCATTATTCCTTTCAGTAAATAAATCATATGTCAATCTTATAGGACTATATCTTCTCTTCCCTTCAGCATTATCAATAATAGTAAATTTCTTACTTTCTGGATATGAAATGTTTTCAGGATAAGTTGACCCTACCACAACAGTAGCAGGTTTACCCATAGCATGAGCAAAATGTTGTCCCACACTATCACAACCTAGAAAATAATCAGCAGCATTAATTACTCCTGCCCATTTATTAAGATCCATTCCAGTAGGACAAGCAACACCAAGTCCTTCCCATCCTGGAATTTCTATCTCAGTCATTAAAATAACAGAATAATTTTTTCTTAACTCTTCTATTACTTGAATAACATTTGAAACTTCAAAACTTCTACCAGTAGGATCAAAAATGAATTGTCCTTCCTTCTTACTTCCCTGACCAAATGGTTGAAAAACTACTGTTTTATCTTTACCTAAAGTTTGCTTAACTTCTGCTACTATATTATGTCCAGTTATCTGCTCTTCTTTACTAAGAGATAGGTTAATAGTACCAAGATCTCTAGCATCATCAAGATCATTGATTTCAATATCAAATGCTTGAATGAGATTACATTTTTGATTAAAGTATTGATTAACTCTATATGGTTCTGGTGAAATTATTTTTCTGTCAGTTAACATATTTTCAAATAGTCCTTTATGAACCATTTGATATACCTTATCTCTAAGTTTCTCATTTAAAAAGTATAATTCACCCCAAGATTCAGCAACGATTATAAAATCGTCATCCTTCTCAGCATATTTTTCTAACGCTGGCATGGAACAAAGTACACGTCCACTACCACCATTAATAAAGAAAGCTTTTTTCATTCAACTCAAACCTCAATGTTTAATATTGTAGCATTGTTTCATTATATAGTCAACTAAGAAAAGAATGTTATGTAATGATATTACTACCTATCGACCCTACAGACAAAAAAAATGGCGGAGTTTTTTTTCCGCCATTTTTGAAATTAAAAGTTGATTTTAGTTTACTTCCACTGAACACAAACCATTCCAAATCTACCCATGTCTCCACAATGGTTCTGACAACCACTAGAAGAACTTGAAGTCCATCCACCAGCACCAGGAACTTGTAGATATCCACTAGTATATCTCCATCCACCACCACAACATGAGTTTGATGACCATCCCTGTACACATTGTGAAGTATTTTCAAATCCATATATTGCAGGATGACAGTTACAACCATAATTATTTGTATGGTGACACCAACCACCCCATATTCCACGAATACCATAAATTAAGTTCTCTGGAGTTAGTTTTGTGTGTGTAGGAGTACCCGATCCAGTCAAATCTTGTGCTGCTGGATCTATATTTAAAGTACCAGCAAAGATTGAACCAGCCATTGCAGGGAAGTTTCCACTATATCCACCACTATTTTTACATATTGATGCACCATACTGACAAACACGAACTTCTCTGTAACTACCATTATGACATGGTTGATAGCAAGGATTCTCTCCACCTAATCTAGTTCCCCAATACTCACCCTGTGATCCATCACCACCTTGAGCACAAACATAACATAATCCACATCCCTGAACATATGTTGGACATCCTGGAATTCTATTAGAACCAGATTGAGAACCACCCCAACAACAATAAGCACAACCAGCACAAACTGTATAAGAATGTCCAGCAGTTACTGGAATAATAACTGAAAGATAAGCACCAGTAGATCCAAAGTGTGTCCATCCACAACATCTAGATGCATGGTTTGCTCCACCACCAGAACCCCACAATTGAAATCTAGCTCTAGTTACACCACCTGGAACAACCCAAGTACAGTTTTTACCACAATTACCACTCTCAGTAGTATCACAGACCTTCATATTACCAGTCCAATCTGCACCTTCATAGATACAAGTCCACTTAGTGGTATCCATTGGACAGCAGTTCATATAACGTTCTAAGTTACATCCAGAACCATCCATACATAACCACTTACAAGCAGCAGTCCATGCTTCAACAGGTGCTTCTTCATAAGTACCAGCACCTCCACCACCAACATCTGCCTTCAAATCAAATAATTCTTTTTGCTTGGCAGCAATCTGTTTCTTAAGAGATGACTGCTCATTAAGAGCACTATAAACTAATACATCCATGTGTAATTAACCCTCCGCAGTTTCGCCAGGAAATGTCAAAACAGGTCCACCACCTAAAGCATAACTATGTGGTAAAGGCAAATTCTTAAATGCTTTCATAATATCAGCATCTATCTTTGGAATATCTGGAGGAGTTGGTTGAGTAGTATACTTCCAAGTCTTATACTTAGGATTAGCATTTATGTAAGAAGTTATTCCTACAAGATAGGCATCTATCTTAGCATTAACATCTGCTCCAAAATCATATTGAGAATAATAAGTCTCTACATAAGACTTTCTTCTCTTCGCCTCTGCCTGTGCATTATTACGTTGTTCTTTCAATATTTGTTCTACAATCCACTTACCTTGTGATTCATCCCATCTTGGGGTCATATACACATCTTCTAAGTCTGGATTATCCAACCTATTGTATACATCACCATTATCCATAGTTTCTTGAACATAATTTTCTGTCCAAACAAAACCTTCTTCATCAACATGATGTCTAGCGAGATATGCTATAGGTAACTGCGAAGATTCAGTAGCCTTAATAGTTTTCTTTCTATCAGGAGAAGGATACTCGGTCAAATCAAAATTAATGATATAACCTTCACCATCTATCTCCACATCAAACTCATCTGGTCCTATGTAAGTATAGGTAGCAGTTTTAGTAGTCGAAATACCAGCGACATAATTTTCCTCTGGCAGAGCGTAAGTAAATGATTGTGTAATTGTTGCCATTGTATCAGTCTACTTTTAGTTATTTATAAGGTGTACAAATTAATTATAAGAAACACAAACCATGCCCATTCTACCTGCGTCACCACAAGTACAGTTACCACCACAGGAAGATGTCATCCATCCACCAGCACCAGGCATCGGTCTAATACCAGTTTGCCAAGCACTCTGGCAGAATCCACCACAGTTATTACATACCCAACATCCACCTCTACCACAGCAATATTGTGGATAACCATACATTGTAGAAATCCATCCCAACGCTGGCATGTAATTATCAACACTTATATATGACCACATTCCTCTGTGTCCATATACACCACTACCACCAGTAGAAGTTCCATAGAAACATACACAACGAGAAACCCAAGATGGATGAGCACCTGAACAATGTCCTTCTGGATATCCTTGTCCTTGTGTTTCATACTCAGCACATACCCAAGCACCACTTCTACAAATACATCCACCAAGATATCTACAATAACAGAACTGTCCTATCTTAACTCCATACTGATCTGCTCTATCCTCAATCTCTTTGAACATACAACCAGACCATCCACCTTCAACACAGAAGTTACTTAGGTTAGATCCCTGAACATAAGATGATTCTCCTCTTTGTTGGTTATATCCATCTCCATAAGCATAGCAACAATAAGCACAACCAGCACATAATGTATAGGAAGAACCAGAAGAAACTGGAATAATAACAGAAGCATAAGCACCTGAAGATCCTGAAGGAGCGAATCCACAACACCTAGACTCATTACTACCTCCACCAGCACCCCAAATTTGGAATCTAGCACAAGTTGTTCCTGAAGGAACAGTCCAAGTACAGTTAGAACCACAACGATAATATCCTGTAGTATCACAAACTTTAAATCCACTAGTAAATGCTGTACCACCATCAGGACATAATGGACATGCACCCATAGTAGTAGGTATCAAACACCACTGGTTGGCGTTAAGCATGTATCCTGCTTCAGCAACCTTTCTTAATACATCACACTGTGTTTGAAGTGGTACACCAGCACCACCACCACCTCCACCGCCACCAGCAGAGGTAACTTGATCGGTTAGATCAGCAAGTTCTTGTCTAAGTTCTTGATTTACTTCTTGTAAAGCATTATAGGTTAAAACATCAATTGCCATTAGTTTGGATCCTCCTCAACAACAGTTACCAAGTTAGTGCCTGACTCATAAGTAAGCCTCCACTTTTTAGATACACCTCCAATATTTTCAGTGAATCCAGTGATTAAACCAACCGTAGACGCATTAGCATCATACTTTATATCAGAATATGCTACATCACCCAATGTTACATCAGTAACATTATTATTACTATCTGTAGTAATACCAGATGATCGTGTAAAAGGTTCGGTAGGACCTAATCCTCCTCCACCTTTACCTTTGTTGATAATTAAACCAATGTACCTACCCATTTTATTCCTCTAAGCAGCTTGTTCAAGACCATAAACACTAACACTAGTGTCTCCAGTTGAGCAATATACTACAACTATCTTACCAGCATTTAATGCTATTCCAGTTCTTTCAACAACTCCTTTCGCAGGAACCGTAACATCATACTCAATATACTCCGAGTTTGATGGAGTATTACCTGTCGCTAGAGCAATTCTTACATCAACAGGGTTAGCACCTGAACGATTAAGAACGTTTATATTAACAACAGAAAGAGTTGACGCAGGAACTGTGTAAACAGAAGTATCAGTACTAGCAGAAGGAGCAGCTTGCCCCAAAATTCCAGATGCCATTTTTAAAAGATGTTCCTTTTCTTGTATTTATAAAGAAGTTATCATTAACTAGTTGCAGTAAAGAAAGTAGGGGCACTAACAGATTCAAATGCTGTTTTGATTCCAGCATCAGCACGTCTTACTGCATCATATAATGCTCCAGATGTTTGTACACCAACGAATGTTCTAACTGCTGCCTGTGTTGGAACCTTCTCATTACTATTTTGAGAAAGTGTTCCATCAGTTGAGAACTCATTAATTTGAGCACCTAACTGAGCACCAATTGAACCCAATTGTAGTGAAGTTAGACCAGATAGATCGAACGCACTAGCATTCAATGTTGCGGAACCAGTTGCCTGGTTAACACGGAAGTACTTACCAACACGGAAGTTACCATCTTGGTCAGTTGAAACATAGAATACACGTCCAGGGAACCCTTCAGTAATTTCTTGTGACTGAATTGGGTCTACCGTAGGTACATCAGGCCAGTTAGTTGTAACTGTTCCACCTGTACCGACTTGTAAGAAGTCATGTCCTGTTAGTCTTGCTTGACTATAGAGATAACGAATCTTAATGTTCTGTTCATCAAAACATTTATTAGGTTTCTCTTCAACAAGAGTTAACACAGTAATACCAGTAGCATCTGTTGATAGTCCAACTACTTTAACAAACTCATTATCAATCTTATAGAAATCATTCTGAGTAAATGGAGTAGGAGTTACAACTCTGATATCAGTATCAGTAGAAGTACAATCCTTCCAAAGCTCAACACTGTTAGTTAACAAACTAGTATTACCAATAGAAACTATTTGTTCTCCAATAGTATATGCTGCTGCAGCACCAGCACCATCTTGGTTTCTTGATACAGTCATCTGAGTTGCTGAGTTAAGACTTACAATCTTCATCAACTCTTTGGTTGGACTCAATACATATTCTCCAGGGTTAAATCCAGAGATTGAGTTAACGTTAATAGTAGTATCACCAGAAGCAACTGGAGTCAAGAATGTAGCACTACCAGTTCCAACTGGATAATGAACTAAAGCTTTAGTTCCTCCAGTATGAGCAGCACCAGCTGTTGACCACTGTGCTCTCTCAACAGTTAATGAACCACGTCCATCAGCACCAGTCTGACTTACACCATCAATCACGAATGTAAACGGATCAGCACCAGTAATTGTAGAGTTATTAAATCCACCATTACCAGATCCAGTAACAAATTCTATACTACCATTAGCAGTAAGAGTTGGTGAAGTACTTAATCCAGAAGAAACAATCGTAAATCCTGATTGACCTCTGTTAGCAGTTTGTCCATTAGGATGTAAAGTAGCAGTTGTACCATTTGTCAAACCTGTTATAGTTTCACTCTGAACAAATCCAGTACCAACACCAGCAGGTCCAGCAGTAATCAAAGAATAATAGATAAGAGTTTTATCACCACCCTGAATAGAATTAATATATCCTATTGACTCTGAAGTATTACCTCTGATTCTTTCGCCAACAGCAAAGTCATTAGGATCAGTACCATCACCACCTATTACTTTAGAGTCTTTATCAAACTCCAACATCAATCCTTCAATTTGACCTGCTCTATGCTTCTCTTGTTGGTTAAATCCAGAACTTACAATCGCATAGTTACCCCAAGAACTGTTTCCAGCAAGAGATCTTATCCTACCACCACGAGTAGCACAATAAGAAACGTGACAATAATAAGTGAATGATGAAACTAATTCAGCAGCAGCGTTATTAGTAATCCAGAATCCTACACCATCATCATGTATCTGTGTGAAGGAGTCCATAACAATTGATTTGTTAGATGGTGTAGGACCATCATCAGTAAACTGTCTATGAACAAGACCATCTACAATTGCTCCAACACCGCCTTTTGATTGACAAGAACAGTTAGAAATATATGGAGATTTAGTGATCGGAGTCTCAGGGTTCATCTGAACAAAGACACCTTTAATAGTTGCGTTATTAAGGTCTTCTGGAGATGCAGTGTATGTTAATGTTCCAGAAGAAACTGTTTGATTCTTATCAACTTCTAATTGTGTATCACTAATAAAGTTAATAACTTTAGTTCCTTCAGCAACACCAGTACCAGTTACACTAGTTCCAACCAAATCAGGGAAGAATCCTGTACCAGTTACAATAGTATCTGCGATTTGACCTGTATTTTGTAGTACCTGTCCTGCTTTAACAAAACCAGTCATACCTTCCATTAGAAGGTCTTTCAACATAGTTTTGTCACTCAAGAAGAACATTACAGATTCAGCATTTGATCTCTGTTCTATATTTGTTATAGCAATATCATTACCAAGGTTCTCCCATGTATCTGATGTTGTCCATAATCCACCAGTCATTGGTCTTATATGAACAGTCTTCTCATCATAACTTGCTTCTAAAATACTAGCAGTCTTTGTTCCAGCACCATTAGAAATGGTAGTACCATAAGAAATATAAGGTGTTGTCTTAGAAAGTCCACTACCAGTAGCAGAAACATATTGGTGGGTATTACTAATACTAATTGCTTCACCAGGACTCTTATTAACGTTTATAGTAACAGTGTTAGATGTTACTGCTATAACAGTAAGAGCTTTATCATAAGCATAGTCAGCACCACTAGGAGTGTTTGCTCCAGTTGCTCTTGGATATGCTTTCTGAGCAGCAGAACCAGTAGCACCATTGAAATTACAACTGAATACTATTGATTCTTCAGCAAGTTTAACTTTATCATTAACATTAAGTGTATGAGTACCTATAGTTAATAATAAATTACCATTAGCAGTATTATAGTTAGCATTAGTTACTGTAAATGTTGGTTGTGGTACACTTGCTAAAGTAACTACTTGATAGTGTGCATCACCAGATTGAGGTTTAATTCTAGATGTTCTTAGGTTATCACCAACAATTGATACTTCAGTTGGAACTACAATAGGTAATGACTCCTCATATGTACCAGCCTTTACATAGATTGTTGCTGGTCCAGTAGCAATACCACAAGCATGTTTAAGACTAGCAAATGATCTACTAATATTTGAACCATCATTACTATCAGATCCTTCCTCAGTTACATAATAAACTGGATGTGTAACATTACTGGTTTCCCAATTAGGTAATCCACTACTGTTTACTGTTAATACTTTACCATCTGTTCCAGTTGGTAGTCTAGTAGCACCAGTAGTATAGTAAACCAAGTCACCAGATGTTGTCATCACATTGGTGTCAGCACCTTCAATCAAAACGTTCCAGTAATTACCTGGACCATCAGTTGAAGGGTCTTGATTTAAGTTGGTGAGAGCAGTAACAATACCAACATAACTATTACTTAATCGTTTAACAACTTCACCTGGTAGATAGGTAGTGTTAGCATCCCAGTTACCTTTCCACTCAAAACCTTTAGATACTAAACTCCACTTAGCAGTGCTAGAACTTGGAGCAACGTTAGTACTAGTTGAAATCGCAACGTATGTAAATCCACCATAGATTACAACATTACCTTGAGTGTAATCATTACCAGCACCCCAAGTACCTACAACATTAAATCCTGTTGTTAGGATGTCCCAATCAGCAGCTAGATTATATGCTGGTGGTTTGTTTGTATGATCACTAGTAGCAACATAAGTATAACCACCGTATGCTACAACGTCACCAACTTGATATGCTGTTGCCGCATCCCAACTATCTTCATAATTAAATGATGAAATATATTCTTCTAATTGAGTTGTATTAGTAGTATCAAGTATAGTTGTAGAGAAACCTACCTTTACTCTATACTGACTATTACCATACTTAATAATATCATTAATCTTATAATAACCACCAGATACCCATTCACCTTTACTTGCTATACTCTCCGTATGTAAGGACCATTTAGAAGAATCATCATTATAATAAAGATTCTCGCTAGTTGTGGAAGTATGGTTCTGAGTACAAACATATGTATTCGCACCAAACTTTATTATATCATCAATTACATAAGCAGTACTGGCAGTCCAGTTGCCTTTCCAAGAAAATTTTAGCCTCCCAAGTCTAAATTCAGCCATTGTTTGTTAAACTCCTATTTTGGTCCTGCGGAATAATCATAATCACCAAATTTTGCTACTAAGTATCCATCACTATCGATGTAATAAGACGTGCGTCTAAAATCAAATCGGAACTGTTGGTATTTATCTTGTGGGTGATTTAAATGTGTCTTTACCTCAGTGGTTTCTTCAACATAATCACCACCATCTAAAAAATCTGGGTAAGCAGTTCCATCTAAACGATGAAAATCCTGTACTCCAGCTTCGGTACTCTTAACTTTGGTATATTGCAACATACCATCAGCATCTCTTCTCAGAGCATGAACATAAAAACTATTTTGTTGTGATACTAAAAGACCTCCTCCACCATTGGAAGAGTCTATACTCTCACTTAAAAACATTGTCATGCAAATACCCTCCAGTAAGTATTAGTCCAAACTAATTTTACAGCAGCACCAGCGACATCACATGCTAAAGGAGAATCAATCACGCCTTCATAATTTTTAAACTGCTCATTATTTTGAGTTGCAACCATAAGATTATTTATGTCCCAATTAGATTCGGTATCATGAAGTTCAACAAAATCACCAGCCTGCTTACTTGCAGGAAGAGTTGCTGTAAAAACTGCCGAAGTTGTATCAGCAGAATAACTTACATTAGCACTTAAATTAGTATTAGTGTTTATAAGTGTAAGACCTGGTATTGTAGCTTCTGATTTAGAAACAAGGTCTGTAAAATCAATAACAATAGTACTACCATATCCAGTAACACTAAGACCTTCACCAACAAAACTTAAATCAGTAAATCCTACACCAATTCTTGGATTGATTATAGCACCACCAGCTGCTTGTCCTGCTTCTACAGAAGTTGTTGATCCAATACCAACTCCAGCACTAGGATTAAATTGGACACCATTCTGAAATAGACCGCCAAGAAAATCAATATCTTGTGCAACAGTTAATCCACCACCAACATAAACATCTTCTCTGAATGTAGCGATTCCAGCTACGTCAAGTTTATGAATCGGATTTGTGGTCCCAATACCAACGTAAGGTGTTGATGTACTGGTAATAGCAATATTACCGTTGTTGTCATCAACAACTACAAAGGACCCAAGTTGAGAAAATTCTCTGTTTCTTGCCATCTATATGACTATTTTTACTTATTTATCACATTAACTATAAGGGCTATTAGTTGAAGAGGTAGGTCCTCCATTTTGCGACACTGTACCTGTTGAGTTACCAGGACCCCAGTAGGCAGTGTTAAGAGATGTACTATTAAAATCAAGTAATGATGTTCCAGTTATCTCAGTTAAAGGTGGTAACAAAGCAACTTGATTAGGGTTATTCCAATTATCCCAAACATCAAAGTTTGAAGTATAAACAGCAACACCTTTCGTTACACGAACATTAGACATCCATCCATGAATATTATAATCTGTATTAGCAGTCCAATTTCCAATCCTTATAGAGTCAGTTTGAGTATCATTCAATGATGTAGTATAACCATTACCACTATTGATACTAGTATCATTCACACCATCAAGATAAAAATCTAAGTTATTACCATTCCTAACGAAAGCATAGTGTCTCCATTTAACAGTTTGATTCAAAGCAGCATTAGTCATAGTATCTGTAGTAGTTTCAAATGCAAGATTACCACCCTCAATCCATACCATCTTCTGACCTAAACTATTTGCTTGAATTGCCCACGTTTGAGAAATTAAAGGACTTGCTTTATAACCTTCAATGAAAACAGCAAATGATCTTTGCCTACCAGTATTACTACTTGACGTATTGCCATTTGGATCAACAACACCAGTCCTGTGCCAAAATTCTATAGTAAAGTTTCCTGATCCAAGTTGAAAAACACCAGAAGTTCCTGGAGTGTAATCAAAATAATCATCGTATTGATTACCTCTAAAGTAAGTACTATAGTTACCATCTATTCTAGGAAAACCATCTCCTATTAAATATGGAGCACCCCAAGCAATACTAACTCCACCATCTCCACCAGTACCACCAAAATTACCAACACCTGCAGGTCCTTCAGCACCACCTCCACCATATTTACCACCAGACGCACCAGTGTTGCCAACATAAAATCCACCATCAGCACCAGTTGTTCCTGATATTAATGCAGTTCCACCACCACCTCTACCAGAAGGAGTAGATGAACCAGCCCAAGTTGCGGATTTAAATGCTGATCCTGTTGAACTATGTTGTGGAGGAACTGTAGATTGTCCAGCTAGAGTATATTCACCATCACCACCATCTAAAACTCTTCCATTACCAGAGAAAAATTCTCCACCTCCACCTAAATTACTTTGGCTCATTGAACCACCGCCATAAGATTTTACAAGGTATTCACCATTACTTCGTCTCTTAACATAACTTGTTTGTCCTTGAACAGGAAGTGTTGGTGGTGAATTAATTGCTCCTGTTCCACCAGCACCAACATTTATATCTAAAACCTCACCAGGAGTTACAGAGACATTATCAGACCAAACTAATCCTCCACCAGCACATCCATATTGACCTCCACCAGCACCTCCACCAACTGAGACTATAGAAACCTCAGTAAATCCAGGAGGAACAATAAAAGAATATGATCCTACATTAGTATATGTTTCGTATCCAGGTGGTACTACTCCGAGTACCATAAATGCTTGTTGTATTGCCATGTCTTATATATCTCCAGCGTTATAGTTAGGGAAAGCTCTTCCTGAACCCCACATAATTCTCACTGCTCCAACTCCACCATCACCACCAGATCCACCATAGGATACTCCTGGAGCATATACTTGCATTGATCCTACACTTCCACCTCCACCATATTTACCACCATCTTTACCCTGATAGTTTCCTGCAGTACCTTCCTCACCATTCTCACCATTAGATCCACCACCACCACCTCTTCCAGGTGGAGTTACATTTGTTCCGTTAGCTCCAGTAGCTCCTTCTCCATATATTCCAGTACCACCGCCACCACTAGAACTATAAATTAATCCACCAGTTCCATTTGCTTGACAACCTTCACCAGATCCACCACCACTAGCAACCGTTACACCCCTACCATCTCCAGCACCACAACCACCATATCCAGCAGCACCAGCACCACCACCACCAACAACCATATGTCCATATCCACCATTACGTCCACCATAATTTGATGAGTTACCTACACCATCATTCTCTCCTACAAAATCTCCACCCTGACCTTGACCTTCTCCACCATATCCTCTACCACCTTTAACAGTAGATGTGTCTATAAAATATGAATCTCCACCATCACCACCTTTAGAAAGTTGAGCATTATTAGGACCAGATTGTCCACCAGATCCACCATCTCCAACAACTACAGTATAAGATTGTCCTGGCGTTACAGAAATATTATTCTTATATCCGAGTCCACCTCCACCACCAGCACCACGAGAATTGTCATTATTACCATCATAAGCACCTGCTCCACCACCGCCACCACCGATGGCAACAACACAAACAGATGTTACATTATCAGGAGCAGTCCAAGTAAATGTTCCTGCTGTTGTAAATTCTTCAGCACCTTGTATTGGTTCGCCATTTTGACCAGTAGCAGTATTATTCTGTGGATATGATCTATTATATCCCCATATAATTCTTAAACCACCATCAGATCCAGCTACTCCATCAGATACTCCTCCATTAACAGTTTGATTACTAGCACCACCAGATCCACCACCATGAAGACCTCCTCCCATAATACTAGATATTCCAACACCAGTACCAAATGAAGCACCACCAGATCCACCACCACCATGTCCTATGGTAGCTGTCTCAAATTGATCTGTTGTGTTTGTTGCTGGAAATGCTCTTCCAGTTCCCCATATAAGTCTTACTGCCCCATTAGATCCAGCAATACCATTACCACCACCTCCACCAGAACCAGGTCCTAAACCAGGGAATGCTGCAAAAGTTTGTGGAGCACCACCAGATCCACCTTTTCCACAGTGTCCATAAGATTGAGCACCTTGTCCATCATACGTACCAGCACCAGCACCATCAGTACCTTCGCCTTGTAGTCCTACACCACCACCAGCACCACCTTCCCAAGAAGCACCAGCACCTCCACCACCAGCACCACCATTACCTTGATTACCAGAACTTGCTCCAAAACTTATTCCTGTTCCACCATTACCACCATTACCTGAGTATCCACCAGCTCCACCGCCACCACCAGAACCACCAGTACTTTGATTCTGTGATCCACCATTACCACCATTACCACCACCGTCTCCTACAAAAGTTCCACCAGTTCCTGCCGAACCACCAGCACTAGCACTACCAGTACCACCGCCACCACCTTTAACAGTAGTTGAGTTTATAAAATAAGAATCTCCACCACCTGTATTTTTATTACCAACAACTACAGTATAAGATTGACCTGGTGTCACTGGTATATCATTCTTCCATCCCAATCCACCTCCACCATCTCCATGTTTATTACTACCACCATCAGCACCAGCACCAACACAGACCGCACAAACAGATGTTACACCATCAGGACAAGTCCAACTATAAGATCCTGACGATGTCCATTCCTGTTGCAAAGCACCATTATCAATTGATCCACCAGCACCATTACTTCCTTTTGCTTCAAGACCTACACCACCTCCTCCAGCAGCATTTGTAAAATTAGTTGAATTAATATATCCATGAGCTCCACCACCAGCACCACCACCAGAACCACCAACAGCATTACTGGTCGTTGATCCACCACCACCAGATCCACCATTACCAGTATATCCAGCAGCACCGCCACCTCCACCAGGACCATAAGTAGCAGATCCAGATCCACCAGCACCACCAGAACCACCACCGTCTCCTGCAAAATTTCCACCATTACCATATCCATTAGAACCAGGTAGGGCATTTTCTCCAGCACCACCTTTAACAGTATTAACGTCTATAAAATAAGAATCACCAGAAGAATTGATTTTACTTCCACCAGCACTTGAAGGTAAAGTTTGTACTTGTCCAGCAGCACCAACAACAACACTATAAGATTGTCCTTCTGTTACAGGAATATAATTATTATATCCCAATCCAGCACCACCTCCACCATTTCCTTCTTCATAAGATCCAGAGAAAGCATTATATCCAGAACTTGCTCCACCAGCACCAACAGCAACTACTGAAACATGATGCACACCAACAGGACAAATCCAACTATATGTTCCTGCTGATGTATAATCTTGTTGCCCTACTTTATCATTTACATTACCAGTATTAGTATTTGGATAATATCTATCCCTACCCCACACAATTCTTACAGCACCACTACCACCTTGAGCACCAGCACCAGATCCACCACCACCATATGAAATTCCAGATCCACCAGATCCAGCAGTTCCACTTCCAAATGGGACACCTGTAGGTGGAGAATACGCACCACCTAAACCAGGAGATCCAGCACCTAAAATTCCTACACCACCTCCAGTATATCCACCACCATATCCACCGCCACCGCCACCGCCACCAGATCCATCTTGACCTTGTCTATCAGCGAGAGAAGTACTGGAAGGATGTGTCACTCCATTACCAAAACCACCAGCTCCACCAGACCCTGTATATCCACCAGCTCCACCGCCTCCACCTTCATATGTTGAACCACCAGATCCACCAGCTCCACCGTTACCTCCACCATCTCCCACATAAGTTCCACCAGGTTGACCAGTAGAAATTGTTGATCCTTGTCCACCACCACCTTTTACAGTAGTCGCATTTATAAAATATGAATCTCCACCATCATTACCTGATCCACCAGTAGCAGCACTACCGACTTCTAATGTATAAGATTGTCCAGGTGTTACTGGAATATTATTTTTCCATCCAAGACCTCCACCACCAGCAGCACCACCTGATCCAGATTGATTATCACCATTACCAGCACCTCCACCACCAACACAAACAACAGAAACTTGATAGACACCAGGAGGACAGATCCAAGTATGTGTTCCTGTTTCTATAAAAGTTGCTTGACCAACAACATCTACTATTTCACATTTATTATCAGAAGGAGTAATGTCAGTAGTTTGAGTAGATTCATTAGGAGATTGAAGACCACCCCACACAGCAGTAGCATCAGAACCACCGCCCATAGTGGCATATTGAATCCTACCATAATCTTGATGTTGATAAGAATAACTATTGAGAGTATAACTTGTACTACTATAATTACAATATCCCACACCAGATCCATCAGAAGGAAGTTTGTAAATTGTTATCACACCACCAGAACCATCAGCATTTATCCATATATCATCATTAGAATCGATAGTTATTTTTGATAGAGATCCAGATAATGTTTTTGAGAAAATAAGATTTCCACTAGGATTTATCTTTAGAAGTCTTCCATTTGATTGTATAGTATAAAGATTTCCCGAAGAATCTAATGCCATATCCATGACGTCTGAAGTATCTAATTGCTTCCACCAGATTGTACCTTGATTAGTTGTACTTGTATTATAACTATCCACTCTGGTTATCATGCCATAACCACCCATATCTCCACCAATATATGTTCTACCGTTAACAGTATCTTTTGCAATACATCTTGCCACACAATTAGTACCATTATTATAAAATCTATAAGTGTTAGAAAATCCAGCACTACCATTGATTACCCAAAAGTGATCACTACCAGTTCCAGCTGGTGAATAATTTTTACCACATAGATACATGTCTCCACCAGTAACATTAGCACCATACCAGAAAGTAAATGCCTGATTACCACCATTGACACTATTATAATATCCTGATGAGTAAGTACCATCAGAAGTAGAAATATCAAATTTAGCAGTATTACCATAACTTCCATATGGACCAGCAATTCTTATAGTGTTATCACTAACAAGTTGCATACATCCATTAGCAAACGTATCATTATTGCTAATAGTATTTCCATTACCCCAATAAGTTCTAGTTGACCATTGAAGATCAAGGTCGGAATTATACTTAATACATCTTCCCTGACCACCATGAACATAAACATTGCCTAGAGAATCAGAAACTATACCAGTAAACTCAGCACTAGTACCTCCTGATGAAGGATCGTGTTGTACCGATTTTAATAAACTACCATCATTAGATAACTTATAAACGAATCCATCAATCCCATTACCAGGATTATTGGTAGCCATATTAATGCCACCACAAACAAAAATATTACCTTCAGGATCAATAGTATGATCATATACTGTTACCTCACCACCATCAGGATGGGTAATAGTATTCGTCCAATAACTTTCAGTTGATGTTCCAGTATCACCACTAATTAACATTTGTTGTATTGACATATCTCTCTCCTTAAGTTGCGTTTGATGGGAATGTTCGACCAGATCCCCAGATAATTCTTAATCCACCTACAGCACCAGAACCATTTCCACCACCTGGATTGGAATATCCACCACCACCTCCTCCACCAGGAGATGCACCAGAACCACCAGCACCATTATTACCACCATAGGTTTGACCATTAGAACCAGTATTACCACCTGATCCACCGCCACCACCATTTATACCTGATCCAGCAGCACCACTAGTACCTTCACCATTTAAACCAGTGCCTCCACCGCCACCACTACCTCCATAATAACTTGCACCGCCACCACCAGCTCCACCACCAGCACCATCAGTTCCAGCAGTATTTGCATATCCACCTTCACCACCTTCACCACTATATCCACCAGCACCTCCACCAGCAGAACATCCAGTTGCTTGACCACCATCACCACCACTATAACCAATTCCAGTCATTGGTCTTCCACCCATCCTTAAACTAAGATTTGTTCTTTTAACTCCACCAGCTCCACCTTCAGCATGAAGTAAAGTATTTACACCATCTATACCAAAAGTAGTATCACCACCTCTCTGAGCTTCAGTTTGTCCAGCATTTAAATTACCAACACCTTGAGCAGCAGCACCTCCAGCACCAACAACAACTTTATAATCCTGTCCTGCTACTACTGGAATATAATTTTTATATACCAAAGCACCACCACCTCCACCTTGTCCCTCAAATCCAGGTGTGCCTTGATAATTACCTGATGATTGACCACCGCCACCACCACCAATAGCAACTGCAGATATAGAAGTTACACCTACAGGACATGTCCAAGTAAATGTTCCTGCTGTAGTAAATTGTTGTCCACCAGTAACTTGAGTCTCAGCCCTATTAGTAGCTTCAGCAAGAGCATTATTTGGGAATGATCTTCCAGTTCCCCACATAATTCTTACAGCACCTCTAGCAGATCTTGTCCACGGTGTTCCACCAGCACCATAATTACCAGCTACTCTTCGTTGAGAATCACCAGGATAACTAAAAATATCACCACCATTTTGTATTGCTTGACCACCTATACTACTTCCATGTCCACCATCACCATAAGGATCTTTTGATCCACCACCTCCTTTACCAGGACCATATCCACCAGGTCCACCACCATATCTTACTCCACCTTCACCATTTCCACCTTCACCATATATTCCTACACCACCACCAGGAGCACCACCTCCAGCACTACCGCCACCGCCACCGCCACCACCAGCACCACCAGTACCAGGTGATCCTGCTAGTCCAGCATATTGATAATATGCCCATCCTGCTCTTCCACCAGCACCACCTGATCCAGAATATCCACCAGCTCCACCGCCTCCACCATCTCCAGAAGAGTATTGACTGCCACCATATCTACTACCAGCACCACCGCCATTACCACCACCATCACCAACAAAATCTCCAGCAGGAACACTAAACCCACCATAACCATTTGAATTAGTCCAACCACCACCACCTTTTACAGTAGTTCTATTGACAAAGAATGAATCAGCTGGACCTTCATAATATGTACTTCCTGTTCCACTTACCCAAGGAGCATTATTTTGTGCATTTGGTCCTCCTACTTGAACAGCATAACTTTGTCCTGGTGTTACAGAATAATTATTAATATATCCAAGTCCACCACCAGAACATCCCTCATTACCATTATTACTTGTAACTGAAGTAGAACCAGAACCAACACAAACAACAGATACACTTGTCACATTCGCAGGACAAACCCAACTATAGGATCCTTCTTCAGTGTATATTGATTCACCAACAGGATCAAATGAAGTATCATTTATAATTACGTTTGCTGCTGCCACTAATGTAGTGTATCCAGCATCAGTATATAATGCAATGTAAATAACTTCTTCACCTTCAGTTGAAATATCAGCAGCAACAGTATGAGAAAAACTAAATCCACCAGATGAAACAGTTCCTGAACCAGTTAAAGACCCAGAAGTTAAATCAGAAGAATCTATACCAGTCAATCTCCAATATAAAGTTGTTCCATCAGCAACATTTCCAGTAGTAAGAGTTGTTGTGAAACTACTACCCTCATCTACACTATTAGGGGCATTAAGAGCATAGGTTGATGAAGAGTTTTGATTAGAAGTTAATGTATTTGGAAATGCTCTAGAGACACCATTAACAACACCCCATATAATTCTTACAGCACCTTGTCCACCATTACCAGCAAGAATTGTACCGTATTGGGAACCAGAACCTCCACCAGCACCTCCACCATAATTACCACCAGGACCACCAGCAACTAGACCATAATATCCACCACTAAAACTTGGTACAGTTCCATTTGTACCACTATTTCCACCAGATCCTCCTCCACCACCAGGCATTGTTTGACCACTGGAGTTATTAACTGGAGAATTAGAACCACTAGTACCTTCACCATATATTCCTACTCCTCCACCACCAGCACCACCACCAGTTAAACCATTGGCAGAACCATAACCACCAGCACCACCAGATTGTGAATTACCATTTCCAGAATATCCACCAGCTCCACCGCCTCCACCATATACTTGATGATCACCGCCAGTACCACCACCATCACCAACAAAATCTCCACCACCTTGATTATTACCTTTTCCACCACCACCTTTTACAGTAGTTGGGTTTATAAAATATGAATCTCCACCATCAGTTCCACCAGAAGTATTTTGAGTTCCTCCATTACCAACTACAACAGAATAAACTTGACCTGGATTTACTGGAATATTATTTTTCCATCCAAGACCTCCACCTCCACCTGCTGCGAAGTCTTGTGTTTGACCACCACCGCCACCACCTATACAGACAACATGAACTTGATTCACCTCAGATGGACAAGTCCAACTATAGGATCCTGGTGATGTATATTCTTGCTGTCCAACAACAGTTGTTGCTGCTGGTGGTTCGTGAAGTAGTGCCTGTTGTATGGGCATTTTAAATCCCCCTAACTCAGACCACCGCCAATAATTGTAAACGTATTAGTTCCTACACATAATACAGTAGCAACTCCTCTCTGTGCCAGAACCCTGTTACCAGTATTTGAAGTACCTGCTTGATACATTGTAACTGATGAACCTTGAGTTATTGTAATATCACTAGCACTATTATTATAAATTGTAATCGCATCTCCAGCAGTAAATGCTGGACTAAGGTTTGCTGGAATAGTAACACCAGCAGTAGTATTAATTAATTCACCAACATCACCCTTTACTATCTGATAGGTAGATGACTTAGAATTACTAACTATCTGTCTAACATTACCTGCACCATCATTGACAGCAGAGGCAGTTAATATACCAACAGCATTTACATTTCTACCAACTTGAATATCGGTGCTTATACCAATCTTAGCAGCTTTTAAATCTAACTCATCAGTAACAGCTTCTATGGCAGGATTACCAGAAGCAGCCGCTGCTATATTTAACTCCTTTACACCAAAACCTTTTTGTGCCATAGTTAAGTTTTTTAGGTATTTATAAAGTTGACTCCACTTATTTGGATACCACCAGCATTCCTAAATCTTAATTGTATTTTCTCATCACCAGATTCTGTTTCATTTCCTGTAGCAGCATCATAAATTATGATAGGTTCACCACCTTGAGTATTATTCTGATCAGTCCATTCTGAATCATTAAAGGTTTGAGATTCTGTTCCACTAAAGAAATCAGCAGCATCCAAAGTGCCAACCTGATTCGTAATCCAATCTAAAACATCTTCAACAGTCCATTGTCTATTGTACTGAAGTTTAGTAGCAATTAATCCACAAGAAATAGGACAAGCAGCACTCGTACCACCAAATCTACAATCCTCAGATTCTACTGATTGGTTGGAGTTTAAAGTATAATACGCATCATATCGATTATATCTTGTACCAGTATTACTATCACATCCAGAAAGAACATCATAAGCAGGAGCATAAAATGGAACTAAGTTTCCCATATTACTATAAACAATTTTTCTCTCTTGCCCAGTCCCTGAAGTTGATTCTAAATCAGTATCCATAGCACCAACAGGTATAGTTCTATATACGTTTTCGCTTGTCTTACCTATCATTCCAGGAAAACCTTGCCTATTAATACTATTATATGTTTGAAAACCCCAAGCAAATGTCTGAGAATTAGCATAAGAACCGTCACCAGCAGTTGACCAATAATTATTATAATCTGGGTGATCTGCCTTAACCAATTTCTGATTTGTATTACCCGAAGAACAAACAAAAATAACACCAGCAGCAATCATTTCATCACCAGCAGTAACCAAACTATTTCCAACATACTCAAATCTTATAGCACCCTGCCAAAAATTATCCATAAAAGGTACTTGACTCAATGCAGTATATTGAGTACCAGCAGCCTGTGAATTACCAACATCAATCTGCCCAACCATACCACCATGATATTCACACTGATAATAATATGTTCCAGCAGCACTTGGTGTCCAAGTAACTGTTCCTGATACTGTACCACCATTAGTAACACCAGTTGCTTGATCTCCTGTTCCTGTTCCAGCAACAGTCTTTATCCAAAATGGATGTCCTGTAGCATCAACAACAAAGTTAAGAGTATCTCCTGCGTTACATGTAATTGTTGGATTATTACCACTAACATTTCCAGCCTTATCAGTTCCCGAAAGTGTATAAGCACCAGATCCAGCAGCAGTTACATCTATAGAATAACTTTGAGTTAGTAATCCAGAAAGTCCTTTACGGTAAAAATGATATGCTTGGTTTGGAAGATCCTTTCTATATCCAAAACTATTACTACTTATTGTAGCATCCCTTGTACCATAAGTATTATTAATTGGTTTATTCTGATGGAATATTTTTGTAATGTCAAAATATTTTTCTACTCCTGTTCCATATGTACCATAAGCATTAATATACCATTTGTTAGCATTGAATGCCCAACCATAATTTCTACCGTAAGCTAAAGAAGCACATGGTGTTCCATGATAATCACTACCACCATGAGTTGGCATCGTAACATTACTACCATTACTTCTATCTCTGGTATATCCACTACTACCAAGATCAACGGTTCCTACACTAGCAAATGCTGCGGATCTCTTAGAAGAGTCTGACCACCAACCCAAGGCAACAGATTCATCAGGAACTGTTGTACCATCCCAACGAGTAACTAATCTTATTGCAGGATTAGCATTGAAATAATCAGGATCAATATAATATGGAGCATCCAATACAAGATCTAATACATCACATGATCCTGAAGTAGTAGATATATTTTTCCTTGTTAAAGTATTTCCACCCTCATAAAGAGTTGGTCCTCCTAAATTATTTTGAAATTCTATATGTCCTAACCAAGCAGCCTGATCAGCAACTATAACATCAACATCCTTACCAGATCCATAAAGTTTAGGTTTATCATCTAATACTTGGTTAACATTGTTTCCCCAAGGATTACTCTTCTGCTGACACCTCATCAATTGATAACTAGTACGATCTTTCTCTGCTGCTCCTGGACTAGCAGGAAGGAAGGTAGCAGGATCACCCCTATAATTTTTAACAGTATTTGTATATCTTTCAGTTTGTACTACAGCATCTGAAATCGCTGCTGGATCTGGCATATAAGTACCAGGATAAGAAGCAGTGTCAATATTAACATCCTTTACTTTTGGATGCTTACGTAAATCAGCAACCTCAGTTTCATTTAATATATAAGTTCCTCTAGTGGAACTATGTTGCTTAACATCAGAACATTGTACAGATTGGTTTGGGATGTTGTCTTCTAAAGTACCATCCTTAAGTAATACTTGATGTATACTTGTCCAATCTTTTGGTTCATTACAAGTAACAACATATTTCTTTTTTACATCACCTACAGGTTCTTTAGGTTGTGTTTTTAACCACTCCTGAAATTTAGGAGTTATTGTTGTCGTTCCAATACCTACCATGTTTCACACTATAGTATAGTTTGTCTAACTAATCTAAAGGTGGTTACACCACTTATACCAGATTCAGGTGTTGCTTGTAATTTACAGTCACCACCACTAACTATTGCTCCAAGAGATGCTATCTTATTTGGATTAGACATAATCGCATACTCAGTATAATATGCGGTTGATCCATTCTGCATCACTAGAATCTTCTGTGATTGTATATTATTACCGTTAGTGAAATGAACTGTATACTCAATGGATTTATAATCCTCAGTAGCAACAGGGAAAATATTTAAATCTGCTGGTGCTCCAGGAACTGCTGTAAATACTCCACCAGAAGTTGCAATTCCAACCGTTGAACCGATAGTTAAATCATCAGTAACAACAGGACCACTAAATGTAGTAGCAGTTAATACTCCAGTAACTATCGCTCCCGTGTTAGTAGTAATTATTTTTTCATTATTATTATAGTATATCTGTACTCCAGCACTACCTGTAACCCTTATACCCGTATTACTAGTAGCTCCTTCAATATCAACAGTTTTATTTCCACCATACTGACCACCTCTAATTGTTATATTATTTGTACCAGTTATAAGTCCATAGGTAGAATTTCCTTCTAATTGTAATCCAGCACCAGGACCTGGTTGAGTCGAAGCAACTGATGTAGAAGTTGGACCCATGTATATCTTAACAGAGTCTTGGAACTGAAGTGCTCCATTACTCGTATCCCAATACATGGCATCAGCATCAAGGCCACTGTAATTTGATTCAAAATAAACATCATTAGCAAATGTGGATATACCCAATACGTCAACATTGGTTACGTCTTCATAAGTTAAAGTTCCACCGATACTTACATCACCACTGAAAGTCGCAGCAGCACCAACAATATTTCTTACAGCAATGTCTGGAGTACCACTCAATCCATTAGAAGGACCATTAAAAGAACCAGTAAAGATAGTCGCTGATACACCACCAGTCATATTAATGGAACCAGTACCATTAATAATTTTGTTATTAAGATCTAAATTACCACCAAGTTGAGGAGTAGTATCCTCTACAACATTTGATAAACCAACTATTGAACTTTCTATTGTAAACCCACTAGCAGTAAGTCCAGCAAAAGAAATACCTGTACCTGCTGTTAATAGAGTATCATCTTCAGATCCATCTGATCCAGCTAATCTTATTATAACATTACTACCATCCAATACAGGTAGCATACCGTAAGTAGTATTTGTATCTGTATTAACTGAAGTTATTGTTGCAACACCAGCAGAAACTGGACTTACTGAAATATTTGTTCCAAAATTAAAAGTACCTGCTGTACCAACTAGAGATTCGTCCTCTAAACAAACAATACCTGTACCAGATGCGGTAACACCCGATAGTCCTGATCCATCTCCTACAAATTTACCAGCAGTACAAACTCCTGTTATATTAACTCCACCAGCACCTTGTAGAGTACCACTAACTGGTATGTCTGCTCCATAAGTTAATTCTGGTGCACCAGCAGCGGCCTTATTAACAAATTTATCTGCTCTAAGCCTAGACATTACTTATTACCAATGTTAATTGTATTTATACTGATCATAGATCAATGAAATATTATAAAGTCTCCATCAGATATAGTTAAATCCACATCATCATTAATCAACACTTCCTCATGTTTAACATATGCTATATCATCAAGCATATTTGGAGTGACTGATGTATGTTCAGTAACACTAATTGTTCTTGGAAATGATATTACATGATATAAAAATCCACTACTACCAACTGTGCTTTCTCCACCAGCAAGTTCACCAAAACGAGTACCAGTTACATTTAAATTAGTAACAGTTAAATCATTAAAAGCAGTAGATCCACTAGTAGATATTCCAGCAAGTGCTGGAGCATCAGTAACAGTTAAAATTCCAGTCTGAGGATCAACACCTAAACCACTTCCTACTCTGAAAGCACCAAGAGTAGTTGCCGAACCAATAGGAAGTTGTAATTGAACAACCCAAGTAAACCCATCAAAGATCCAACTCTTACCAGATTCATTATGAACCTGTCCAATAACAGGACCTTGTGGAAATTGTATGGCCATACTTTACATCATCCTCCAGATGTTATTTATTGTAATATCCTCTAGGATATTGTTGCCCCGTAGCAGGTCTTCGACCAGTTATCCATCCACGAATAGAACTTGATAACTTATTCATAGTAAATGCCTCAAGGACAGCTGTAGGACTTATCCTCCTAACAATAGAACTAAAATTAGTCCTAACATTGTCCTCATCTATAGGACTCATCTCCTCATATTGAATATTAACACCACCACCTTCTCTAGAAACATTAATATTTCTATTATTAGTATCTCGGAAATTGCCATATAAAGCAGCACCAGATGTCATGGAATTAGTTAAATCATGAGCAGCCATTAAGTAATCCTCGCACAGAGAAGAACACCATTAACTAAATTTGAAGCAGCTTCATTATAATCATACTCAGATTGATTATAACAAGCATATATTATTTGGTAAACTTCAACACCAGATATAACTGTTATAGTATCACCCTGCCTATATTCTGTATCTCCTGGTGCAGCACCTATATGAATTAATACAAAATCATCTGGTAGAAAATATGGACAAGGAACAAGACTTGACTGAAGAGGAATACCTTTTACTGGTCTATAATAATCTGAGGTGGCAGAAACACCAGATGTATTACTACCAACCTTATCAATATCAGCATTTCTATAATAGAATGTACCATGACTATTCCAATCATGATCATTAGTTCTTTTATAAGCTGCTATAGAAGGTTGCCAACGAGATACTATTTCTGCTTTACCACTACCACCAGTATAATTATTCTGAATTCCCCTATAAGTTCTTAAATAACCCCATATTGCTTCTCTACATTTTGAGTGTTCTGTAGGAGGATCATTTACTGGATTTTGTGCACTTGATGCATATCCTGGGATACGAGTAGCAGTAACAAAAACAGAATCATCCCATCCATCCTTTTTTTCACCTGAATAATAATTAGTTTCTCTATCATGACCAAATCGAGTAATTGATCCATTATAGAGTTCATCATAATCAATTCCAGGATTTGGATTCATAAATTGAGGTCCTTTTGGAATACTAAAAGTAAACCAAGTATGAGCTTCTGTATTAATTGTTTGTACAAAAGAAAGTATAGAAAAATTAGGATCTTGAGCATTATTTCCTTTATACCAATTTATCTTTAATGCAGCGTCATTTGAATTAGTTGGCTTACAGATTCGATAATAAGATCCATATGCAGTCTGATTGGATGTTTCTAGATAATCATCCATATTCTGATATCCAGTATGCACAGCACAATAAGGAGCATATTGTCTCTCTTCACCCATTACACCACAAAAATAACCATACTCAAAAATATCATCTTCACCAAAACCACCCTCATTATTATTATGATGTATCCCCATACAATTCATTACTTCAACATAAGTACCAGAATTAATGAATATAGTATTATGAAAAGCATCACCAGGACCATCAGCTAATGAGAATGAATAGAAGGTGGTTCCATACTTCTTAGTAGCATCATTAACTACTCTCAGCACTGCGAACCTACCGTGCTTTGATTTTAAGAAAAACTTACCGTCATTCGATCCACCAAAATCTGTACAGCACAAAGAAGCTATTCCATCATTAGAACCAGTAGAAGTTTCTGCAGTGTTTTCACCAAAAACAAGATCATCTGTACCATCAACACCACCAATCTTTGAACCAAGTATAGTAAAAGAATGATTTGTCGAACTCTTCCATCCACCACCCAATCCAGTTCCAGAATTATATGGATTAGTAGAAGTTGATGCTACATTTATAACCTGTACATCTTTGATACGACCACCATGTGTACTATTATTATACCCTTGCCATCTACGAACTCTTAAAAATAAATTTGTAGCACCAGCATCACTTCCACCACCATTAGTATTAGGTATTTCAACATCCCAGAAAGGATGAACATAATTATATCCATTATGATATGCAGGAAGTATTTCAATCTCACCCTTCATAGCAGAATGAGTTGGATGAATGTATGAATATACTTTTGGAGTAGATGTGTACCATCCTCTGTCAATATTAGTATTTCTCGCTGCAAAGTCATATGTATTATTACCATATGCGGTCTCAATAACACCCCCTTGATTCATATGGGCAGGTTTATCAACACTATACGATAGTGTTACTCCATTTGAATCAGTAGTTTTTACCTTATCAGTTTGATTTAACCCATTAGCAGTACTAACCCTCCAACGTTTTATATCACCAGTTGAAGATGAATTACCCACATACCACTCACTATTACTAGTATTCTGTTCATTAGGAAAATAAGAC
>MDSY01018857.1_pt1 | contig 28125 bp, 23 predicted proteins | sample 811131 | NCBI WGS metagenome assembly MDSY01 (sample SAMN05326643, study PRJNA326480) | marine metagenome | isolation source: seawater | place: Atlantic Ocean: South West | collected 2010
CCATCAGAACCATCTTGACCTGGAGGTCCTGGAGGTCCAGGAGTTCCTGATCCAGGAGTTCCATCAGAACCATCTTGACCTGGAGGTCCTGGAGGTCCAGGAGTTCCTGATCCAGGAGTTCCATCAGCACCATCTTGACCTGGAGGACCTGGAGGTCCTGGTGTTGTTGAATCAGATCCTGGAGATCCATCATCGCCATCATTACCTGGAGGACCAGGAGGACCTGGAACACCAGTAGAAGGACCAGGGGGACCAGGAGGTCCGTCAGGTCCAGGAGGACCAGGAGGTCCATCATCACCATCAGGTCCAGGAGCACCAGCAGGACCATTACTAGGAACTCGATCCCAAGCATATCCATTCCACTTCCAAATTACCCCATTTTCTGTATGGGTATCATTAAGGGATGGACTACTCGGAAAATCGAATGATGCCATTATATAAAAATTACTTTATTTTTATTTATCATGACCAAGGAAGTTTTTTATTTACTTCAACAGGTGTTGGAGGAGACTTAACAGAATTAATCCATGCCTCTGCATTTGTCTTTGTATCACTTGCAGAAAGTTCATCTGCTATCCAACCCTTAACAACAGTTTCTGATAGACTATCATATGCTACAAATCCAGCAGCAGATGTTCCACCAGAACTATCTATAACAAAACAATCATAATTTGTTTGAGTAAGATTTGAAGGATCTGAATCATCAACAGAGACAGTTTTGATTGCTACTTGCGAAACAACATCTGTTCCATCATTTAATACTATTAAGTCAGTAACAGTTTCGGTATGAGTAATTGCCATATGTTAATATTCCATAGCTACAATAGACGAACCTTTTAAAACATAAAAAGGATCATTGAAAGTATCATTACCTTGATAGATATATTTCGCCCAAACAGCATAATAAAGTGGATTTGATCCAGTAAAAGAACTAGAAGTAAGAGCAGCATCAGGGCAATCAAGACCACCAAACATATTAATATGTAATGTTTGAGCACTATTCCCAGACTCATTATAAAGATCAGTTAGTGCTAATTCTTGACCAATTTGACTCCAACTACCAGATGGTCCTTGTCGTCTCATAAGTTTGAAATAAACATTTACCCAACCATCTTCATCAGTATCATTTAGAATTCCATATTTAAAATTCATTTTTGACTGAACTAAAATATCACTACCTGAATCTTTAGAAATAGCACAGATCATAACTTGTTGCCAACTATTATTCTGCGAATAACTAAATCCATAATCTGATCCCATTACATTAGTCGCTACTCTAATACTAGGAGCACCGCTACTACCAGAACCAGGAGGTCCTGGAGGACCAGGAGGTCCTGGTGTTGTTGAAGCAGGACCTTCAGGTATACTAAATGCAAATACGGCAGCAGCAGTAGTACCAGTATTAGTAACTGATGCAGGAGTTCCAGCAGAAACAGTTGTTGTAGGTCCTGCTGCTACAGTTGCTGCATCACCTGGAGTTCCTGGAGTTCCTGGAGTTCCATCTTCACCATCATCACCATCATCACCATCACTTCCAGTTCCTGGAGGACCTGGAGGACCAGGAGGACCTGGATTACCTGATCCACCTAATGATGATAAATCTTCACTCAAATCTCCTAATGAACCTGTTCTACCCAAAGTCAAGGTATTACCAGTTAAACTCATAGAGTTTACATAATTATCACTACCACTACCTGAACCTGGTGGTCCTGGAGGACCAGGAGGTCCTGGTACTGTTGAATCATTTCCATCTTCACCATCTTCACCATCTTGACCAGGAGGTCCTGGAGGACCAGGAGGACCTCCACCTGGATCTGTATATTCTAAAGCCGTTCCACCACTATTAACCTTTAACCATTTATTTGCAGTAAAAGTACCAGGAGTATCAGTTAATTGTAAAAATGTAGTCGCACCGCCACCAGGTCCACCAGTTCCAGGAGGACCAGGAGGACCAGGAGGACCATCAGATCCAGCAGGTCCCTGTGCTACTGCAACCCATTGACTAGTATTACCATCATTATAATACACATATAATTCTCCAGTATCACTTTCCCACCACATATCACCTTCAGAAGGGGAAGTTGGTGGAGTATCCGAAATATCTAATCCAGCAACACCATCTGAACCAGGAGTTCCTGGAGAACCATCACCACCAGGAGGACCATCAGCACCTGGAGGACCTGGAGGACCTGGAGGTCCAGAACCTACATTACTTGAATCGGTATCATACCAAATATCCCCATCACATACAGTCCAACTACCACCAGGAGCAGTTGTTGGATCTTCATCCTGCATAAATTTATTTCCGTAAGCATTACTGGTAGATCCAATACCAATAGTATCTCCACCAGTTACATATACTGGACTTTCACAACTTCTTTCTGTTGTTCCTTCCTTATATTGTTTTACATAAACCTCAGTAACTCCTGGTCCACCACCAGATCCAGGTGGTCCAGGAGGACCATCATCACCAGTAGGACCTGGAGGTCCATCTGGACCTGTAGGACCAGCAGGACCTGGAGGTCCTGATCCACCAGGAGTTCCATCATTACCAGGAGAACCAGGAGGACCAGGTGTTCCATCACCACCATCAGATCCTGGAGGACCTGGAGGTCCGTTTGATCCTGGTGTTCCATCAGCACCATCAGCACCTGGAGGTCCATCAGGTCCAGGAGGTCCAGCAGGTCCATTACCTACTACAGTTATCCATTGCCCATCTTTTCTTAGTTTAAGAGACATTAATGAGCACCTGCATGTGATCCGTGGAATGGAATAACGTTATGAATCATATTATCAGTTCCATTACCAACTGTAAATTGATGCGAACCTGTTTGATTATTAGAACAATCTACATTATTAATAATAATTCTTTTATATTTAACATTAAGAGAAAAATTAATTCCATACCTCTGAGTTGAACTACCAGTATCAATTGACCCCATCATATCTCCACCATACTGTCCACCATCAACCATTATATCTGACTGATCTAGAGTATTACCATCTCGTATATGAAGTCCATCATATTGATTACTTGAACTAGCAGAATTATGAGAGCACTGAGAATCTCTTATATGAATCTTTTTATGATTACTAGAACGAATATAGATTCCATGTTGACCATTACCTCTACAATCAGCAGCATTCAATCTTAAAACTCCAGTAAAAGTATCACTAACTCTCAAACCATTAATAAGATTACTACTTATATATGGGTTATTAATCCATATAAAACTACCACCAGCAATCTCAATACCATATGAATTATTTGTATCAAAATCACAATCATTTATTCTAAAGAATGAACCAGGATTACCTGTATCTCCACTAGGAACAGTTGCATCCATTAAGAATCCTTTATCACAACGATTAGATACGCAATTAAGGAACCATATTGAATTTACAAAATCCTTAACCCATAATCCTATTGCAGTTGGATGTGGACCTCCACCGTCAACTACACCATCAATTAGAACATTCTCACATCTTATCTGATCAACTCTTTCTGATCCACCAGCAGAAGCAGAAAATAACATTCCAAAGGAACCACCTTCAGTTACAATATCTCTAATCTCTATATCTCTAAATGTTGAAATGGAATGTCCATCCATTTTAATACCACCAAATTGATTTCGGATATAAATCCTATCCATTCTAATTTGTTGGGTGTTTACATTAGAATAACAATGAATAGCATTTCCACCATTTCTAGGTGTGCCGTCTTTATGATCAAATGCTAAGTTGGCAAAAGTTACATTTCTTACGTTATTTACTTTGAATATATCACTAACAGGATCAGTAGATCTTAGTAAAGTGCCTTCAGCATCAGCAGCACTAATCCTATAGTTCTGAGTTGCACCGATAATACTTATACCGCCACCATCACCTAAAATCCCTTGATCTAATAATATGGTTCCATCTATATCATAAGTTCCTGTAGGAATATAAACCATTCCTCCCGTAGATGCTAATGAGTTAATTGCTGCTTCAATACCAGTTCTATTTGCTGCACCACTAGCAGATGGAAGTGCTCCAAAATCTGCAACATTAACCATAGGCAATCCAAATGAAGGAGTAATCCAATCTAACCCATCAAGACCACCAAGTCCAGTAGCACTTAATACTTGACCTGCTGTTCCTGCTTGAGTATCCTTATCAAGGATATTACGTGGTTGAACGCCACTATTCCATATCTTTAAGTCATATGCTGGAATACCATTTCCCGTTCTTTGTTTAAATAATACCTTACTTATATAATTACCGAAAGAATCAGTTGAAGTCCCATACATGATATGGAGACCATTATAACTCCTATCATCTATAAAAGAAACATTTCCATTAACATTATTAGGGTCATGATGTATAGATAATCCAGAACCATAAGATGAACTGAATCCACCAAAATAAGCAGCAGAATCATCAGTAAAATCAATATTATGAGTATTAGTATCTAACTTATCACCCAACTGTGGTGTAAGATCTTCTACAATATTTTGAAGACCACTACCACCACCACTAGCAGCAGACCATGTAGCAGCACCACTAGGACCTCCACTAGTTAATACCTCACCTGCTGTTCCTACATCACCACCGACTCCAATTTGCCCATCCTTTCCTATACGAAATATTTCATTTGCTGTACCACCACCACTATAAAATCTTACATCTCTTGGAGTAGCATTATTTGATGAAGCAAAGATTCCAAGAATACCAGTTGACGGGCTTAATCCATCAGTAGAATTATAGATTTTTGCTACATTGTTTCCAGTCTCAGTGCCACTAATTAATATCTGACGATTTGCATCAATCTGAACTGCTTCCGTAGCTGCCGTTTTAAATACGATCCTATCACCAGTACCATCATCAATACATTCTACACTTGTATCACTTTCTATTATCCTATCTCTATCACCACCACCACCAACACCACCAATAGCTTTTGTAGGATCAGAAGCATATACTATAAGAACACCTGGAAACATATCAGGAGATAATGGACCTGTTCCTTGATTATCTAACCATCTTGCAGTGAATCCTGTAGTGGACTTACTGAGAATACTTACAGTGTGAGTATCATACTGTTCTCTTTCTGCTAAAACATAATACAAGTTATCAGATAAAGCAGTATTAAAGGTGAATACCATATCACCATTGCTACTATTATATGCACCCCATGACATATTAGTTCCAGTGCCAGCAGTATTTAATCTTACATGAGCATATGCATAAGGAATAATTTCATTAGAAGTTGTTGTATCTAATGTTTGCAATTTCCAAATTGTTCCATCATAAATGTAAGTCAACCCATTATGACTATGGGTATCATTAGTGCTAGGACTGTTTGGAAAATTTATTGCCATTATTAATCTTCAGTTATCGCTATAAAATTATACATGAAAGCATAATTATTTAAACTAAAATTTCCCGAAATCTTCACAAAAACCTTCTCAGTATTTGGTACATAAAATTCAGTTGGAAAGTATCCACTAGAACCTCCATACATATGGTCACTATTTCTATCATCACCGTGCATCGTGGATAACCATTTTCCAGCTATAGTACCAGCTTCAAGATCAAAGTACCAAGTCTCCAGATCATTACCATTATTATGGTCAGGATTAGAAGTTGTACCTACATAAAATTCAGCACCTGCAGAAGGGTTTGGAGTAAAAGTTCGTGCATAAGCCCAAACTAATCTTACATTTTTACCTGTAGTATTTTCATACAGAGTCGTCCAATATTGAGACCCTGTTCCATTTAATGTTCCTCTATAAATTGTTGCTGCCATAATTTTAAATACGTATTTCTATTTAGAGTGGTTCATTCCAATTTTTTGTCTGAAATAAAAGATTTGGTATAGATGAAGGATTAAGAGTTCCTCTACCAGTAGCATCCACCCACTGAGAACTATCCGCATCTTGATAATAAACATTTAATCTTCCATTCTGAGAATCCCACCACACATCACCATCATTAGGATTAGTTGGAGGAACATCATCCGTAGTTACTGCACTTCCACCTGAAGGACCTGGAGGACCAGGAGTTGCTGGACCAGGAGGACCTGGAGGTCCAGCAGCTGCAGTTGATTGAATTATCCAAGTCGTTCCATCATACTCCCATGTGTAACCATTCTCAGTATGAGTATCATTAGTCGAAGGACTATTTGGAAAATCTACTGCCATCAGTTAGCCTCTGGTATTGTCAAAATATTATATTGTTTAAGTGGATATGATCCATTTACACCTTGTATGTCTATACTATGTCCATCAGCAAGCCAAATTTCAGTAGCAAAAACACAAGCATTTGCAGAACCACCACCAGCTAAAGCATGCCATCTATCTGCTGGTTGATCACTACTCCAAGTCATATGTTTACCAAAACCAGTAATTGCTGAATTAGTTCCTGCTGTACCTGACATAGTAAAAGCAGATCCAGATGCTCCAAATCTCATTTGGATACCTTGTGCGGTAGTCTGAGCATCTTTATTAGAAAGAACAAGACCAATAATCACCCTAACATTTCCACCTGTACTATTAGTGTATGAAAAATTACTATCATCTCCTGAGTGTACTGTTGCCGCCATAATGTTTAAATTTCCTGTTTACTATTTAGAGAGATATATGCCATTTACTTTCAAATGGATTTGCAACTGCAGAATTAGCCTTGTTTGCCCATACTGTTCCATTATACTCTAATCTATGCCCTGCTTGAGGACTATCAAGTTGAACTGTTAGTAATTGAGAACCCATAAAGGTCAAATTACCATTTGTAATACCAACTGCCCGTTCAACATCATCCGCACCTATAAATTTTAAACTATTATCAGATAAGAACAAATGCCTTACCTTATATTCTGCATTACCAATGTCATAATCAGCATTTGATGCTGGAATTATATGTCCATTACTAGTAATATTCCATCTTCTGGTTCCATTTGTTTCAAAGGAAACAGAACCAATACCAGAAGCATTACTAGTATCATGAACTTCTACTATAGTATCACCTTCTTGTATTCTATCCGTTGCAATAGTAGAGGAAGGTTCTACTCTATCCCAAGCATATCCATTATAAACCCACTCGACACCATTTTCTGTATGGGTATCGTTAGTGCTAGGAGAATTTGGAAAATCGAATGCTGCCATTTTGCTATTTAGAAGACTCCATCACCATGAATGTTCCATGTATTATTACCAATATAAGTTAATGTAATCAAAGAATATCCAGCTATTTTTCTATTACCTGTAGAAGATGTAGAACCTGAAACTGGAGTTTGATCAGTAGTTAAAGTGCTTGGATAAGCTCTACCAGAACCCCATATAATTCTTACAGCACCACCAGCACCATCTCCACCTCTACCTTGGTAAGGTTGATAACTTGATTGACCAGCTCCACCACCTCCACCATATGCACCACCATCTCCACCCTTGCCTCGTATAGTGCCACTACTGTTTTGACCATCTTCACCATCAGCACCGCCTGATCCTGCTGGTCCACCATTACCACCATTTCCCGATGGTATTATAGCCGTACCACTAGACCCTTGACCAAGTATACCTACTCCACCACCAGCACCACCGCCTCCATCTGCATTGGGACCAGTTCCACCAGCTCCTCCACCACCAGAACCTGAAGTAGGATAATTATTAGTTCCATTAAGTCCAGCACCACCTTTTCCACCAGCACCAGTATATCCACCAGCTCCACCGCCACCACCTGTAAATGAAGATCCTGTACCACCAGCACACTCTCCTCCATTACCACCACCATCACCAACATATGTTGCAACAGACTGGTTTAAATAATCATATCCACCACCTTCTGCTTTGACAGTAGTTGTGTTTATAAAATATGAATCTCCACCATAACTTCCATAACCACCCATATTATTAGTTTGTCCACTACCACCAGGACCAACTACTACTGCATATGTTTGACCTGGTGTTACTGAAATATTATTCCTCCACCCAAGTGCTCCACCAGCTCCAGAATTAAAATTTTCTCCATTAGATCCAGGTGTAGAAGTTGAACGGTTAGTACCACCACCACCTCCTCCTCCAACAACAACAGCAGAAACTAATGATACGCCAACAGGACATGTCCAACTATATGTTCCTGGTGTTGTAAATGATTCCTGACCCACAGCAATAGATGATGAAGCATTAACTCCACCTCCCCAATAAACAGTAGTGGCACTAGTAGTAACTAATATGAAATCATCAGCACCATTTTGTATTCTAACTTCATCACCATAACTAAGGGAAGAAGATAAATCAGGAATTCCAAGTTGTAAATTCGTACCACTACTTGGAGATGTCATTTTAATAACATTTCCAATATCACTCGCTTGTAAATTATAAGCACTGGTTTTATTACTAAATGTTGTGAATCTTTGAGATCCAGAAGGACCAGGAGGACCAGGAGGACCTGGATTTCCATCAGTTCCGTCAGTTCCATCGGTTCCATCGGTTCCAGGAGTTCCATTAGTTCCTGGAGTACCTGGAGATCCAGTAGCACCAGTAGGTCCTTGAGCCGTTGCTACCCATTGACTACTATCTCCATCATCATAATAAACATATAACTTTCCAGTATCACTTTCCCACCACATATCACCATCAGTTGGGTTACTTGGTGGAGTAGTACTTATGCTTAAAGCAGCAGTACCAGCAGGACCTGGAGGACCTGGATTACCATCAGTTCCGTCAGTTCCATCAGTTCCATCTTGACCTGGAGGACCTTGTGCTGTACCATTAGCACTAACCCATTGCGAACTGTCAACATCTTGATAATAAACATTTAATCTACCATTAACAGAATCCCACCAAAGATCACCATCATTAGGATTAGTTGGAGGAACATCATCAGTAGTTACATTAGCACCACCACTACCACCACCAGGTCCAGGAGGACCAGGAGGTCCTGGATTACCATCAGTTCCAGGTGTTCCATCAGTTCCAGGTGTTCCATCAGTTCCAGGTGTTCCATCTGTTCCATCAGATCCAGGAGTTCCATCAGTTCCGTTAGGACCAGGAGGACCATCATCACCCGTAGGACCTGGAGGTCCAGGAGGACCACCACCTGCAGGACCAGGAGGACCAGGAGGACCAGCAGGTCCAGGTCCACCACCAGCACCAGTATCTAAATCATACCATAAATCTCCATCACAAACATTCCAACTACCACCAGGAGCCGTTGTTGGATCATCGTTCTGAGCAAATCTATTTCCATAAGCATTACTTGTTGATCCAATACCAATAGTATCTCCACCAGTTACAAAGATGGGGCTTTCACAACTTCTCTCTACGCCATCTTCTTTATATTGTTTTACAAATACTTCAGTAACTGCTGGACCTGAACCAGGACCAGGAGGACCAGCAGGACCATCGGGACCAGCAGGACCAGTTGGACCAACAGGACCAGTTGGACCTGGAACTCCAATACCAGAAGGACCAGGAGGACCTGGATTTCCACCAGGACCAGGAGGACCAGTTGGACCACCAATACCAGGAGGACCATCAGAACCAGGAGGACCTGGATTTCCATCATTACCTGGAGGACCAGGAGGACCACCAGCAGGTCCAGGAGGACCTACAGGACCTTCAGGTCCAGAAGGTCCAGAAGGACCAGTTAAACCAGGAGCACCAGTAGGACCAGGTTGACCTGGAGCACCTGGATCAGGAATTCTTCTCCAGACGTATCCATCCCATCTCCAAATGGAATTACCGTAAACGTAATCTTCTCCTACATTGGGATTAGCTGGAAAATCAATTCTGGGAGTATGACCTGACATTAAATATTAATATACCTCTTTATTTATTTTAAGTTTTCATGATGTAACATAGAGCATAATATGGAGGAAGATTCTTATTAGTTGCGGTAACACCTTCAGAATCAATTGAAGTACTACCACTTACACCAGAACCACCAGATCCAGTTGTTCCAGATATACTTGCAGTTCCACTACCAGTGCTTCCTGATATTGAAACTGAACCAGAAACACTTACACTTTCAGAACTTGTAGAACCTGAAATACTAACCGTTGCAGAATTAGCAGAACCACTAACATTAGCAGTTGCACCCCAAGTTGGAGAGTTAGTAACACTACCCCAAAGTGATTGTGTTCCTGAATTACCAAACACAGTATTTTGTGCTGGAATAGCAGATGTGTGTTGGTGAGCAGAATCACTTAAACTTAAAGAGTGTCCGTGAGAAGCCGATCCTGAGAAAGAGTGAGAGTGGGAACCAGAAGCAGAGAATGAATCTGAACCAGAGAAAGAGTGAGTATGAGAACTAGAACCAGAGAAAGAGTGAGTGTGAGCACCAGCACCACTAACAGAAGTATTTGCAGTATGACTATGAGATACAACTACAGCATTAGCACTACCACCCGTATTATCTACAGAATAGTTACTACCAGTTCCAGCACCAACAACAAATCTATTTCTTAAATCTGGTGTGCTATTTTGTCCGTCACATAATGCCCATCCAGTTGGAATTGCATTTTCTGCACCAGACCACATAGTAATAACACCAGTAGGTATTGCACCAGCAGAACCTGGAGGACCAGGAGGTCCTGGATTTCCATCATCACCATCTGGACCAGGAGGACCATCTCCACCAGGAGGACCAGGAGGACCAGGAGGACCACCAGCAGGTCCAGGAGGACCAGGAGGACCATCATTACCTGTGGGACCTGGAGTTGAAGGACCAGGAGATCCAGGTGGACCTTCAGGTCCAGGAGGACCACCAGCAGGTCCAGGAGGACCAGGAGGACCATCATTACCTGTGGGACCTGGAGGTCCAGAATTACCACCTGGACCAGGAGGACCATCGGGACCACCTGGACCAGGAGGACCAGGAGGACCTGTAGATCCATCATCTCCGTCAGTTCCATCTTGACCTGGAGGACCTGGAGGACCATCATCACCAGTAGGACCAGGAGGACCACCAGCAGGTCCAGGAGGACCAGGAGGACCATCTCCACCTGGAGGACCATCATCTCCTGGAGAACCAGGAGAACCAGGAGTTCCAGCAGGTCCACCAGCACCAGGAGGACCAGGAGGACCGTTAGGACCACCACCACCTGGAGCACCTGGAGGACCATCTGGACCTGGAGGACCTGTAGGACCTCCACCATTTCCACTAGCAACTACAGTAACCCATTGGCTACTATCACCATCATCATACCAAATACATAAATCACCTATATCATCTTCCCACCACAATTCTCCATGATTTGGATTAATAGGAGGATCAGAACCAATAGTAACAGGTATAACAGTTACAGTCGCAGCAACACCTGGATGTCCTGAAGGATGCATAACATCAACTTGTGCCGTTACTGCTGCACCAACAAAATTAAGTTGAGTAATACTACTTGCAGCACTAACAAGAACTCCTTCATCATATACACTAATAGCACCTGGAATTAATCCACCACCAACAGGAACCCAATATCTTTTACCTTCAAAACCAGGAACAGCAACTAACTGGTATTGTTGTCCTGCAGGAACTCCAGCAGAGTAAATGGGATCTGAAAGATTAGGTTCTGCCTGTTCTAATCCAAGATACCTTTCATTATCTTTTAATTGATCTTGTGGGGTTCTTTTAACCCTTCCACTCAAATATCTCTTAGACATTACTATTCTCTAGGATACTCGCAGTCAATTCCATTTCTAATGGACCAACAAAACCACCAGCGTGTGATTTACCAACATTTAATCTAATTGATTCATTTGCAACACCAACTGCGAGAGTTATTGCAGTATCATATACAGGATCTGTTGTTCTTGGATATTCATGTTCACTAAAATGATTGTCCATAGAACAAGTCAATACTATGGATCTTTCTGCTATTTTTATTGTATCTCCATTTGCTAGAGTATTTGCACCAATAGTTAGTTCTAATTCTCCTGTAGATCCCTCATAAGATGCATTAGTTACATTAAATTTAGTTCCTACAGCAACATTTGAACTTGTGATTACTTCTACACATTGAAGTTTAGCCCTTACAAATCTATGTATTGCCGTATTATAAACATGAGGATTTCCTCCCCCACCACCAATATCAATTGAAAATGTTTTAGATGTTCCAACATTACCTATGATCTGATCTACAACATAAGATCTTTGTGGATTAGGGAAAAGGTTAGTTGTAATTCCAGAATAAGTTGGGCAAGTAAACCACATACCACCCATAGTAATTTTCTGATTCTCAGAAAACTCATGCTTTATTAAAGTAGAAACTGTAGCAATTCCTGTTGGTTCATCATAAACTACATTAGTAACTATACCAACACCTTGCTGTGTTCCACGAATGTATAAACTATCAATTACTAACGGAGTCTTTTCTAATACAATTCTACCATCCACCATAACCAATGCATCCTGTGGTGGTATTTCTGCATCCTGTATTACTCTTATATCACTTACACTGCCAGTGCTTCTTTGAGTTCTTCTTTGCCAAAAAGTAGTTGTAGGATACGTTACACCAATAGCAACATTAGCAACTTGTGCATATAATAATAAAGCAGAAGTTCCAGTTGGAACCTCATAAAGCTTCTGAACTCCTGGTGCCACAGGAACAGCAACATTAATAAACTTATTTACTGGTGCTATTGCCATACTATCTTAATGCTAATATTAATGGTGTTAATTGTGCTTGTATTGCTCTATTGAAATCTCTACCACGAATAGTAGATGTTGTCTGATCAATAGTCAATCCATCACCAATCCTAAAATTACCTTTTTGATCCGTACTTGTGAATGGAACTTGACCACCATTAATGGCAACAACTTCATTCTCTGGTATCGGTTTTCCAGCCTGGAATGGGTTAGCTGTATTTATATCCTGACCAGCACCCACATACTCAAACGAATGTGAACTAGTAATAATCCTACTTAATCTTACAAATTCAACCTTAGAACCATTTTTTACTCCATATGGAATAAATTCATTAAAGGTAACTGTAGATAATCCAGTATTGGTAACAGTAGTTGCCTCGTCAACAGTATATAGAATTGGATCCATATCTGCTGTTAATTGTGCATTACCTTGACCAGATATACTTATAACAACATTTTGTGTTGGTAAGAAATTTCTACCACTAGCAATAATATCAACAGAAGTGATTGTTCCAGCAGCACTTACATTCGGAGAGAACTCAGCAATAATTGCTTCTGGACCTAAAGGTAATGTAGCAGTAACAAGAGGAGGTGCAGATGCAGCATAATCACCAGGATTACCTCCATTATCAACTATAATGGATCTAATAGTCTGCATTGGTTCCGTTATTACATCAGTTGAAATTGTATCTGGATAATCAGCCATATCCAAATGGAAGTATGCACCCTGTCCATCAAAAGGAGTTCTATTATTATTAAACATATCTTGAGAATTTCCAATAACAATAGAATCGGCTTCTGGATCCATAGCAGCAACTAAATTTCCATCAAACTCAATACCACTTGTACCATCAGCAACTAAACCAAACTTACCAAAGGATGAGTTAGAGTTTGTAAGATCACACTGCCCTCCACTATCACAATAGATTGCTTTCTCACAAGCAATAGTAAATATAGAAACTAACTGAGCATATCCTTTATTAGTAATAGAAACACCAATACCAGCCTCATTATATTGTGTAAAGGAATCACAAACCATACTCTTAAGATCTTGTCCTAAATCATTAATTCCTGTATATGAAGCGTCAACATGATCTCCATCAATCTTCATTCCAATACTACCAGTCATAAAGTTAGTGCAATTTCTAACATAAGGACTTTGATATCTTCCTCTAGGACCTTCATTAGAAGGACCAGGAGCAATATAACCTCCTATTGCCCAATCTGATTGAACTAATGGTGGAAAAGCAACTGCTGCTAATCCATGATGAGTCGTTGTTGTCCCACCAGATCCTTTGAAACTTAAATTTTCAACCAAACAACCATTTCTAACATGGAATAAATCTTTATTAGTATTATTCGGAACAACAGTAACTAATCTTAAATCCTCACCTGAAATAGCAACATCAGTTCTTAAACCAACTGGGTTATCTTCATAATAAACACCAGAACGAACTTTAATTGTATCACCCTCTTGTGCTATTGCTGCTGCTGCAGATATAGTATACTTCGCATCACCCTCTAATAATCCACTGTTAATATCACATCCATTCTTAGTAACCCAAATAGTTCTCTTAGTTTGAACTCCAGAAGGTCTCCAAGATACTCCAACACCAACTCCAGTATCAAAGGTAGAAAGTCTATAATCTGTTTTACAAGCACCAACACCATTACTATCAAACTTATCAATTATATGATTTTCTAATTCTAATGTTCCTTGAAGTTTCGTATTCTGACCTACATTTAGGTTTGTCTCAATACCAACACCACCCTCAACAACTAAAGCACCACTATCCTTATCAGTTGATTGAGTTGATGCAACAATATCCACTTCACCACAAATATTAACATTCTTACCAATACCAACACCACCCTTAACAATTAAAGCACCAGTAGTGCAGTTTACAGAATCTGTTGTATCATCTACTACAAGTTTTTCTAATTCAGTATCACCACAAACAAAAAGTTTCTTAGCAATACCAACACCACCAGAAACAATTAAAGCACCAGTAGTGCAAGACGAAGCATCAGTAGTATTATAAACTCTTGTTTGACCACCAATATTTAACTTCTTAACAATACCGACACCACCATCAATCTGAACAGAACCTGAAGTAGTTCCTGTTGAATCTGAACCATCATTAAATGTAGCTATTCCATCAACATCTAACTTGGCATTTAATGTAGTATCACCATCAACATTTAAAGTATCATCAAAATCAACAGCACCAGTTACATGAAGTTCTCCAGTTACATCCAATTCCACTGCTGGACTTTGATTTTTAATACCAACCTTCGTCATCCTATAGATTGGAGAATCATTATCATTATTAGTATGACCCCATAGATCCTGTGTTTGAATCTTTGCAACCGCAGTTGGATTTACTGGATCTGGTATTGGAAGTAATGTATCTACTCCAAGACCTTGACTATCTAATTGTACAAAATTTAAATACTGGAATAATTGTGCAGTTCCATTTGTAGGTAGATTAGTACCCTCATCTTGAACATACATTCCATCAAGATTGATAGGAGATGCTTGTTGCCATCTAATACCATTTCCATCTCTTGCTAAGTAATATCCATTTGCACCTGGAGAATCAGCAGAGTCAATAATATTTCTATCAATCTTAACTGTTCCTTCTACGTTTAGCTTTACTATCCCCTCAGAAGTACTGTAATTAGGAACAGCAGTAGGATCTAAACTTCCTATACCAACATTACCATCATCAGTAATAACAAAACATTTATCTGTTGAATTTACTTTAAAGACTTCTGTCCCCTCGAACATAGAGGTTCTTACACCAACTTGTCCAGCATCACTTATAACAGCACCAACTGTACCATCTTTAACTTGGAATCTTTGTGCAGGTTGAGTTGTTCCCAGACCAACCCTACAGTCATTTGTGATAGTTAGACAATCTACTCCTACCTGGAACTTTCCAGCAGGGGCTGTAGTACCAATTCCTACTCCACCTTCTGGATGGATAATAAAAATAGATTCAAATGGATCTGCAGGATCTTCTGGATCTAAACCTTTTCCACCAATACCAACCTCAAATCTACCAGCAGGTTGAGTTGTTCCTACACCTACACGACCTCCAATCTGACCTTCTCCATCTCTACCATTAGTAGTAGAAATAGCAACGAATATAGTTCCAGCAGCACCAACATTTAATCTTTGAAAAACTGTAAGATAGTCTGTATCAATCAGACCCTCTACATTTAAATCTCCCTCAATATTAACATTATTCTTTACATCTAAATTATATACTTCTAAGGTTCCATCACCATCACCAGTTAATCCACCAACTAAATCAGCATATAATTTTCCATAAACATGAACATCATTATAGAACTCAGCAACATTACTGACTCTATGATTATTACCATCATTTACCGATGAAAAATTTTCTGATTCTGCCATTAGTTATTACTGCTGATAATTTACTTCGGTTCCTGCACAAACTGATGCTAAGAATCCAGCATCACGAACTACAACATCACCTGGTATATTATTACCTCTAAACATACCCATATCAACATCAAGATCCTTAACCTTAAAATGGCATTTTTTTGAATTAACAACCATCTGACCACCTAATGCAGAGCACCAGATATCTTTTCCAGAAACAAGTTCAATCTCTTCAGCAATTAAACTAAGTTTCCCCTTTTGACATGTAATTGAAATTCCACCCTCAACAGAAGTAATTACAACACCATTACCATCTCTTGGAGGTGTTCCTTTAGCAGCACCTGATATAGTAATAGTTTGATCAACTTGTATATCATAATTTCCATCATCTCTCATACCCAATTTAGAATTTCCACCAGTGCCTTCTGCCATTAGAGTATAAACTCTTTGACCAGTCATCTGATTAGTTGGAGAACCATATTCAATTCTAAATTTACCAAAAGAATCGACCTGTCTTTTTTGCCAACTTGGTTGTTTTGTCATACTCTAATACCTTACCCTTTTATTTATTTCAACTAATACAGTCGATAACCTGCTTAACTTCTCCTTGATATTCAGGTCTTGGTTTCAATTGTGCTCTTAACACAGCACCCTCACCAGTTTGAGTTCTAATTATAAGTTCAGGGAAATCATTAATTTCACTTATAGTATTTTTTCTAGTATCTGGTGATATAACTTTAACAATTCTTCCAGTAGCATCGACCAAAGGTCTATATTCATTACCAGAAGAATCTTCAATAACATCCTCAGATTTATATCCTGTTCCAGGGTTAACAACAACTACATGATCAACCACAACAGGTTCTTCATCATCTTTAACTGGATAATTTTCACCAATAGATATCATAATAATATCAACTACTTGTTGATAAGTGGGAGAATTTCTATCTTGATCAACTATTGCTTGTGCAACAGCACCATAACCCTGTTCACAATCATCAACAATCTCTATAAAAGGATTGCCAATATATCCAGATCCACCACTCTTCAAATCAATACCAATAATACTACCAACTGCCTCTACTCCCTTACCAATTTTATTCCCAAATATTGCTCTAGCATTTGCACCTACACCACCTTTACCAAAAATATTAATCTTTACTCCAGCACAACTTAATTTTGGACCAGTATAACATTCACCCAGTGGACTCTTAAATCCAGGAACAGATACACTTGGATTCATAAAATCAAACACACCTAATCCACCACCTGCAATACTCAAACCTTGAACAGCATCCACTAATCCTCCAGTTAAAGAATCTGCCTTATTTGCAACTGATAAAATATCATCTACCAAAGAATCAATTGCTTGTTTTGGTCCACCACCAAATGTTATTTGTTGAACATCTATTGGATCTAAAGGTGGAGAATCTTCACATTCAAAAATACTAGCAATGTCTAATAAATTTTCAGCTTTACCTCTAAGAAATCCTCCAACATCAAGTCCACCAGTAAGTGCAGATATACCTTCTATAGATGGCATAATACCTTTTGTAAGACCACCGATTATACTATTTGTTATACCAGAAAGTAATTGTGTTTGAATACAACTTGTAAAATTATCAACATTCTCAGCAAGACCATCTAACATACCAAGAAGAGAATCTCCTAGACCATCAGTTACATTTTGAAGAACACATGGCATACCTTTCTTAAAATTCTTAAGAGCTGGAAGAAATGCTTCTTGTGCTCTAATAGCAGCTTGTTTTGCTCTGGGTCTACTCTTAGTTGCTGCAAATACAGTAGCAAATGTTGCAGCACCTACTTTCTTCATTCCAGAATTAGCCTTACTAGCAATTTCACCTTCTAGATTACTCATTATAGAAGCAGCCATCCCACCACCTAAAACTTTTAAATGTTTTGCTGCACTATCCTTTCTTGCTGCTACTTCTGATTTTAAAATACCTTGAAGTTCTGATACCTTTGATTCCATGAATGGTTTAAAAACAGTTTTCAGTTCATTTGCTGCAGATTCCAATTCACCTGCAACTCCCTGAACTTCTTCCAAATCAAACAATCCAGACATTTCTTCTTTAAATGCCTCTGGATTAAACTGCTCTTTTATCTTTTTAATATCACTCATCATATTTTCAGTTTCTGATGATATTAATGTCATGCAGATTTTCGCATTAGGTAATTTTGAAGATGGAATGTCAATTACTCTACCCAATGCCATACAAGAAGATTTTAACTTCTCTTTATTAAATTTAAGTTTACCTATCTTCTCACCAAAATCCCCAATAAATTTGTTTAACTTTTTCTCATTTAAAACTTTACATAATTTATCTGGTAAATCTGCAGGTAGAGAAATAACCTGAGATCCAGAACAATCACCAACTTCAGAATTAACGAAAAAAGCACTAGGAGGATTTTCAGATGTAAATCCTGTATATGGTTGGAATGGTTGTTTGTAAGGACCTAATGGTTGATCAAATGAAGGTCTACCAAAAGCACCCAATATAACAGGTAATTGTGCATCATCACCATCAAGAAAAAATCCAAATACACTATCACCTGGAGTTAATCTAATTGACCTATTCATTCCACCACCACCTGTTCCTGCAGTTGCTGGTAATAAAATTTGTGCCCAAGGTAAATCATCATCAGGCAATTCAATTGGATCTTGAGGATGATACCCCATGATTCTTACTTTAATTCTATTTCCCCAAGCATTTCCAGTCTCATTTATCTGATCTCCTTGACAACTTTCAGGACCAACTTGACCAATCCACCACTTGAATCCATCCCTTCCTACAAAATTACTTTTTAATATTGATTCTTCTAACATTACTTAGATCCAAATGTATCTTTAATTAGAGTTAATGATGTATATGATCCACAATTGTCAAAATGATGGCATAACTCTTTAATCATATATAGACCACTTTGCTCAGTATCAGTCCCATCCTTTTCAGCAGATGCTAATTGGAACTCACATTCAATTAAAGAACCAGCCTCTAGATTAGTATTCGATGGAATCGTCATTACCATTTGTTGAGAAAAAATAGAATTATATCTCATCATAGATTGAGATTGACTAAGAGTTGGATCTGCATTTTCATCTTTATAATTCTCAGATTTCTTCTCTAAAGTCCCAATATCTTTTACCGCAGTAATATATCTACTAGGAGAACTACCCAAATTACCTGGCAAATTAACTTCTTTACCTAATGTCTTTGATTTACCTTTATAATTCTCTTCATTAAATATACCTTTAGCAGGATCCGTATAAGTAAAAGTCAAAGGATCAAAAAATATCCGATAACTGCAATATGCACCTCTCTGAAGTTTACCTAAAACATCTTCATTTAAACATGTTCTATAATCAATTATCTTATAATCATCTTTAGGATCAGATCTTATAACCTCTGTATAATGATATTTTTCTATAGGAGAAGCATCTATAAGACTATCAATAGATCTGAAATGATATCCAGATTTAGTTTCATAAAAAACATATCCAGCAGTAGAATCTTTTTCAGATTTTTCAGGAACAGATTTTGAAGCTAACCATACTAAAGTAGTAAATGGTTTTCTCATATTACCAATAAAACCATACTTATTTTGAGTAGGATCTATATCAACATCACGCTCATCACTCAAATAATTTTTAACTATATCTTGAACAGATTCTGATATTTTAAGAGATGTTGGAAACTTTTTACCAACTCTAGAAGTTTCATTTGTTATTGATCCAATAGAAACTAAATTTAATAAAAATGATTCAGTCTTTCTAGTAACAATAACATTTTCAATACTTGACACAAAAAATGGTCTGTCTGTAAAATCTAATCCTGGATTACTTTCACAATTTCCTTTAATTTTTATACTAACAGTTTCTCCACCCCTTAAAGGTAATCCATTATAAACAGATTGAAGATTTCCATCTTCACCTGTTATAGTATAACCATCATTAGCAACTATCATTCTAACAGTTGTAACTGGTGAAAATAAATCCTCATAATAATCAATGGTTAAAGAACCCATTGCAATATCAACAGTTTTACTACCATCTGCTGATGTTATTATAATTTCTTCGTAAATAGATTTATCTAATGCTGCCATTTAAGTATATGCCGTAACTAACGTTGATAAGTGTTTATAATACTCCTTTATATTTACCCCACGACTTACTCTAGGTGTAGATTCCTCAGATATATTAACATTCATATTTTGTTTATTAGAATTTTGTGTAGGAATAGGAACCGTAATAATTTGAGATTTTCTTTCTGGTTTTAAAGCTTCAACAACACCCTTTAAACTTTCCTTTAAATTCTCAACCTCTGGTGTATTAATAAAATTATTCTCAACATCTTTAAAAACGCCTTTTAATTCTGGACCAATTGTTTCATTAACTTGCTTAAGAGAATCTGTTATACCTTCATCTTTCATAGTCTTTTTCATAGATCCTACAAATCCTTCCATCATAGGTCTCATTTCTTCTGCAGTTGATTTCAATGTAGATCTTAATGATTTAATACCCGATAAAGATATAGATCCACTATCAAACATGGATGAAGGGTCTATTTTTGACCCAGATTTAGTAATAGACTCCAAAGCACCCAAAATATTATTTGGAATAACTTGTAAATCCTTATCAGCAACAATTAATTCTTTAGATTCTTTTCCTTTACCACTAGGATCATCACCAACTACCGCAGTTTCTCCCTTTTTAAGAAGTCCACCAGTAGCCATTGTTGTAATACCTTCAAGCTCATCAGTAACTTCTTCTACTTCTTCAGTTGTAATATCAGTATCAGTATCATCTACAATACCATCATTCTCCTCTACAGGTGTAAAAACCCAATCAGTAAATTTACCAAACCAATTTTTTTCTTCTTCCTCTTGATCTTCTGGATCTGGTAATGCATCAGTTTCTTTATCAACTTGATCCGCATAACTGACATATTCATTAATGCCAGCAGTAAGATCACTATTCATTATACCAAATCTTCTATTAAGAGTATCTACATTTTTCGCTATCTCATCTCTATCTTTTTCAAAATCAAATTGAAAAATAAAAGATAATACACCATCTAATTTTTCAGCCATAATATTAAACAGTTCAACAGTTCCCCCAATAAATCCCATAAGAATATCCTTAAGTCTTCCCATTCTCTTAATCAAATCACCAATACCCTTAATAATCTTAGGTATTTGGAATATTGCCCAACCTAACATGGTAAAGGTAAAGAAATCCATCAAACGACCTAAAAATCCTTTAGCAGCATTTTTTATAACTTTTCCTGGTCCTTTAATTGCAGAAGCTGTATTATTCGCTTCTATCTCCTCCTCTCTCTTCCTTCTTAAAAAAGACTGTCTCCTTTTAACAAAAAACGATTCATCATCTGATATAAGTTGTTTTTTAAATATATTATCGTTATTAAGTGATTTTGCAATATTTCTAGCAAGAAGACTAGATTTACTCATGCTAGACGCAAAAGTTGTTAAAGACTTACTTATATTAGTAAGGCTATCTGCAGATGATACTAACGGAGTCTTAGCCATACTATACTGGTGCTACCTGATAATGCTTCAAAGCAAGATAAACATAACTATTAGCAACATTTGATGAAGATATATTTGGCACAGATCCACCCTGAGCACCAGCAGCTACATTACTACCATCTTGAGATTGTTCACTATCTCCAATTGGTAAAGGTATAATTGTTGGTTGAACCTCATCCAAATTAGATAAATTATCGATTAAGTTTTTAGTTTCAGATTTATTCTTACTTGCTATTATATTCTGATCATTTATTTTTTTAGCTTCAATTTCCTCATTCCTTTTCCTCTCTGCTGCTTCCATTCTTTTTTTAGCAGCACCTCTACCCATCATATTTGATAATAACTTTTCAGTATTTTTATCCTTTTCTTTTATAAGTTCTGATGGATCTATATCAGACATTGCAGATGGCATTATATCACCACTTTCCAAATCCTTACCCAATTGTTCTAATTGTCCACCAGGACCTAATTCTTGTTTAATAGCCTCTTGGAGATCTGCAGGTAGGTCATTTATAGTTTTATCCTCATTTCCTGGTGTTGTCAACCATTCATAAGCTTCCATCACTTTTTGAGTAGCTGGTGCTCTACCTCTATATCCAGCATTCCATAATAAAGAACCTATAACAAAATTTGCCATCCAACCTTTAGGTCCTGATAATCCCAACGCAGATGTTATCCAAGGAGTAAAACCAGCAACACCAAATCCAGCTGTTTGATCTAATACTTCCGTCTGAATATCTTTACCTTGAGCAACATTTTGAAGTCCATAATATGCAGATAATATTAATGCCAAAGTTCCAGGTTTTGTCCAAATACCTTGTTGGAATCTAGTTTTAGGTAGATTTGGGTTTGGTCCCTTATTAGTTTTAGTATTTCCTTTTGTATCTGTCTTAGTATTACCAGTTTTTGGTGGTGTTACTTGAGTACTACCAGTGCCACTACCAGGACCAGGAACTTGAACACCTTTAAAATTAGTAAGTAATCTTTGTTTAGCTAAAAAACCAACTATAGCTTGGAATGGTCTAGATACAAGATTCCTAAATCCGAATGTTGCAACAGTTCCAGCTAATGTAGCAAGTGTAAATGTAATCTTTGTAAGACCTGCTTTAAGAAGGAAAAGAGCTCCACCAGCAAGTAAAAGACCTTTTAATATAGTAACACGTATTTCTTTTACTTTCTCTTGATTTCCCTCAGATAATGCTCGTAAGAAGGAAACAGTTTTATCAATTAACCATCCACCTAACAGAATAGCAAAGAAAGAAGTTAATCTATTCAAACTAAATTTAAGTTTAGCACCAACTCTCTTAATAGGAGCCATGAGTGCCATTTGAATTTTTGATTCAATTTGCTGTTCTTTTCCCGAACGCAATCCAGCTTCTGCAGCTTGCCTTTCTCTATTTGCCTTTGCTACTTCTCTTCTTTTATCTAACTCTGTCGCTACATTTAAATTTGATGCTATTACCTGTAAGGCACTAGTTAATACACTATTCTGATTACTAATATTTTTTAATTGTACATCTATATTAGTTAATGTATTTGCATTTTGAGCACGTACATTATCATCCGCACCATCACTTCTAGTCTTTACCCATTTTGTAAATACTGGATCAATCTCAGTATTTCCCACACCACTAAAAACATTAGAAGAAACAGTATTTCTTACGGCAGTTATTCCTGATGCTATTGGTGATTTAATGGGTTCAGCCATTTTGTTGCTGTTTTAAATTTTCTTCTTCAATATATTGTTTTAAAAGAGATAAGTAAATTTCCCTTTCCCACGGAATCATATTTTCTAGCTCCGTTAAGCTATATTTATGGTGTTGCATCAACGCAAAATTAACCTTATAGTATGACTCAAGATCTTCATGAGCCATACTTACCCGAAAAAACTTTGCAGACCCTCCAACACAACGTCATTTTGAACTTTTGTTTTTGGATTTGTAACTTTAACAGTATGAGATAATTTAGGCATAGTTTCAAAAAATTCTTCAATTTGTTTAAATTGCTTTGAATTTAATTGCTCAACAAATTCATTCAATTCTTTTTTAGTAGAATCAGATGCTGCCCAAGATTCCTCTTCAGAATATATCTGATCTATACAAGATGAAATCATCTCAAACGTATCATCTACATTAACATCACCACTAGGTGTAAAGTTTGTTTTAATAAACTCTTCCATAGAAGGATATCTCATTCTCAAAGTTAAAGTATCATCTAGTTTAATATCACTAGAATGCTTTTTATTAATGTTCACTTTTATCTCATCAAGATTAATAGTAGTGGGAACCTGTGTCTCACCATCATCAGGACAAGTGACCATAACTTCAACTTCTTCACCAACAGACTTTCCACGAATATTAAGAAACAAATATTCAATATCAAAAGTAGCAAGTTTATCTACTTTAACTCCTCTTGTCAAAATACATGAGGATAAAACATCCTTAATAGCATTTGCAATCTGTACATTATCTTGACTCTCCATAGCCAAAATAAGAATTTTTTCTTCTTTAACTAAAAAAGGTCTGAATTTAATTTTCTTCTTTGTAGAAGGAACTACCAACTCATAAGAAGGTGTCGAAATTTTTGGTAAAGGCATAATATGTTATAACAAATCATATATGTATATAGGACAGTTTTTTTAAATTCTAAATAGGGAAATCATACCAAACATCAGATTCTGGTGGATCCTTAAAATATTCTGGTTTGAATTTAAAATTCTCTGCACCAGTAATAACCTCAGACTTAAGTTGTTTTTGAACTTCATTTACTGTAGGAGCACCAGAATTAAGAGCATCCTGTGCAGAACCATAATTAATACTACCACCAAATCTACCTGCTGCTTGAGATTTATTATTCATCATAGTTCCCAATCTTTCAGAATTGGATGATGCTTCTCCACAAACATATCTCTCATAAGCAAAGGAACATGTTGCTTTTAAAACTTTAGATTCTTGATACTGAACTCGTGTAGAATCTAACGCTAAAGGAAATAATCCTTTAAAAGTGTATTCAAGAAACTGCCTATAATTCTTTTCAAATTTAATTATCTTAGTTTGGTTTGATCTATATTCTTCTGGATAATTAAATTTAAAATAATATGCGTCATCTAATGGAGATGTAGATTGATTTGCACCACTAATATACTCCATCCAATGTTCTAAAAATTTCAAAGATTTATATTCATTATCTACATAAAATTCTAATTTAATTCTAGTAAAATTCCTAGTATGAGGTATAGTTTCAACTACCCCCTGATATTCACCTGTTACAACTTCTGGAGCAAATGCAGATCCTGGTAGAAAAGCACTACTACACAAAAGACCTATTTCATTATTATGAAATCTATAATCTATCCCCTTTTGCTGCAAAAACCCTCTCAACCCACCAAAAGATGGCAAACCAAACTGAACCAAATAATTGGAAGTTTGTGCCACATTCTGAAAAGTTGGCATCATTTGGGATATTTTCCTTGGAATTGGTGCTGGCACTCTAAATAGTTCTACTATATCATTTCTATTTAGATGGCTTATAAAGGAAAGTATTATCCATCTTTTCCTCACAAATATAAAGGTGATCCTACTAATATAGTATTTCGATCATTATGGGAAAGGAAATTTATGGTTTACTGTGATAAGAATGCAAACGTATTAGAATGGGCAAGTGAAGAAATAGCAATACCTTATGTGTCTCCCGTAGATCAAAGATCTCACAGATACTTTCCAGATTTCTACATGAAGGTAAAAGAAACTGACGGTGCTATAAAAAAATATGTTATTGAAGTTAAACCTTTAAAACAATGTAGTCCACCTAAAAAACCAAAAAGGCAAACTAAAGGATATATTCGTGAAGCATTTGAATATGCTAAGAACCAGGCAAAATGGAAAGAAGCAAGAGAATGGTGTGCAGATCGTCAATGGGAATTTAAAGTAGTTACTGAAAAAGAACTAGGAATTAAATGAGTAGAGTTAAAGAAATAAGGGATAATTTAATCGGGACAGAAGATCCTGATGATCTAATGATGGAAATTATTAGTGTGTTAAATGAAGGTGGAAAAGTTCCTGAAGTAGGAAAGTTCTATACTTTTGTATATACACCCAAAACACCTAATATAAGGTATGATCAAAATCCTTTAGTAGGAGTAACTGCAATATTTGAATGGGGATTTCGTGCAATCAATTTTCATTGGAACGATCATAGGCAATATACTTGGAATGAAGTGCCTGGTGGATTATATGAAATCAATGATAATGAACTTTCTGATCTTGATGGTATACCTTTCGCAAAATTCCGTATAAATAGCTGATAATACTGAACTAAGAGTTAATAATGCTTTCAGGAATTAGAAAATTAGCAAGTAAATTTGGTTCTAGGGATCTTAAATCTGTTGGTGGAAACGTAGGTGGGACGCATTATACTGGTGGTCAAAAAAATGGAAATTCATTCTTTTTAAGTTATCCATTAAAAAGAGCAGTTAATGAAGATAGTTTATTAATACAGTCAGTAAAATATAAAGCACCACCAAAAGGTGCTGGATTAAGTTTCGATCTATCTGGTTCAGACCAGAATAGAAGAGTTGCTGCTGCTCAACAAGGTAAAGTGAATTTGAGACAAAATGACAAGGGAAAATGGGTGGGTGATAAGATTTCAAGCGACGAAGATAGAGCTAAAGCTGATGCGACTTTAGCAAAAGGAATAGATCTCAAAACTGCTGGAAAATTCTTTGGAGCTGAAGCAAATGATAGATATGAACAACATAGTAATAGTAATAAAAGATATACTGGCGGACAAGATACTGAAACAAATTTTTATGTAGAATTACCAATACCAAAGCAAGTTAATGATGGTAATGCTGTGACATGGAATGCTAATTCCATGAATATGTTTACCTTGGCTGGATTAAATTTCGCTTCTGGTTTAATGGATAAACCTCTTAAATCCTTAAATGAAGCTCAAGAGATGTTGAACAATATGATTAGAACTTCAGATCTTGAGGGTATAGGAACAAATAGTAAAACTATCCAAGATACAATAAGAGCATCAATAGCTGGTGTTGCCATCAATCAATTTGGAGCAAATGTTACACCAAACACTGTGATGTCAAGAGCTTTAGGAAAGATATTAAACAGTAATAAAGAATTATTATTTGATGGTGTTACTCTAAGAGAATTTAAATTTGATTTTACCTTTACCCCAAGAAGTGTTGATGAAGGTTTTAGAGCAAAACAAATAATAAGACAATTGAAAAGATCCATGGCTCCTAAAACTGGAGTTGAATCTGGTGGTAGGGGTTTATATCTTAGTTCACCTGATTTATTCTTGTTAAGATATTTAAGTGGAGGAGAAGATCATCCATTTTTAAATTCTTTTAAAGCATGTGCATTAACAAATTTATCTGTTAATTATACTGGTGCTGGAACATACTCAACATATGGAGATTCTACACCAGTTCATATGAAAGTTTCAATGGTATTTAAAGAAACAAATCCAATATATGATGAAGATTATGATAATATATCTACAGGAGTTGGATTCTAATGGCATATTTAAGACAACTACCAAATATAAGGTATCAATCACCTTTATCTCATAAAAAATCATCAAAAGATTTTATTGTAATTAAAAATCTTTTTCGTAGAAATAAATTATTAGATGCCATAAAACCAGGATCAAATATCTTCAATGCCTTTTTAATAGCAGATGGTGCAAGACCAGATACTGTTGCGGAAGAACTATATGGTGATGCAGAACTAGATTTTGTAGTTATTATCTCATGTGGAATAACCAACCTTAGAGATCAATGGCCACTATCCAGTAAAGAGTTATATGAATATGTTGAAGAAAAATATGGTCTTGCAGGAATGCATGAAATTCATCATTATGAAACATTAGAAGTTAGAGATGAAAATAATTGTCTAATCTTACCTGAAGGACAAGTAGTAGATAAAGATTTCAAGATTGATGGTCCTGCAGCAAGATATGGTGGGCCTGGAAATAAATGGTCTGGACCAAATCCATCCTCTATAGGAACTTTAGATCCAGATAAACACTTATCTGGTAGCGGAACTCAATATGAATCAGGATCTTCTACAACATATACTGGAGAAACGATTTCACCAATTGTAGGTATTTCCAATTTTGATTATGAAACTATAAAAAATGAAGTCAAAAGAGAAATAAGACCACTAAAAAGATCATTCCTACAAATGTTCCTTAATGAACATGAGAGAATAATGAAATATGATAGAAATAGTCAATACATATCAAACACCCTAATTACGACAGAAAATAATAACTTAATGGCATAAAAAAGACCCACCCGAAGGTGAGTCTTTTGATCTCTTTGCTTAAATTAACTTTCAGCTAATTTAGCGAAATATGATAATGCATCATCGTCATCATCTGAAGCAGATGCTTTAGATACAGATTCTACTGTCTCAGCAACAGGGGCAGATGCTCTCACATCTTCAACTTCTTGCTCTACAGTTTCAGCATCGTTACGAACTTGCTTATTACCAAGAACA
>MDSY01101300.1_pt1 | contig 28125 bp, 24 predicted proteins | sample 811131 | NCBI WGS metagenome assembly MDSY01 (sample SAMN05326643, study PRJNA326480) | marine metagenome | isolation source: seawater | place: Atlantic Ocean: South West | collected 2010
TAATTTTGATTTAGAAACAAATCCCATGAATTTTCCATCTTTAAGTACGGGTAAGTTCCATGCACTACTGTCCTGAAATTTACGCATAATGACTTTCATATTGTCTTTTTTGTAGTTGATTACATTTGGGGGACTGTGCATTAATGAACGAACATGTACGCTTTCATAAAGGGTAGCATCGAACATGAATTCCCTAATATTATCCAATAAAACGATGCCTAATAGATCATTTTCTTCATTCAAAACTGGAAATAAATTCCTTTTAGATTTTGCTACACCTTCAGCTAACATAGTTCCTAATGTCATTTCAGGAGAAAGAATACAGAAATTTTTTTCGATGAGCTTTTCTAGCTGCATAAGGGTAAGGATGGTGTCGTCTTTGTCGTGAGTCAATAATGCGTCTTTTTTGACTAATTCAGTTGTATAAACCGTTGTCGAAACATAGTATTTAGAGATTGCAAATGCTAAGGAAGAAGTAATCATCAAAGGAAGAAATAATGCATATCCCCCCGTAAGTTCTGCAATTAAGAAAATAGCAGTTAGTGGAGCGTGTAACACACCAGCAATTAATCCAGCCATTCCTACCAGAGTGAAATTACTAACGGATATTGGGGTGCTTGTAATTCCAATTGCATTGATTATTTTTGCAAAAGCGTGACCCAAAGCGCTTCCCATAAATAGTGCTGGCGCAAAAACTCCACCTTTACCACCAGCTCCAAAAGTCAAACTTGTTGCAATTACTTTAAAAAATACTAGTCCTAATAGTAGAAAAATAACGGTCCAAGTGTGATTAAAATCTTGTATCAAAAAAGAGGTTCCAATGGCGGCTAAATAATCTTCTCGAAGTAAATTATTGATGGTTTCAAAACCCTCACCATATAAGGGTGGAATCAAAACAATTAGTATGCTTAAGCAAATACCTCCAAAAAGTAATCGCTGATATCCTTTTAATTTCACCTCAAAAAAACGTTCAATCCATAAGTATACCTTTGTGAAGTAGACAGAACCTAACCCGGCAATAACTCCAAAAAGCATATAATATCCAATGTGGTTTAATTCAAATGTGTCTTTTAAAATAAAAGGGAGCAATTGAGTAGATCCAAAAAAAAAGTATGTTGTAAGTAAAGCTGAGATAGAAGCAAATAAAAGAGGAAGAAGTGAAGTCAAAGTTAAATCCAAGCTAAAAACTTCAATAGCAAATATTATTGCTGCAATTGGTGCTTTAAAAATTGCAGACATTGCTCCAGCAGCTGCACATCCAATTAATAAACTTCGGGTAGCTTGATTTAAGTGTAAAAGTCTAGAAAGATTAGAAGCAATGCTAGCTCCTCCAGAAACAGTAGGACCTTCCAAACCGGCAGAACCTCCAAATCCAATGGTTATTGGTGCGGTAAAAATGGGAGCAAACATCTGATATATTGGCATAAGTCCTTTACGTTTTGAAAGGGCATAAAGCACCGATGGAATTCCATGATTAACCGGTTTTTTTATTCCATAACGAATAATTAGTATCGTCAGGATAATACCTATGATTGGAAAAATAAAATAAAAAAGAGATTGGTATTCAAAATTCACATTAGTAATCTGTTGCTGAAAAAAATAGGTGGTATTTTTTATTAATGCAGCTAAAAAACCGGAAAGGATCCCTACAACAATACTTACTAAATAAATGAATTGCTTGTTGGGGATGTTTTTTATTCTCCAAACAAGGAATTTTTTCAATATTAGATTCCCATGTAGCTCCATTATTTTTTTTGTTTGAGAACCAAATTTAGTTCCTCCAACTGGGTTGAGTCAATTGAAGCGGGGGCATCGATCATTAAATCACGTCCGCTGTTGTTTTTTGGGAAAGCTATAAAATCTCGAATAGTTTCTTGGCCTCCAAGTATCGCTACCAAGCGATCTAAACCAAGTGCAATCCCTCCGTGAGGTGGAGCACCATATTGAAAAGCCTCCATAAGAAATCCAAACTGAACTTGAGCTTCTTCTTCAGTAAATCCAAGTAAATCGAATATGATTTCTTGAACTTTAGCATCGTGAATACGAATAGAGCCTCCACCAATTTCATTTCCATTTAGCACCAAATCGTATGCATTTGCATTAACAGCACCTGGATCTGTAGCTAATAAGCTCATTTGTTCAGGCTTTGGAGCTGTAAATGGGTGATGCATAGCATGGTAGCGTTTGCTTTCTTTATCCCACTCTAGAAGGGGAAAATCGACTACCCACAGTGGAGCAAAAGTTTCAGGATTTCTGAGTCCTAATTGCTCTGCTAGCTCCATTCTTAAAGCGGAAAGCTGCCCTCTTGTTTTATTAGTTTCCCCAGCCATAACAAGTACTAAATCACCAGCGGATGCTTGTGTTTGTTTAGCCCAATTTGTCAAATCTTTTTGGGAATAAAATTTATCTACAGAAGATTTATAACCGCCATCTTCATTGCACTTTACCCAAATCAATCCGTTAGCACCAATCTGTGGTCGTTTTACCCAGTCAATTAATTTGTCTATTTGTTTTCGTGTGAAAGAAGCTGCACCAGGAACCGCTATTCCAATAATTAATTCTTGCTGATCAAAGGCAGGGAAGCCTTTCCCTTTAGTAAATTCATTTAGTACAGCAAACTCCATTCCAAATCGAATGTCAGGTTTGTCGTTACCATATTTATGTATTGCTTCGGCATAGGTCATTCTGGGAAATTCGGCTACTTCGACTCCTTTAATTTCTTTCAAAAGGTGTTTGAGTAAACCTTCAAACCGAGTTAAGATATCTTCTTGTTCAACGAAAGTCATTTCGCAGTCAATCTGAGTAAATTCAGGCTGTCTGTCTGCACGCAAATCTTCATCACGAAAACATTTAACAATCTGAAAGTATTGATCCATTCCGCCAACCATAAGCAGTTGCTTAAATGTTTGGGGTGATTGAGGTAAGGCATAAAATTGGCCAGCATTTATTCGAGAAGGCACAACAAAATCTCGAGCTCCTTCGGGAGTAGATTTAATTAAATAAGGTGTTTCAACATCAATGAAGTTGTGAGTAGACAAATAATCTCGTATTGTTAAGCTTACTTTGGAACGAAAAATTAAATTTTCTCTTACCGGTTTTCTTCTAATATCAAGATAACGATATTGCATACGCAATTCTTCACCTCCATCGGTTTCACTTTCAATTTTAAAGGGTGGAGTTTTTGAAGGGTTTAAAACTTCAAAAGATTCTGCTAGTACTTCGATATCACCTGTCGAAAGGTTTGGGTTTTTAGAAATACGTTCAATTACAGTTCCCTGAACTTGAATTACGAATTCACGTCCCAAACTTTGAGCTTTTTCAAGCATTACCTTGTCGTTACGTTCTTCGTCAAAAATGATTTGGGTTACACCATATCGGTCCCTTAAATCAACCCAAATCATGAAGCCTTTATTACGCGTTTTTTGAACCCATCCAGCAAGGGTAACCTTATTTCCAGTGTGATTAAGATTTAACTCTCCACATGTATTTGTTCTTAGCATAGTTGTATTATTCTTTGTAAAGATATTAAGTTCAATCTTCTTTACGAGCCACGAAAGGCTTTAATCTTTAATTTTAATCGATAAACTAAGTAAAAACAAGCTGGAACAATAACCAAGGTTAAGAATGTAGCAAAAGTTAAACCAAATATAACTGTCCAAGCTAATGGACCCCAGAATATTACATTATCTCCTCCAATGTAAATATTAGGATCCCAATTGATAACCAAAGAAGAAAAATCAATATTTAATCCAGTTGCAAGCGGAATAAGTCCAAGAATAGTAGTTATTGCAGTAAGTAATACTGGACGTAAACGTGCAGCACCTCCCAAAACTATTGCTTCTCTAGCTTCAATTCTTGGTAACATTTGTTCAAAAGGAATACCCAATTCTTCTTTTTTTCGTGCAATGAGTAGCTGAGTATAATCGATCAGTACAACTCCATTATTTACAACAATTCCAGAGAGTGAAATAATCCCCATCATAGTCATCATAATTACAAAAGGCATCCCAAACAAGCTAATCCCGTATAAAACTCCTGTAAAACTCAAGAAAATTGAAAGTAGAATTATTAAAGGATTTGAAATGGAGTTAAATTGAAGAACCAGTAAGAATACAATTAGCCCCAAAGCGGTTGCTAATGCTCCCAATAAAAAGCTCATATTAGCTTCTTGCTCTGCTACTTCTCCCGTAAACTCATAGTCTACATCAGATGGAATGCCATCAAAACCAGTCATACTCTCTTTTACATGATCAACAACTTCATTGGCGTTATAACCAGCAAGGACTGATGAATATACAGTAACTACTCGTCTAAGCTCTTTGTGCTTAATTGCACTAAATGAAACGGAATTTTTCATATCAACAATTGCGCTGATTGGAACCTCCTTGATTTTTCCACTTGCTTGATCTCTAAATACAATGAATTGATCTAATAAGGCATCTGTGTTCAGTCTATATTGCTCATCAAATCTTATATTGATGTCATAATCTTCACCATTTTTTTTATAGATTCCTGATTTCTCGCCAAAAAGTGAACGCCTCAATTGCTGACCAATTTGACCCCCAGAAACTCCGAGGCCCCCTGCTTTTTTTCTGTCAATATTGATTGCAAGACCTGGCTTACTTTTATTAACATCAATTTTTATTTCCTCAACACCTAAAATGTTTTCTTTTCCTAAGTAAGCCTTTAAATGTTCAGCTATGATAATTAATTCACTATAATCTTCTCCCTTAAGCTCAATATTAATAGGGTAACCTACTGGAGGACCAGAAGCTTCTTTTTCTACAGAAACAGAAAGTCCAGCATATCGATATTGAAGTTTTTCTTGAATTTCTATTCTTAATTGCTCACTAGACAGACCATTTCGGAGTTTAAATTCTGACATAGTAAGCGTAACTTTTGCTTTATGTGGCATATCTTGGGCACCTCCTTTATCAGTTTCAGGATTTTGTGCACCGGCTCCAACCATAGTGACATTGGAATCTATCATGAAATTAGTTTCGCCATCCATATACTTCTCTTGAGAAATAACTTCTTTAATTTCTGCTTCGATCAATTTGGCAGTTGCATTTGTTTTTTTAATAGAAGTTCCCTCGGGATATTCAATGTAAACAAAAATTTGTTGCGGTTGATTTTCAGGGAAAAATTCTACCTTTGGAGAAGCTATACCGAGAATAATAAAGGAAGAAAAAAGCAGCCCAATGGTTGAGAATAAAAATACATAAGGCATAAGTCCTGTCAGTGCAAAACGGAGTATTTTAGTATAGCGTCTCTCTAAGCTTAGTAGAATTACATTTTGAAAATAAACCGCCCATTTTTTTATAAAAAACTTGTAGACCCAGAATAAAACTGTAGTAAATAACATCAGGGTTCCAATTCCACGAATTATTCCAGTATTGAAAACTAAAAGAAGACCTAAGCCACCTAGGATTATGGTCAATCGCCATAAGCTCTTTTGACTAATTTCGCGATCTTCAATTTCCATGAATTTAGAAACCAACATGGAATTAAAGAAAATAGCAACAATTAAAGACGATCCCAAAACGATAGATAGTGTTATCGGGAAAAAGATCATAAACTTACCTATTGTTCCTGGCCAAAAACCAAGTGGAACAAAAGCTGCAATGGTTGTAGCGGTAGATATTATAATAGGATAAGCTATTTCACCAATTCCTTTTTTAGCAGCCTCAACCGCGGTCATTCCTTCTTTTTCCATTAAGCGGTATGCATTTTCAACAACTACAATACCGTTGTCAACCAATAATCCAAGACCCATTATTAGTCCAAATAACACCATGGTATTTATCGTTTGTCCCAAAAACCCTAAAATCATAAAAGACATGAACATGGACATTGGAATTGCAAACCCGACAAACAGTGCATTTCTAAATCCAAGGAAGAACATCAAAACAGTGATCACTAATATTACACCGAAAATGATATTGTTTGCTAAATCACTAACAATGTTCTTAGTAGTGTTCGATTGATCATTTGAAATATCTACTTCTATTGTACTTGGAAAATCATTTGCGATAACTTCGTGAACGATATTCCTAATTTTTTCTACTGAAAGGATGAGGTTTTTTCCACTTCGTTTTTTGACATCTAGAACCAAAGCAGATTTGCTATCAAGTCGAGCGTAAGAATTTTTTTCTTTCTCCTTAAAACTTACAGTCGCTACATCACCTAAATAGAGCGTTCCATTTTGAGTTTTAATGACAAAATTTTCTAGCTCTTCAGGACTTTTAATTTCTCCAAGAACTCGGATGTTTCTTCTCAAGCCGTCTCCCTTAATGTTCCCTGCAGAGACTGTACTGTTTCCTCTTACTATGGCATTGATTACATTATCAAAAGAAACCGTTGCGGCATTCATTTTCATTAAATCAAGCGAAACTTCAACTTCAAATTCCTGAACTCCTCGAATTATTACTTCTTTGATTTCAGACATTTGCTCAATTTTATCTTTAAGTAACTCCGCGTAAAACTTCATCTCTTCAGTCGGTATATCACCACTTAAACCAATATTTAAAATTGCCATTTCTTCTGAAAGACTAAACTCAAAAGCAGATGGCTCTACCTTAGCATTGTTAAATGTTGGCCAGTCTGCACTCGAGGTTACTCCATCAATTTTATCTTTAACTTTTATTTTAGCACTCTCTTTGGTTATACTCTCGTCAAACTCGATTGTAATTAAAGAAAAATTCTCTAAAGAGGTTGATGTGATCTTAACTAAATTAGAAATATTCTTTAGTTCTTCTTCAAGTGGATCCGTAATAAGGCGTTCCATATCTTCGGCTGTATTTCCAGGAAAAACAGAACTTATAAAGACCTCATTTGTGTTTATTTCAGGATAATTTTCTCGCGGCATGTTCATGTAAGAAGACACACCAAGTAAAAAGAATAATGTAATTACTACATAGATAACCGTACTGTGGTTTATGGCCCAAGAAGAAAGAGAAAACTCTTTTAATTCAGATGATTTTTTCATGGATTTTTATATTTGGCCCCTAAATGTTTTTAACTAATTGTTGATCTTTTACTAATCGGATTCCTTCTTCAATGATTTTATCTCCGACTTCAAGACCCTCTAAAATTTCAATTTTATTATCCGAAGCTTTACCAATCTTTACATAGGTCTTAACTACTTTATAAATGTCATTAGCTTCATCTGATACCTTTAACAAATAAACATAACTTTCTCCATTCTGGTTTTCCAAAATATTTTTGATGGGTACAAGAATCGCATTCGTATTTTTGTAGTCATTTACTTTAATTTCGGCAGTCATGTTAGGTTTTAAAGCACCGTTTTCGTTATTCATGGAAATTTCTACTCGGAAAGAACGGTTGCTAGGATTAATAAAATTCCCAACATTAGTGACTACTTGGTTAAATTGAATTCCTAAAACAGGAACAGAAACAACTGCAGATTTATTTTTTTGGATGTTTGGAAGATGTATTTCCGGAATCTCAGCAGTCACTTTCATTTGGTCTAAATTGACAACTCTCATAATTGGAGTCATTCCCGGAGATAAGTTGCTTCCGCTGTCCGCTATGATGTGATCAACAATCCCATCAAAAGGGGCTTTGATTTTCGTTTTGGTAACCTGATCATTCATCTGCGAAACACTTTTTTGGAGACTGAGATAGTTGGTTTTTGCTTGAAGAAATTGGATTTCAGATCCTATTTTTTGATTCCAAAGACGTTTTTGTCTATTATAGGTTGTTTTTGCAAGTTTTAATTGAAGTTTGAGCTGATCCAATTGGTCAATTAATCCTCCGTCAGAAAGTTCAGCAAGTAATGTTCCTTCAGTTACCTGTTGCCCCTCTTTTACATATATCTTTTTCAGTAAACCAGGAATTTCAGGATAAATAACAACATTCTTATTTGTTTCAATCGACCCCTGAAAAGAAACAAAATGGTTGAATATTTCTTCCTCAAGTTCTATTGATTTAACGAGAACAAATCTTTGAGTTTTGTCTTTTAACAAAAGTACTTCGTTGAGCTGATCAAGTTCTTTTTTGAGCTGATTAATTGTTTTTACATGCATTGTTTTTAGCAGTTGAATTTCTTCTATACTCCCCTCAGATATTGTATCAGTAATACTTTTTTTGTCTTTAGATTCACATTGGACAAAGAGTAATAGGAGAAGTAATATAACTAACTTTTTCATAATATATTTATTGAGAATTGTTATTAATAATGATGTCTAGTACTGTCTTTTTAGCAAGCAAATCACGCATGGATTCAATGTAATTTTGTTGAAAAGAATAGAGCTGAATTTGGGCTTCTCTTAATTCAAAACTGGTGGCTAACCCTTCGAAAAACTTTGTTTTATTTTTCTTTTCAATACGTTCAGCAAGATCTAATTGATCTTTTGTGTTGTAGTGTTTTTTAATGGCTAACTGATAGTTGTTTGTTGCCTGTTTATATTCTATGTGAATTTTCCCTTTAGTTTCTTGAAAAGAAGTTTTGGCCTGCTCTAAAACTATTTTTGCTTTTTGAGAACTGGCTGTTCGACGAAAAGAGCTGAATATTGGAATTTTAACACGTACACCAAAAGCAGAGGATCCAAACCATTTTTGATCTTTTTCTGTAAAAGCAAAGGTTTGATTATTCCCCATATAAGCTCCGTTTATAAAAGCGGTAAAGCTAGGAAGTGATTTGGCTTTCTCCAAGCGGTACATGATTTCCTCTGTAGTAATTTGATTTTCTGCAATACGCAAATCAATATTATTTTCATAACCAGAATCAACCGTCTCTAAGGTCGTGTTTTTAATCACTAAGCTTTCTAGCTTATCGGTTAATTTAAGAGTTTTTTCAAAGGAAATCCCTAATAATAGTTTCATAACACTATTACTTAGTACAACCATATTATTTGCATAATCTAATTCGTTACTGAGAGAAACATGCGTGATCCTTAGCTGCTCAACACTTTCTTCTTCACCAAAACCAGATTTAAAAAGCTGATGAGCCTCTTCAACACTTGAAGAAATTGCTATAATATTACGTTCTATAATTTCGACATTTGCTTTGGAAGCAAGTGCTCCAAGATAAGATTCAACAATAATTCGTTCAACTTCTAATTGTGTTTTTTCAAGAACATTGTCTGCAATCTCCAAGAAATGTTTTATCCCCTGAACTCCAACTACGTAGGTTCCATCAAAAAGTAATTGCCTCAACTCAACTGATCCCATTGCAGATTGCTTCGTTCCAAAAGTGACTTCAGAAAATTGTCCAGCTTGACCTCCGAAAAATTCTGCTGGAATTAAAGAAACTGGCTGCTCAATATTATTTTGATAGTTAAGATTCGCTGATATTTGGGGAAATCCAATGGATAAGGTTTCCCATTTCAGTTTTTGGGCCTTTTGAAGCTCTAGGTTTGCTGTTTGCATAGTCCGGTTATGAATCATGCCCCATTCAACAGCTTCTTCTAAAGAAACAGCTGAAGGCACTTCCTTTATTTGAGCATTTAGGATTGTTATACTCCAGCTTAGGAGTAAGAAAAAAAGTTTTTTCCTCATGATATTTTAAATGGTTTATTTAAATAGGGTTAATGTTTCAAGCCCTTTTGGGGTTATAATTGCTCTTAAGTGATAATCTAGATAATTTTCAAAAAGCTCTTCAATTTTAAATTGTTCAATAGGGAATATTTCGATATCACGAATTCCTCGCATTCCGTTTAAATGTAGACGAGAAACGAATTCTACATCAATTCCAGCTCTAAACAAACCGGACTTTATCCCGTCCTGTAAACTGTCCCGAACCATTTTACCAAAATATTGATATTCTTTAGATCTAAGATCCATGTAGATGTCTGGATAGTATTTCTGAAGCTGGTAATTTGGTGAGGTTTTCTCGTTTCCTAAATATTTCATGGCTTCCATTTTTACAAAATGAAGCTCTTCTATAGGATTTGAACAAGATTCTTTTATTTTTAAAATATCCTCAGTGATTTTTTTAAAAATAGCTTGAGCAACTACTTTTACTAATTGTTGTTTGTTGTCAAAATGAATATAAAGAGTTTTCTTAGAAATACCCAGAGATAGGGCTAAGTCATCCATAGTAACACTCTTAAAACCCAATTGAAGAAAAAGTTTTGAAGCTTTTTCGGTTATTGCACTTTTCATTTTTTTATTTCAAATTGAGTGCAAATATACGAACGGAAACTTTAAAAACAAAAAAAGTTTCCAAAGTATTTTTTTAAAACTGTAGATGCAATAAAAAAGTTTATTTTTGTAAAAAATAACAACTGTGCTTTCAAAATACGAATTTGCTTTTCTTACTTACATGGAGGGTCAGCTTCCCCAAAAACCCCCTTTAAGTTTATACGAACCAGCATCATATATTATGAAGTTAGGAGGAAAGCGAATTCGACCAGTTTTAGCTTTATTAGCCGCAGATTCAGTAAATGATTTTTTCGAAAATGCACTTCCGGTAGCCTTAGCAGTAGAAGTTTTTCATAATTTTAGTTTGGTTCATGATGATATTATGGATGAGGCACCTTTAAGAAGGAGCAAAGATACGGTTCATCAAAAATGGAATATCAATACTGGAATTCTTTCAGGAGACGTAATGTTGGTTTGGGCCTTCGAATGTTTGAATACTTATTCGGCAAATTTATTTAAAGAATTAACCTCATTATTTAGTTCAACTGCAAGAAAGGTTTGTGAAGGACAACAATACGACATGGATTTCCCTAATCAAAAACTTGTATCACAATCAGAGTACATTAAAATGATCCAATACAAAACGGCAAATCTGCTTGGATGTTCCCTACAAATGGGAGCTTTAGTTGGTGGTCTTTCGAAAGAATCCAGTCAGCCTTTTTATAATTTTGGTGTGGAATTAGGCATAGCTTTTCAACTCCAAGATGATTATTTAGATGCTTTTGGGGATCCAGAGACCTTTGGAAAACAAGTTGGGGGCGATATTATTGAGAATAAAAAAACAATGCTTTTTCTTTTAGCACTTCAACTAAGTGATGCTGAGGAGCAAAAAGTTTTAAAAGATTTTTTTAATACCAGTCCAACTGATCCTGTTCACAAAATTGAAGCTGTAAAAAAAATATTCATAAAATCAGGCGCAGTAACTCAGATTAAGCAAATGATAAAAGATTACACTCAAAAAGCGCTCAAGGAAGTTGAGAGTTTTCCAATAATAAAAGAAAAGAAGATTATTTTCATGGCTTTTGCTCTTGAGTTGATGGAACGAAAACTATAGTTAAAACAACCGTTTCCAAAGTGCTTTAAGAAAAAGTCCTGCGGGAAAACTCATCATTATTTTTATTTCTTCCAAAAAAGAAGTCTGATCATCTAAGAACTTGAAAATCCGATCCGTTTTATTTCTCTTAAACATAAGAGAGAAAAGTAGATGACCTTTTTCATTATGTTCACTTAGAACATCTAAAAATAGGAGGTCATAAAACCAAAATTTGTTTTTTTGTTTGAGCGAATTTAATGCTTTATCCTTTTTAAGAAAAGCAATAAGTTCATTTGTTTTACGAATGGTTTTTTGAAAGGTATACCCAGTACTAGCTTTTGTCCATCCACCAGCAGTTCCGATGTGCATTATGTTTGGGGTGTTGCTTTTCCAAAAAGGATAAGCAGTCATGGGTATACTGCCTTGTTCTTTATCTTCAATAGAAAATTCTCCAGATTTTTTTCGAATTAAATAGTCTTTAATTGCAGTCTCATATTCTTCATTTTTCAAATGGTTTTCTGAAAACAAAGTATACTCTACAAGAGCTTCATTTTCTGAAAAAGGGAGTACATACATGAATCGTGTATTGCCTTTTTGGGGCAAATCAAAATCCATAAGTTGTACCGTGTCAGGATTGAATATAGGATGTTCCGTTTTCACGAACCATCCAATAAAATGTTGATTGAGGACAGGAAATTTATTTTTATTTTCTAGATGGAGGTTATTTTGAAGACTTGAAAAAACTTTACTCCCAATATAGGATTCGTTTTTAGTTCTAACCAGCACGTGATTTTTTTTATCTACAACATCTATAATCTCTTGGTTTATTAGAGTAATATTTGATTTTTGACGAAGCTCTTTATGGATTTTTTTATAAAAATCAATACCACGAATCATTTTGTACTTATAAGGCTTAAGGGTTATTGATAAATCAACTCCAGCAGCTTTAAACTCAGCAAAATCCCAACTATTATAAAGTATAGATTCCCAGTCTGATTCTTTTTCTTCCCAAAAGCACCACGTCCTATTATTTATACTTTTAGATTCTTTTTCGACAAGAAGAATTTTTTTTTGATCAAAGAATGGGTCAAAACAAAGCGCACGCATAAGCATTAAACCTGACGCACCACCGCCACAAATTATATAGTCAAAATAGTTTTTGTTTTCCATATTTTCTATAAAATTAAAGATTTGAAACGGATAGATAGATAGCTTTTTCGAGTAATTTACTTAAATTTGTAAAAGATTTATTGAAATCAATTAAAATGGAAACACTAATAGCATTTTTCGAAAAAACTGACCCGGTATTAGGGGCATTATATGCTACTCTTTTCACTTGGGGATTAACAGCGTTTGGAGCTTCATTTGTGTTTTTTTTCAAAAAAATGAATCGAGCTATTCTCGATGGAATGTTAGGTTTTACTGGAGGAGTAATGGTTGCCGCAAGTTTTTGGAGTTTACTTGCCCCTGGAATTGAGATGAGTCCAGGAGAGGGCTTTGTTAAGGTGATGCCCGCAGCTGTAGGATTTGGTTTAGGGGCTTTATTTATTTTTGCATTAGACAAGGTCTTGCCTCACATGCACATTAATTTTAAAGAAAGCGAAGGAATCAAAACACCATGGCACCGGACAACTTTATTAGTTTTAGCCATTACACTTCATAATATTCCTGAAGGATTAGCAATTGGTGTTCTTTTTGGAGGAGTTGCTGCAGGAATTCCTGAAGCCTCTATTGCTGGTGCAGTAGTTTTGGCTATTGGTATTGGAATTCAAAATTTTCCTGAAGGAATTGCAGTATCCATGCCCTTAAGACGATTAGGATTAAGCCGTTTCAAAAGTTTTTGGTACGGACAGATGTCTGCCTCAGTAGAGCCTATAGCTGCAGTTATTGGAGCAGTTGCGGTTACTTTTTTCACACCTATACTTCCTTACGCTTTAGCTTTTGCTGCTGGTGCAATGATTTTTGTAGTTGTCGAAGAAGTAATTCCCGAAACACAACAAGACAAGTATACCGATATCGCTACCCTTGGGTTCATAGGAGGGTTTATAATTATGATGTGCTTGGATGTAGCTCTAGGTTAAACTTATTATTCACTTTTAATTCCGTTCCACCCTTGAGCAGATAATTCTATTTGCTGACCTAATCCCGTAACCATATTACAGCCCGAAGCTTCATCTGTCATATGACCAATAATGCTTAGGTGAGGGTGTGCCTTTACTTTCTCAAAATCACTCTGCTCTATGGTTAACAACAACTCGTAGTCTTCGCCACCATTAAGCGCAGCAGTAGTATTGTTAATTTTAAATTCCTCACAGGTTTTACCAACTTCTGGATCGATTGGAATTTTATCTTCATAGATCTGACATCCTAATTTTGATGCTTTTGAAATATGTAGTATTTCCGAAGAAAGACCATCACTAATGTCAATCATAGAGGTTGGTTTAACGTTTAATTCATTCAATAAGGCTTTTATATCTGTTCTTGCTTCTGGCTTTAATTGTCTTTCTATACAGTAACTATATTCAGATAAATCTGGTTGAGATTGAGGATTTACTTGAAAAACAGCTTTTTCTCTTTCCAAAACTTGAAGTCCCATATAAGCTCCTCCAAGATCTCCAGTAATTACTATTAGATTTCCTTCTTTTGCTCCACTTCTATGAGTAATCTCTTTTTTAGAAGCTCTTCCGATTGCAGTTAAAGAAAGCATTAAACCTTTTGTTGAGCTGGTTGTGTCTCCTCCAACTAAATCTACCTTATAATTTTTACATGCTAAATTAATTCCAGCATATAGTTCTTCAATTGCTTCTAAAGGGAAACGATTAGAAAAAGCAAGAGAAACTGTGATTTGGGTCGCAATTCCATTCATTGCGTATATGTCTGATAGGTTTACGATGACAGCCTTATACCCTAGGTGCTTTAAAGGCATATAGCTTAGATCAAAATGCACACCTTCAATTAATAAGTCTGTAGTTACAATGGTGTCCTCTTTACCGTGTTGAATTACAGCTGCATCATCACCAATTCCAACTAGTGTTGATGGATCATTGATTTTAAACTTTTCAGTAATTGTTTTAATTAATTCAAATTCGCCCAAAGTGGCTACAGGTGTTTTTGGAATGTTCTTGTCTTCTAGCATATTACAAAAATAAGATGTTTATTGAAATAAATACCAAGATTTTGGCAGGGTTATTGGATAGTTTATCTTTAAACAAAATTACCAGTAATGAAAATTTCTATAAAGCCACTCTTAGTTTATTTAATGACAATCTGTGGTTGTATATCTGAACCTATTAAGCCCATCACTGTTGTCAATCAAGAACCAACACCATCTCAAATAAATAATCTTTTAGTGACTCTTCCCTCAAGTGGATTAACTCATTGTGAAGGTGGACAAGCAGGAGTTTACCCTTGCTTAGGCTATGATTTACAAGCTATAGTATCTCTTGAAACTATGGAAGCGACTGCTGGTAATGATATTTGGGGATGGACAGATAGTCAAACCGGAATGGAATATGCGTTAATGGGCTTAAATGACGGAACTGCTTTTGTAGATATCAGCACACCAGATCAGCCAATATATTTAGGAAAACTTCTTTCCGCATCTGAGTCAAGTATTTGGAGAGATATAAAAGTTTTTGAAGATTATGCATTTATTGTTAGTGAAGCAAGAAACCATGGCTTACAAGTTTTTGATTTAACCCGCTTACGTGATATTAAAAATGTACAGCGTTTTACAGCAGATGTCCATTTTACGGAATTTGGAAATGCACATAATATTGCAATTAATGAAACAAGTGGTTTTGCTTATGTAATAGGTAGTAAATTATATAAGGGAGGTCCCGCTTTTATTGACATTAACGATCCACTAAACCCAATTTTAGCAGGTGGTTTTGAAGACGAATCGTATTCACATGATGCTCATGTAGTTACTTATGATGGACCTGATCTTGATCATCTTGGAAAAGAAATTTTATTCGGAAGTAACAGTGATGGTGGGGATAATAATCAAGGTATTATTGTTGATGTTACCGATAAATCTGCTCCTAAATTAATATCAAAAATGGTCTATACTAATGGTGGTTATACGCATCAGGGATGGTTTGCCGAGGATCATCAATACTATTATTTGGGAGATGAATTAGATGAAATTAATTACGGAGGGCAATCAAAAACCTTAGTTTTTGATTTAGAGGATTTGGATAATCCGCTTTTACATCATATATACTTGGGTCAAACCAATGCAATTGATCATAATGGATATACTAGAAATAATTCTTTTTTTTTAGCTAATTATACAGCAGGATTTCGTGAAATAGACACTAAAAACATTAGGTCTGGAGTAATGGAAGAAGTTGGTTTTTTTGATACATATCTACCAAATAATGGAACAAACTTTAATGGTGTTTGGAGTATTTATCCTTATTTTAAAAGTGGAGTAATTTTAGTTAGTGACAGCAACACAGGACTTTTTTTAGTTAAGTCTAGCGGATAAAAAATGCGAAATTTATTAATATTTATTGTTTTTTGTTTTTATGGATGCGAAAGTATCAACAACCTAACAGGAAATTACCCTGATCTAGAAAATAGTGACTCTTTTCAAGGACAATTGTCATGGGTTAAGACTTTTGGAGGAACGAATGAAGACATAGCTCACGCTGTAATTGAAACTAGCGATGGAGGTTTTGCTGTTTTTGGAAATACAAAAAGCGTTAATGGAAACGTAACGGATAAAATTATTGAAGAAAGTGATTTTTGGTTACTAAAATTCAATTCGGAAGCTGAATTGGAGTGGAACAAAACTTATGGGGGTTCAGGAGATGATCGAGGACATTCATTAATTCAAATGGAAGATAATGGCTTTATGCTTTTGGGCTATAGTCAGAGTATAGATGGACTAGGAAGTAACAATGAAGGGCAGCATGATAATTGGGTTATTCGCATAGATGAGCAGGGTGATTTTATATGGGAGCGTAGCTTTGGATATGCAGGACACGATCATGCCTATAACATCATCAAGACTTCGGATGGTGGAGCTTTATTTAATGGATTTTTAGATGTTACTGCTTCTAATGGAGCAGGTAATTCAATTTCTGAAAGATCTTCAAGACATGGTGTAGGTGAATTTTGGTGTCACAAAATTAACTCCCAAGGTACTTTAGAGTGGAGAAATTATTATGGAGGAACTAGCAACGACCGTTCTTATGATGCTATTGAACTTGTAAACGGTAACTTTATTTTAGTTGGAACTACAGAAAGTTCAGATGTAGATGTGTCTGATTCTCAGGGAAGCTATGATGTTTGGGTAGTAATGATCGATTCTCAAGGAAATCTACTTTGGGAAAAAACACTCGGTGGTTCTGAGATTGATGGTGCTAATGCAGTTCTTCAAGATGCCCAAGGTAATATAGTAGTTTTAGGAAATAGTTTTAGTACGGACGGAAATATAAGCTATCCTAAAGGGGGTTCAGATTTTTGGATAGCCACACTAAATAAATCAGGAGAACTCTTATCAGAGAAATCTTTTGGAGGGTCTTCTTTCGACCTAGGAAAAGGATTAGCATTCGCTTCAAATGGTGATTTGTGGTTAGCGGGTTACTCGCGAAGTAATGATGGAGATGTCTCCTTAAATCAAGGGGACAATGATATGTTAATTTTAAGATTATCACCAGATAAAATAGTGCTTAATAGCTTTTCTTTAGGTGGACTAAGCGTCGATTTAGCTCACGATATTATCGAATTGTCATCTGGCAAAATAATTGTAGTAGGAGAAACAGAAAGTATTGATGGACCTTTTCAGGGAAATCATGGTAACAAGGATCTGGTAGTGGCTCAATACCATTAATTTAATATATTTTCTCATAGTATATATCTATCACAGATTCTAAGGCTTAGTGCTCGAAATACCTTATATTTGTGCAATACTTTTAAAATTACAAATAGTTATGATCAAGGTCTCTGAATCGGCAAAACAAAAAGTATCTGTTTTAATGCAAGAAGAAGGTTTCGATCCTATTAACGACTTCGTCAGAGTAGGGGTTAAAAGTGGTGGCTGCTCAGGCCTTTCTTATGATTTAAATTTTGATAAAAAACAACTCAATGAAGACCGTCTTTTCGAAGACAATAATATCAAAATTGTAGTAGATAAAAAGAGTCTTTTGTATTTGTTAGGAACTACCCTAGAATACTCTGGAGGATTAAATGGAAAAGGATTTGTATTCAATAACCCAAACGCAAATAGAACTTGTGGATGTGGTGAGAGCTTTTCACTCTAAAATAAAAACTATGGCATATACCGAAGAAGAACTTAAAAAAGAGTTAGAGACTAAAGAATATGAGTATGGTTTTTATACCGATATAGATTCGGATACTTTCCCTGTGGGTTTAAATGAAAATATTGTTCGAGCAATTTCAAAAAGAAAAGAAGAACCTCAATGGATGACCGATTGGCGTCTAGATGCATATCGTTCATGGATCCTAATGAAAGAACCAGAATGGCATAATGTAAAGTACACAAAGCCAGATTTTCAGGCAATCTCTTATTATTCAGCCCCAAATAAAAAAAATAAATATGAAAGTCTAGATGAGGTTGATCCAGAACTATTAGATACCTTTAAAAAACTAGGGATTTCTATAGACGAACAAAAAGCTCTTACAGGTGTAGCTGTAGACATAGTTGTAGATTCTGTTTCCGTAGCAACTACTTTTAGAGATACCTTAGCGAAAAAAGGTATCATATTTTGTTCCATTTCAGAAGCAATTAAAGAATATCCAGATTTAGTTAAAAAATATATTGGTTCGGTAATTCCAGTAAAAGATAATTTCTATGCAGCACTAAATTCTGCAGTTTTTTCAGACGGATCTTTTTGTTACATTCCAAAAGGAGTTCGTTGCCCTATGGAATTATCAACTTATTTTCGAATAAATCAAGCGGGAACAGGCCAGTTCGAAAGAACACTTGTAATCGCAGATGAGTCTAGTTATGTAAGTTATCTTGAAGGCTGTACAGCCCCTTCACGAGACGAAAACCAATTGCATGCTGCCGTAGTAGAATTAGTTGCTATGGACGAGGCAGAAATTAAATATTCAACGGTTCAAAATTGGTATCCTGGTGATAAAGAGGGAAAAGGTGGTGTATTCAATTTTGTGACTAAAAGGGGTATTTGCCACAATAACTCAAAAATTTCTTGGACACAAGTAGAAACTGGCTCTGCAGTCACTTGGAAGTATCCATCTTGTATTTTGAGGGGAGATAACTCGATAGGAGAATTTTATTCTATTGCAGTAACGAATAATTATCAGCAAGCTGATACAGGAACTAAAATGATTCATTTAGGTAAAAATACTCGAAGTACAATAATTTCGAAAGGGATATCAGCAGGTCATTCTCAAAATAGCTATCGAGGATTGGTTCAGGTTCACCCTAAAGCTTCTAATGCACGTAATTTTTCTCAATGTGACTCTCTTCTTATGGGAGATTTGTGTGGAGCACACACTTTTCCGTACATAGAAGCTAGAAATAATTCTGCTCAAATTGAACACGAAGCCACAACCAGCAAAATAGGTGAAGACCAACTTTTTTACTGTAACCAACGTGGAATTGATACGGAAAAAGCAATCGCATTAATTGTAAATGGATTTAGTAAAGAAGTCTTAAACAAGCTTCCGATGGAATTTGCCGTAGAGGCACAAAAATTATTAGAAATTTCCCTCGAAGGTTCCGTGGGATAAGATTACATAAATTATGCTAACAGTAAAAGATCTTCACGCTAGTGTAGAAGGAAAAGAAATTTTAAGAGGGATTAATCTTCAAGTAAACTCTGGAGAGGTTCATGCTATTATGGGACCGAACGGATCTGGTAAAAGTACACTTTCAGCAGTAATTGCAGGGAACGAAGATTACGAAGTTGAAAAGGGTGAAATTACTTTAAACGGACAAAATTTATCTGAAGATGATGCAGAACAACGGGCCCACAAAGGGATTTTCTTGTCCTTCCAATATCCAGTTGAAATACCTGGAGTTACGGTAACGAATTTCATTAAAACTGCAATTAACGCTTCTAGAAAAGCCAGAGGTCTTGAAGATATGCCTGCTAAAGACATGTTAAAAAGTATACGTGAAAAATCTGCTCTTTTAGAAATTAATTCTAAGTTCTTATCTCGTTCATTAAACGAAGGATTTTCAGGTGGAGAAAAAAAGCGAAACGAAATATTCCAAATGGCTATGCTAGAGCCTAAATTGGCAATTCTTGATGAAACAGATTCGGGTTTAGATATCGATGCTCTAAAAATTGTTGCAAATGGAGTTAACAAGCTTAAAAGTAAAGATAATGCTGTTATTGTAATCACACATTACCAGCGTTTGTTAGATTATATAGTGCCAGACTTTGTACATGTTCTTCATAACGGTAGAATTGTAAAGTCTGGAACCAAAGAATTGGCTCATGAACTAGAAGCTAAAGGATACGATTGGATCAAACAATTAGTCGACTAAATATGGAATTAAAAGAAAAATTAATATCCTCTTTTATGGCTTTTGAAGAACAATTAGACCTGTCCTCTCCTATCCATGAAATGCGAACTAGCAGTTTTAAGCAATTCGAGAGACTAGGGTTTCCATCAAAAAAGGATGAAGCATGGAAGTATACTTCTTTAGCTAAATTATTAAAAAACGATTATTCAATTTTCCCAAAGAAGGAAACCGTAATTGAACTTAAAGATGTAAAGAAGTATTTTCTATATGATATAGATACCTATAAAATTGTTTTTATAGATGGAATTTATAGTCCTTTTTTATCGGATACGACCCATGATGGTATAGACGTTTGTTTAATGTCTTCTGCCCTCGCTAGAGATAGATATAAATCAACAATTGATAAGTACTTTAATAAGATTGCAAAAAAAGACGATAGCCTTACAGCTCTAAATATGTCATTCACAAAAGAAGGCGCATACATATACATTCCAAAATCTGTAGTTGCAGAGAAGCCAATTCAAATATTACATTTTTCGACAGGTGAACAAGGCCCAATGTTATTGCAGCCTAGAAATCTTATTATTGTTGAAGAGAACGCGAAAGTACAAATATTTGAACGCCATCAAAGTTTAATAGCACACCAGATCTTGACTAACTCAGTTACAGAAATTTTTGCTGCCGAAAATGCTATAATAGATTATTATAAAGTACAAAATGATCTAGACCAAGCTTCAATCGTTGATAATACATATATAGAACAGAAAGACAAAAGTCATGTAAGTGTTCATACATTTTCTTTTGGCGGTAATCTAATCCGAAATAATCTAAACTTTTATCAAAGAGGTGAATATATTGACTCTACAATGAAAGGAATCACAATAATTGGTGATAAACAACATGTAGATCATTTTACTTTGGTAGATCATGCAAAACCAAACTGCGAAAGTCATCAAGATTATAAAGGAATATATGCTGATAAATCTGTTGGAGTTTTTAACGGGAAAATCTATGTAAATCAGATTGCTCAAAAAACAAATGCCTTTCAGAAAAATAACAATATTTTATTAGACGATACCGCAACGATAAATACCAAACCACAGCTCGAGATTTTTGCAGATGATGTAAAATGTTCTCATGGTTGTACAATTGGTCAGTTAGATAAAGATGCAATGTTTTATTTGAGGTCCAGAGGAATACCAAGAAAAGAGGCAAAAGGATTATTAACTTATGCGTTTGCAAATAACGTATTAGAAAGTGTTAAAATACCATCAATAAAATCAAGAATTAATAAATTGATTGCTAATAAATTAGGAGTCAGCATAGGACACGATTTATAAAATGTTTAATGTAAATGACATAAGAAAAGATTTTCCAATTCTGTCACGAACAGTTAACGGTCAACCTTTAGTTTATTTTGACAATGCAGCAACCTCGCAAACTCCCAATCAGGTTATTGATGTAATTGCTTATTACTACAGAAATTACAATGCAAATATTCACAGAGGAGTTCACACTCTTAGTCAAGAAGCAACCGATGCTTATGAAGCTGCACGAAATACTATTAAAAGTCATTTTAATGCGGTTCATGCTCATGAAATAATAATGACTTCAGGAACAACCCACAGCATCAATATCATAGCTTCAGGTTATGTTCAATTACTAAAAAAAGGGGATGAATTAATTGTTTCAGCAATGGAACACCATTCTAACATAGTTCCCTGGCAAATGCTTTGCGATCGAACTGGCGCTATTTTAAAGGTGATTCCTATGAATCACTCGGGTGTTTTGGAAATGGATGTTTTTAAGGAGCTACTTTGTGAAAAAACCAAATTGGTTTTTGTGAACCACGTATCAAACGCCCTGGGAACAGTAAACCCGATTAAAAAAATTATTATGCAAGCGCATAGTGTAGGTGCAAAAGTACTAATAGATGGAGCACAAGCCACACCCCATATTAAGGCAGATGTTCAGGATTTAGACGTAGATTTTTACGTAACCTCAGCTCACAAATTATGCGGACCTACAGGAGTAGGAATGCTTTATGGTAAAGAAAGTTTATTGAATATACTTCCACCATATCAAGGTGGAGGAGAAATGATTGCTGAGGTGAGTTTCGAAAAAACTACCTACGCAGATCTTCCACATAAATTTGAAGCAGGAACTCCAAATATTGCAGGTGTTATAGCTTTTGGCGCTGCTGTTGATTATATGAATGGAATAGGTTTCAAAACAATTGCATCCTACGAGCAAGAACTTTTAGTCTATGGAACAGATAAGCTAAAAGATATCGAAGGTATTAAGATTTATGGAGAAGCACATCAAAAGACTGCTGTGATTTCTTTTAATGTGAATGAAATTCATCCTTACGATATTGGAAGTATTCTAGATAAATTAGGAATTGCAGTACGTACTGGTCATCATTGTGCACAACCGATAATGGATTTTTATAAAATACCAGGAACAGTTCGAGCCTCCTTTTCATTTTATAACACTAAAGAGGAGATAGACTTGATGATTAAAGCATTGAATCGTGCAATTCAAATGTTGAAATAAATAGTATTACCTTTGCTTATTATGAGCATACAAGAGATACAAGAAGAGATTATTCAAGAATTCGCAATGTTTGAAGACTGGATGCAGCGCTACGAATACATGATCGATTTAGGCAAGACACTTCCTTTAATTGCTCCCGAATTTAAGACAGATGATAACATCATTAAAGGATGCCAAAGTAAGGTTTGGGTTCATGCAGAATTAAAAGAAGCCCAATTAAAATTTACTGCCGATAGCGATGCCATTATTACTAAAGGAATAATTGCAATCTTAATACGTACTTTTTCAAATCAACATCCAAAAGATATTTTAGATTCAAATACTGATTTTATTGATCAGATTGGACTCAAAGATCACTTGTCTCCAACCCGAGCAAACGGTTTAGTTTCTATGATCAAACAAATAAAAATGTACGCAATAGCGTTTCAAACTCAACTTAATTAATTATGTTAGAAAACACTTTAGATACTCAAGAATTAGGTGAAAAAGTAGTCAATGTTCTTAAGACTATTTTTGACCCTGAAATACCGGTAGACATATACGAATTAGGGTTGATATATGATGTATTTGTTAACGAAGACCGAGATGTTAAGATTTTAATGACCTTAACAACACCAAATTGTCCTGTAGCTGAAACCCTCCCAGTTGAGGTTGAAGAAAAAGTAAAGTCTTTAAACGAAGTAAATAATGCTGAGGTTGAAATTACTTTTGATCCCCCTTGGACTCAAGATTTAATGAGTGAAGAAGCTAAGCTAGAACTTGGATTTTTATAAAAAAAACATGAGTAATGAAATCGTAAATAGAGTAGCAAATAGTGTCCTAATCACTTTTGACTTAGAAGACTTATATGTTCCTGGTGAGCGTGTTAAAATTGATTTAAGCCAGTGGCTGGATCAAGGCTTTGTTTTACGAGAAAAAGAATTTAGAACAGCTATTACTTCATTTGATTGGTCTATTTACAAAGACTGTTATGTCGCGCTTTTCTGTTCAACAGATACAATTCTCCCAGCCTGGGCTAGTTTATTAATTACGGCACAACTCAATCAAGTTGCAAATCAAATTGTTTGGGGTTCACTTCAAGATTTAGAACATCAACTTTTTGTCAAAGCAATTGATGAATTGGATTTAAGTTTTTTTGAGAGTAAGCCTGTAATTGTAAAGGGATGTTCAGAAAAGCAAATCCCAGAGAGTGCTTTTGTTTATCTAACACAAAAATTACAGCCTGTAGTTAAGAGTCTTTTTTATGGAGAAGCTTGCTCTTCCGTTCCCCTCTTTAAAAAATGATATTAGCCACGTGCTTTCTTCAGATCATTTGTTAAGGACAAATACACTCCTAAATGTTAAACTAACTTTTCTGATATTCCTTTAAATAAGAACTATGTTAGATTAGTTATTAGCTCATCAAATAGTTTTATTACTTATTTACATTTACCAAATGATCCTATTTTTTAAGGCAGAATTTATACTTCTTATTTTATTCAATATCAGCAATTTAAAAATTAAACAACCTAAAGTTTTAGTATCTTAGTGCTATAAAAGGAACACTTGAGTAACCAAAAAAAAGTTTTAATTTTCACTTATTACTGGCCCCCTTCCGGAGGATCGGGAGTACAGCGTTGGATGTATTTCTCAAAGTATTTAAAAAACTTGGGCTGGGTGCCTATTGTAATTACTGTAGATAAAAAAAAGGCTTCCTACAGTGTTTTAGATGAAAGCCTAAACCAAGAAATTGGTGGTATTAGAGTAATCAGAACCAGCACTCGAGAGCCTTTAAAATGGTACTCAATATTAACAACAGGTTCTAAGAAAAAAGGAATTCCACAAGGCGAAGTAAAACGAAAAAGTGTTTTTGGAAAAATTTCTGCCTTTATCCGAGGAAATTTTTTTATCCCAGACGCAAGAATAGGCTGGGTTCCTTTTGCGCTTAAAGCAGCAAGAGAAATTATAGCGAAAGAACAGATTAAAATAATTATAACAACCGGACCTCCCCATTCATCACATCTAGTAGGGCTTCAGTTACAAAAAGATTTTAAGGTCAAATGGTTTGCTGATTTTCGGGATCCATGGTCTGATGTTTTTTATAACAAAGATTTATTTAGGCGATCCAGAGCCGTTTCAAAAGATTTAAAACTTGAGTTGCAGGTGCTTCAATCAGCTCAGGGTATAATTACTACAGTAGGAGGTAAGCTTCACGAGAGTTTAATTGAAAAAGCTCCAGACCAAAAATACTATATTTTACCTAATGGCTTTGATTTAGAATTAATGAATAGTGTAACTGCCACCAACAACAATAACTATTTACATGTTGTTTATACAGGCTTGTTAACCCACAATCAACCTTATAACGGATTGTTTAAAATCCTAAATGAGTTGTCTATAAAGCATCCTATAAAACTTTCCCTAGCAGGTAATATTGCGCCTGAAATTATAAGCGAAATTAAAATCTCCTACCCCAAATTAGACATTATTTTTTGCGGTTACCTCTCCCATAAAGAAGCTATTGGGCTAATGAAAAGTGCTAACTTACTAATCAATTTTATATTCCTAGGAGCGCAAAGCCAGATGATTTCGGGTAAAATTTTGGAGTATATTGCCACCGAGATTCCTATTCTTTCTATTGGTGATCCTGATTCTGAAGCAGCAAAATTTTTAGAACAAGGAACTGCAGCTGTAATGTTAGACCAGGCTAACTTAAAAGAGATGAGTTTATTTATAGACAATGTAATTTCTCAAAAAGACACCCTTCGAAATAAGTTTTATAATTTAGAAAACTGGAGTAGGGAAGCATTGACTAGACGTTTAATTCAAGAAATTCTAAGCTAAATCTTATTTGTAAAAATTCATTTCATCCAGATACAACCAACTTTCTGGTGGAAGGAGTGGGCGGATATTTTGTTTCGCCTTAATTGCCTTTCTAATTGCTGATGATGAAAGTTCAATTTGAGGGGCGTCAATTAAGATAATTTTTGGATTATTTTGAAACTGTTTTGGAATAGTTCGATTAGTTTTCCTAGGATAAACGTAAAGTTCATATCGTTCCAGAATCAAATCATAATTTTTCCATTTCGGAAAACTCACCAAGTTGTCTTCTCCCATAAGCAGGACAAATTGCTTGTCGGGATTTTTTTCTTCTATATGTATGAGTGAATTGATGGTGTAGTTGGGTATTGGTAAACTAAATTCAATATCTGAGGGGCTAAGTTTTGGATAATCATATGTAGCTTTATAAACCAGTTCTAGCCGGTGATGATTATCAAGGATAGAATCTTTTCTTTTCATTGGATTTTGAGGAGTAACAACAAGCCAAACTTCATCTAAATCTGTTGTTTCAGCAAAATGATTTGCAAGAATAAGATGACCAATATGGATCGGATTGAAAGTTCCAAAGTAGAGACCAATTTTTTTCATACGACAAAGATAGGTATTTGCTTAGGAATTAATAAAAGCTTGAACTAGCCTTACTACCTCTTTTTTAGCTTTGTCTAAGTCATCGTTTATGATGATGATATCGAACCGAGGGGCAAAACTAAGCTCCTCCTCTGTTCGGCTGAGACGTGTTTTAATGGCATCTTCATTTTCAGTTCCTCTTCCTCTTAGCCGCTCCTCTAGAGCCTCCTTAGAAGGAGGTTTAACATAGATAGCTAAGGTTTGTTTTGGGTATTGTTCTTTTATACGAAGTCCCCCTTTTACATCTATATCAAAAAGAACATGTTTGCCTAGTTTCCAAAGACGATCCAATTCAGATTTAAGTGTTCCGTAAAAAACACCAGAATAGACTTCTTCATATTCCACAAAGGCATCTCTGGCTATGTTTTGTTTAAAATCCGACAAGCTAAGGAAATGATAATCTGTTCCCTCAATTTCAGCACCACGAGCTTGTCTTGAAGTTGCAGAAATAGAAAAACCAAGAGGAATATCTTGTCCCAATAGATGATGAACCAAGGTTGTTTTTCCACTTCCGGAGGGCGCTGAAAAAACAAATAATTTACCTTGTTTCATTTAAAGTACGTTAAGCAGTTGTTCTTTTATTTTCTCTAATTCATCTTTCATTTGAACCACGATTTTTTGAAGCCCAGAATGATTAGCTTTTGATCCGATGGTATTAATTTCACGGCCCATTTCTTGTGCAATAAACCCAAGTTTTTTTCCATTAGGCTTGACTTGAGCCATGATCTCGTTAAAATAAGCTAGATGATTTGTTAAGCGAACTTTTTCTTCGGTGATATCGTATTTTTCTAGATAATAAATCAGTTCCTGTTCTAATCTATTTTCATCGGTTTCAACTGCAAGGTTATCCATCGTCGTTTTAAGTTTTAGAGTTATTTTCTCTTTACGCTCAGGGTCAACTTCTATTACTTCTTCAAGTAAGTAATAAATTACTTCTATACGTTTTGTAAAATCTATTCCTAGGGCAGTGCCTTCGTTTTGGCGATAGGCATTTACATCTTCTAAAGCTGATGAGAAAGTAGCAAGAAGTGCTTCTTTTTCCTCTTCTTTAAGATCTTCTTTTTCTGTTTTTAGTGCATCGGGCAAACGAATCGCCATTTTAAGTAATTCTGTACTCTCGACCGGATGAATTGCTTTGAGTTGAGCTATATAATCATTAATCACCTCTTTATTTAATTGCGAAGTATTTGTGGACACATTTCCTTCAATATATACAGACACATCAATTTTACCACGAGTTAGTTCTTTATTCAAAATCCCACGCAGTTGAGGCTCTAATTCTCTATACAAATGGGGGACTCTGATGTTTAAGTCAATATTTTTACTGTTAAGCGTTCGGATTTCAACGGTCATTTTTTTATCTAAAACTTGCGTTTCACTTTTCCCAAACCCGGTCATTGATGTAATCATGAAAATGCTATAATTCTTTAATTTTAATTTTACGGAAAGAAACTTTATCCCCGTGATCTTGTAATCCTATTTTACCTGTTCTGAATGTTCCAAATTTAGGAGCATGTGTATAATTTGACGCTTCTATATTTCCAAACTTAGAAGCCTTAACTAAAGCATCCCATTCTGGTCCGTGTACTGCAAAAGTAACAATTTCTGTCCCATTAAAGATAACACTACCTGCGTTCTTATTATGATCTACAGTCAACACCACATGATTCCATTCTCCAGCTGGGTTACATACGTTTGCAGTTGGCTGAACCATGTCGTACAAAGCTCCTGCTTGGTGAAAATTAGGGTTAGCCTTTGCGTCTGGGTGACGGTCGTTATCCAAAATTTGAATTTCAGGACCTGTTAAATAAGGCTCTTCAAATTCTTTGCTTTCATTTACTCCCCAAAAGATTCCACTATTTCCAACTTCAGAAACATTCCATTCAATTGATAAAACAAAATTGGTGTACTCTTTATCAGTAACAATGTTTTTACCGCCGTCATCATAGGTTCGGTTTTCTTTAGGAGTAAAAACCATAGCACTATCTATTACAGACCACTGATCACTCATTCCTTTACCATTATACTGGTGCCATCCGTTTAAAGTTTCACCATCAAAGATAAGAGTCCATTCGTTTGATACTTCCACAGTTTGTTCTTTTTGAGATTCAGTATTTTTCTTTTTTTCTGGGTTTCCGTTACAAGAAATTAATCCAAGAGAAAAACATAATACAAATAATAAATGTTTCATTTAATTTTGTTTTAGAGGTTTAGTATTTTTTTAAGTAATTCTGGATCAGTAGATTCACCAGCAAAGTCATCAAATACTTTTTCGGTAGCTTCAATGATATGACTTTGTATAAAAGGAGCTCCTTCTCTTGCTCCTTGTTCAGGACTCTTGATACAGCATTCCCATTCCATTACGGCCCATACATCGCAGCCGTATTCTGTTAATTTTGTAAATATTGATTTAAAATCAATTTGTCCATCACCAGGAGAGCGGTAACGTCCA
>MDSY01052778.1_pt1 | contig 28121 bp, 22 predicted proteins | sample 811131 | NCBI WGS metagenome assembly MDSY01 (sample SAMN05326643, study PRJNA326480) | marine metagenome | isolation source: seawater | place: Atlantic Ocean: South West | collected 2010
GTCCTATAAATTTTATTAATATAAATTGAAAGGTTTTAATTCAATAAAGATTTAAAGCAATATCTGATTTTTTAGGAATTTTATTTTGAAAAAATATACTAATCTTTTATTTCAATATCAGGTTTAAAAGAAGATTAATTTTCAAACCAGTAGTCTGGTTAAAAAATACTGTCAAAAAAATATTTAAAAATATGAACAATACAAGTAGACAAATCGTTTTAGTGATTATTGCAATATGTTTTACAATTATTGCAGTAATCTTTTTAAAGAGAACTCAGCCAGAAAACGAGAAGATTGAAATTAAAAAGTCATTTAAAGCAGTTAGAATTCAACCGGTTGAATTAAAAAACCATAAAGCTGAGTTGAAGTTCTCTGGAAAACTATCTGCTGAAGAAAAAATTGATATTTACACAGAAGTCGGAGGAGTTTTAATGAATGCGAATTTCAAGCAAGGTAACTTATTCAAAAAAGGCACTTCATTGGTTCAATTAAATTCTTCTGAATTTTCAAATAATTTGAAAGCAGCAAAATCTCAGTTAATTACTTTGGTTGCAAATATGATGGGGGATTTAAAAATAGACTTCCCACAAAGTGCAAATGAATGGGAAACGTTTTTAAATGGCATTGATGTTGAACAACCTCTGTTGTCATTGCCAAAAATGAAAAATGAAAAATTGAAAAGATTTGTCGCAAATAAAGGGGTGTTAAATAGTTTTTACGCTTTAAAAGGACAAGAAGAAAAACTATATAAGTTTACAGTTAATGCTCCTTTTTCAGGAATACTTACAAAAGCTTTAATTAAAAAAGGAACATTGGTTAGAAACGGTCAAAAGATAGGTGAATTTATAAGTCCGTCCTCATTTGAGCTCGAAACAGAAATTAGTTTAAGTGATTTACAATTTATCAAAAAAGGAAGTCTCGTTCAATTGCATTCAGATGATTTGAATGAAAATTGGAAAGGAATAGTTATTAGAATTAATTCATCTCTTGATGTAAATTCTCAAATGGTAAATGTTTTTATAAAGGTAACTGGATCTGGTTTGAAAGAAGGTATGTTTTTACATGGATCAGCCAAAGGTGAAAATTTTAAAAATGTAGCTCTAATTAATCGAAAGTTGATAAAAAATGGTGGTTTATATATTGTAGAAAATGATGTTATCAAGCACAAAAAGCTTGAAGTTTTGTATGTAAATCAAGCGAGGGCTATTGTGAGAGGATTGTTAATAGGTGATAATTATGTTGCAGATAACATGAAAGGCTTGTACGAGGGAATGAAAGTTACTGTGACTAAATAAAACTCTCTTGTAAATTGTACTTAAAGAATTAAAGAATAATGAAAAAACTTATATCATATTTCATAAAGTATCCTATTTCTGGAAATATTTTGATGATTTTATTGATTGCTATGGGATGGGTAGGTATGAAATCATTAAGAACGACATTCTTTCCTGAACGAGAATCAACTCTTATTCAAGTAAGAGCTATATATCCAGGAGCTTCTCCATCTGAGATTGAAGAAGGGATAGTGCTTAAAATTGAGGATAAGTTAGAAGGTGTTAATGGTATTGAGAGGGTTACATCTACCTCAAGTGAGAATTTAGGACTAGTAAATGTTGAAGTAAATTCGAATTATAAAACCGACTTAGTAATCCAAGATGTTAAAAATGCAGTTGATGGAATAAATTCTTTTCCTACGGGTATGGAGCCAGCGTCGATTGCTAAAAGAGAACCTCTTCAACATGCTATATCTGTTGCTTTAAGTGGTGATTTGTCAGTTAAGGAATTAAAACAATTAGCGAGAGACTGGGAGAGTGTTTTGCAAGAAGATGATATAATTTCTCAAGTGGATATCGTTGGATTTCCAGATGAAGAAATTGAAATTACTGTAAAAGAACATTTATTAAAAAAGTATAACCTTTCAATTCAAGATATAGCTCTTGCAGTAAAGAGAGATAACGTTGAGATTACAGGAGGTGAGTTGAAAACACCAGAGGAAAATATTTTAATAAGGGCTAGGAATAAAAGATATAGTGGAGAAGCTTTTGAAGATGTTGTTGTAAAGGCATTATCTAATGGGCACATATTAAGGTTAAAAGATGTTTCCACAATTAAAGATGGATGGGTAGATCAACCAGCAGAAAGATTTGTAAATGATATACCGTCGGTGTTAGTTAAAGTTTCTTACACCTTAAATGAGGATTTGAAAAGCATTGTTGAAAGGGTTAAGGTATTATTAGTAAATTTTGAAAAAACTCATCCAGGAATAAAAACTGAAGTTACAAGAGATAGTTCTAAGGTACTTGTTGAAAGAATTAATCTTTTAGTGAACAATGGAGTTGTAGGTTTTTTACTTGTTTTTTTATTCTTATCGATGTTTTTACACCCACGTTTAGCTATTTGGGTTGCGATGGCTATTCCTGTTGCGTTTGGAGGTATGTTTATTTTAGCCAGTGGAGCTAATATATCCATAAACGTAATTTCTTTGTTCGGGATGATTATTGTAATTGGAATTCTAGTTGATGATGGAATTGTGATTGCTGAAAATATTTATCAACATTGGGAGAGGGGTAAAGCTCCCGTTAAAGCTGCAATCGATGGAACAATGGAGGTTCTTCCTGCTGTGTTTTCTGCTATTTTAACAACTGTGATTGCTTTTTCTGTTTTTTTTGTGATTGATGGAATAATGGGAGACTTTTTTGTGGAGATGGGATTTGTTGTCATTGCAACTCTTGTTGTTTCTCTTGTTGAGGGTGCCTTGATTTTACCAGCGCACGTAGCCCATTCGAAAGCCTTAAGTAAAGAAGGGAAAAAGGGAAAAATAGTTAAGGTTATAAATTGGTTTACTAGCAAACTAGATAAGTTGAAGGATAGGCTGTATAAACCATTAATAAATTTTGCTCTAAGAAATTCAGGTTTTGTAATCGTATCATCTTTTTGTTTTTTGGTGATAGCGATTTCATTAATGAAATTTGGGCACCAAAAAATGTCTTTTTTCCCACCGATTTATGCAGATAATTTTAGAATAAACTTAGAAATGGCTGCTGGTACTAATGAAGGTATTACAGAGCGGTATATTGATCAGATTAGTGACAATGTTTGGGCTTATAACGACTCTTTAATTAATGTGACTGGTGTAGGTGTAGTTAATTCGGTAGAAAAGGCATTAGGTTCTGGAACCAATAAAGCAATTTTAACAGTTAACTTAACTAGAAGTGAGGACAGATTGTTAACATCAGCTCAAATAAGTTCTGCTATTCTTCAAAAAGTTGGAAAAGTCCCTAATGCTGATAAGTTAACAGCAAAAGATGGTGGTCCATTTGGGCGACCCATTTCGGTTGCTTTATACTCTACAAATAACGAAGTACTCGATGAATTTAAAGAACGGTTAAAAGAGGGTATGCAAGAAATGGGAACTTTAAAAAATATTGAGTCCTCTGATCAAAAAGGAATGCTTGAGTTAAATATAAATTTAAAGGATAAAGCTTATTCTTTAGGGTTTAGCTACAGTGAGATAATTACTGAGATTAGAAATGGTTTTTATGGTTATGAAGTTCAGAGGTTACAAAGAGGTTTGGATGAGGTGAAGGTTTGGGTTAGATATGATAAATCTAGCAGAAATTCAATAGGAGATCTTGAAAATAAGACCTTAAGAATTAAAGGAAAAGATTATCTAGCAAAAGACCTTATTTCAATCAATCAAACAAGAGGTGTTGTAAAGTATGAGCACTTAGACGGTAAACGAATGATCAAAGTGGAAGCCGATTTGATTGATGTTGAGGGGTCTAGTTCAAGCGAGCTTTTAAAATTTGTGAATGATAGCTTGGTTAGTCCTCTAATGACTGAGTTTCCTGAGGTGAAAAAATCTGTAGAGGGTCAAGCTCGTGAAATGGGTAAAGTAGGCAAGTCTATTGGAGAAAGAGGTTGGATAATACTCTTGTTTATGTTTGTGACAGTGACAGTGACTTTTAGATCTTTTAGTCAAGCTTTTGCTGTATTTTTAACTTCAATATTTGGTTTTTCGGGAGTTGTTTGGGGTCATTATATTCATGGATATCAAATGAGTTTATTTTCTATGTTTGGTATGATTGCACTAATTGGTATTATGGTAAACGATGCCTTGGTTCTTATAAGCGCGTTAAATATTAATTTAAAAAATAGAATGACCTATATTTCGGCTCTTAAGAAAGCGGCAGTTTCTAGATTTCGTCCGATTTTACTAACTTCTATAACCACAGTAGCAGGATTAGCTCCCTTAATATTTGAAAAGAGTATGCAAGCGCAGTTCCTGATTCCAATGGCAATTGCAATTGCTTATGGACTCATAATGGCAACTTTCCTTACGCTTGTGTTTTTACCATCAATATTACTTGTCTTTAATAGGTTTAATAAATTTTATTTTTGGATTAAAACAGGAGTGGTTTACGATAAAGATGAAGAGATTGAGCCGGCAGTAAGGGAGTTAGATTATGAGCGTTTGGTTGATGAAGAAAATTAAATTTTTAAAGGGTAAATTTTATTAGATGAGAAGTTTAATCACAATATTAATAAGTGTTATCACCTTTGGTAGCCTTTATTCACAAGAGTTAAAATTAGAAGATGCTATAAGTACAGCTTTGTCTAATAATCACGGGATTGTAATTGCTCAAATGCAAGAAGAAAGCTCGAAAACAGTTATTCATATTGGTGCAGTAGGAATGTTGCCTACTATTGAAGCTTCAAGTGTTGCAAGTTATAATTACTCCATTACAGATCAGGAGATAAATGGAGGCCTATTTCCTGCAACTCAAGGGCAAGAAAATGCTCAAACGAATCAGTCTACTAAATTATCAGCATCCTATTTAATTTATAACGGTGGATCAAGACTTAGATCTTATTCAAAATTGAAATCAAGCGGTAAATTATCAGAACTTCAAACGAAGATTTCTATTGAAAGTACATTAATTCAAGTTGTAAATACTTATTACGAAGTGGTTCGCGTTAATAATCAATTAAAACTTATTCAATCTTCGTTGGACCTATCAAGAGAGCGTTTAAAAAGAATTACAATAAATAATGAATTTGGGAATGCAACAAAGCTAGATGTTCTTAATGCTCAGGTTGATTTTAATTCAGATAGTTCAAATGTTGTAAATACTGAATTGAACTTGAGAAAGGCTAAAAATGAATTGAATTATTTGTTGGGAAGAAAAATTTCTACCGAATTTAAAGTTGTTACTATTATTGAGTTGCCAAATGTAGCTGAAGCTGATGCTTATATTCAAAAAGCTAAAGAAAACAATACATCGCTAATGCTATCTAATATAAAATTGAATATGGCTGAATTAGATAAAAAAATTTCTCAATCTAATTTTATGCCTACCTTATCAACTGTTTTGGATTATGGTTTTACAGGTTCAGCAAGTGATGTTGGTATTATTAAAAGTAATTCTAATGTTGGGTATACAGCCGCAATAAGTTTAAAATGGAACTTATTTGATGGTTTAAAAAAGCAAAAAGCTCTCGAGCAAGCTAAAATAAATATTGAAGTAAACAACTTTAAACAACAACAAACACTTTTACAAATTGAAAAGGAGGCTCAGAATTATTACGATGCATTAACTCAAAATATTAGGCTGTTAAATTTAGAAAATAAAAATAAAAATGTTGCGAATCTCAATTTAGAAAGATCAGAGCTTTTATTAAATAATGGAACAATTACAAGTATACAATTTCGACAGGCTCAACTAAATTTATTGAAAGTTGAAAACAGAATTAACAATATAAATTACGTCATAAAAATTTATGAGTATCAGTTACTCAGAATGACAAATGAGCTTGTAAAATAGGTGTTGTGAAATTGACTTTTGCAAGCTTCTATTTCTTGATTTATATTTTTTCAATTTACTGCAAAAGCGCTTTCAAGGAAACATATATTTAAGTTGATAATTGTTTTTTGGTAGGTTCTTTTAAAGATCTCCTAAATAGCAAGTGTTTAAAAACTAAAAATTCTATATAATCTGCGCCTTAAAAGTCGTAAATTCGTGTAAAATTCTTATTATGACGATTGACTTTTCAAAAGGAAACGGATTAGTACCAGCTATTGTTCAAGATGCAAGAACTAAAAATGTTTTAATGCTTGGGTATATGAATCAAGCAGCTTTTGATAAAACGAATGAAATAGGGAAGGCTACATTTTTTTCTAGAAGCAAGAATCGTTTATGGACTAAAGGTGAGGAAAGTGGTAATTTTTTGAACTTGGTTTCAATTAAAAACGATTGTGACAATGATACATTACTAGTTTTAGTAAACCCAATAGGCCCCGCTTGCCATAAAGGTACCGGTAATTGTTGGGGTGAAGCAAATGATTCGAAAACTTTGGATTTTATTGCTCAATTGGAAGCTACAATCGAATCAAGAAAAAGCGCTGATGCAGGAAAGTCTTATGTTAAATCATTATTGGAATCTGGAATTAATAAAGTAGCTCAAAAAGTAGGAGAAGAGGCTGTTGAAGTAGTTATTGAGGCCAAAGACGATAACGAAGAGTTATTCCTAAATGAATCTGCTGATTTATTATTTCATTATTTAGTTTTACTTCAAGCAAAAGGTCATAAACTTAAGGATGTAGTTAATGTTCTTGAAGGAAGATCTAAATAAATCAGAGTTTTATTCACTTCTAGAATAGTACTTTTTTATTTTTGGTCTTAATATTGTTTAAAGTATTTTCAGTGTGAATAAATCATTTCATTTTTTTTAATTATTCTAAATAATCACATCAAGTTTGAAATTTTATTTTACTGAAAAATGAAAAATTATTGGGTAGCCTCCTTTTTTAACATCTTACTTTTTAATCTATTTACTGCTTTATCAATATTTATTTTAGCAGTTTTAATTTGGACTTTATCCAGTGTTCTTTTAAAAACTAATTTAGGTTTACAAAAAGCTTTAGCTTTTGTAGCAATTTCATTTGGTATAATATTAAGCAATTGGTTTTGCTCCGTTTTCCTTCTTAAAAAGAGGTTAATGAATGATGATTTGTGGAAGTTTTCATTTATTTCAGGTTTTATTGCTACAATATTATGTGCAGTTTTATGTGGGTTAGTTGAAAACGATTTGTCATGGGTTTGGGGGCAAGTTGTTCCATTGTTAGCGGGATGTGTTGCAACTATTTTATTTTTTGCTTTAATTAATGCCTTGGGTGTTTTTTTGGCTAATTATATTTTCAGTATAAAAACCAAACTCAACATTAGTTTAGAGACATCAAATAAATTAATTGATGCATAAAAAAAGACGAAAATATCGCTCTTAAATCTTGAATTCTAAAAGTTTTCTAAAGTAAGTCGTTTGCTAAATTAGCAAGATCAGACCTTTCTCCTTTTTCAAGTGCTACGTGAGCATATAATGGATGTTCTTTAGCCCTTTCAATTAAATAAGAAAGCCCGTTTGAGTAGGTGTCTAAGTATGGCGTATCAATTTGAAAGACGTCTCCTGTAAATACAATTTTAGTGTTTTCACCAGCTCTTGAAATGATAGTCTTAATTTCATGAGGAGTCAAATTTTGAGCTTCATCAACTATAAAAAATACGTTGGATAAACTTCTACCTCTAATGTAGGCTAAAGGGCAAACAACCATTTTTTCCATTCGTTGCATTTCTTCAATTTCAAGATATTCTCTATTGTCGAAAGAAAATTGGTTTTTTATAAAACTTAAATTATCCCATAATGGCTCCATGTATGGATTAAGTTTCTGATTCGCATCACCTGGTAGATATCCTATATCCTTGTTACTCAGAGGAACCACAGGCCTTGCTAGGAAAATATTATGATAATCATGATGTTGAGCAAGAGCAGTAGCTAAGGATAATAATGTTTTACCAGTACCTGCAACACCTTGAATTGAAATTAACTTAATTTCTGGATTTGTTAAGGCATCCATAGCAAAAGCTTGTTCAGCATTTTTAGGTTTAATTCCAAAACAATTTATTTTTTCAACTCTTGAAAAAGAATTTTTCTCTTTGTGATAAAAGGTTAAAGCCGATTTTTTACCATTCTTTAAGACAAAAAATTGATTAGAATTTATTTCTTTGTCAAGAATACCTTCATTTACAACCTCTTTTTTATTGTAAAGTTCATCAATAATAGCTGTGTCTACATTTTCGATAGCTGACCTTCCTGTTGGAATTGTATCTGCTTGTATTTCTGAGTCCTTAAGCTTTCCGGTTTCGTAGTCTTCTGCAATTATGTCAAGTGATTTTGCCTTAATTCGTAAATTAATATCCTTGGAAACCATAATTACTTGACGTTCTGAATATTCAGCTTTTAAGTAAGATGCGGCGTTTAAAATTCTATGATCACCTTTGTCGTCCCCAAATATTTTAATTGCATCGATTTCACTTTTAAGTTCATTCATTACAATTGTAAACTGTCCCTTTCTCTTTCCATCTATGGGAATCCAATCTTGTAAAGATTGTTTTCCAGAAGCCTTATCTACAAATCTTGAAAATTCTCTTGCAGCGAAATTTTTAGTGTCGTTACCTTTTTTTAAGTTGTCTAATTCTTCTAAAACAGTAATTGGAATAGCAATATCATGTTCTTGAAAGTTTTTAATGGCATTATAGTCATATATTATAACGGAAGTATCTAGTACAAATAGTTTTTTCGCCATGCGGTTGTCGTTTTATTTAATCTAACTTTAAATAGAAGAATAAAGTTTTGATTTATTACATTAAAATTTAACAGATTACTGTTATTAACTTAGAAGACAAATTTTTTATAAAGTTTGGCATTACAATTGTTAGGATTTTGTCAAACTGATTAAAACTAAAAATAATGAAAAGTATAGTTGGATTATTTAGTCTGTTTTTTTTGACCTCGTTCATATTATGTTCATGTATGAGTGCGACTATTTTAGATGTTGTTAAACCTGCTGATGTCGATATTCCCTCTGATATTGTTACATTTTCTATTGTAAAAAGAAATGAAGCGCCAAAAGGAAAAAGATTCGCCAAGAAATGGGAAGGTTTTTTCAGTGGTGAGGGAATTGGTACAGATAAGAGGTCCGCTGAATATACAATTTCAGGGTTAATATTTGAACTAAGTAAATCTTCAAGATTTACAGTGAAACAAGCATCAGTTAATGAGCAATTATATGGAACTGGTACAAGAAAAATGTCAGAGCTTTTAAATTGGGAAGTCGTAGAAGAAATTTGTAAAAAAAATAGTTCTGAAGCTCTTATTGTTTTAGAATCATTTGATTCTGATACAAAAAGGAAAAATTATTCTCGAGATTTGACAAGTAAGGATGAGGGAGGCCAGGTTGCTGAAAAAGAATTTGAATCAAGAGTTGAAGTCTCAGTTTACGTTGCTTGGAGGATTTACTTTCCGAAAGAAAAAAGAATTATTGATGTTTATGATGAATCCCAAACCACAAAAAGAAAAGAGTTTGGAGATACTGAAATAGAAGCAAGGAGGAAATTACCTCGAGTTGAGAGTTTGGTTAAGAGCGTCGCAGAAGATTTAGGTGTTGCATACGCTAGGAGAATATCTCCCTCTAAAGTTAAATTGTCGAGACCATTTTACGGAATTGGTTCAGCAGGTTTAAAATTAGCAAGAACTAAAATGTTAGAAAAAGATTTTGATGCTGCAATTGAAATTTGGGATTCAGAGTTCGGATCAACATTTAGTAAAAAGATTAAAAAGAGAACATCGTTTAATCTTGCAGTTGGATATGAAGCAAAGGCTGACTATGAAAAAGCTATTTATTGGGTAAAAGAGTCTATAAGATATGGAAATAAAAGAGCTAATGGATACCTTAATCTTTTGAATAAAAGAGTAGAGGACGAGGCTCGATTAAAAAAGCAATTAGAAGGAAAAAAATAATCTAAAAAGCGTGAATTTTAATTTTTATTTAGCTTAAAAACTGGAAACCTTTTACTTGTGAAGTACGTAATATCAATGCAAAATCCGGGACCAATGACAATTAAAACCAAAAACCAGTACAGTACAGTTTTAAGAGAGATTGATGTGTTATTAGAATTGAAATTTTTGGATAAAGGACAAACGAAAAAGTTGAAATTTTTGCTTGACGCTCTTGATGAATATCAAACCAATTTATTAGAGCATCAAAATGATGCTACTTCAGAGTTGGCTAAAGTATACTCTTTAAAAGATGCATATAAGTTCAATTAAAAACATTTTTTTATTTTTTGTTATAAACAAATTGATAAATTCAATGTGGAAAACCTACATTCTCTCTTGGTCTTTAACTTATAAATATTAAATTTGGGAAAAACGATTTCGATTTTTAATAAAATTATATAATTATGGCAGTAGAATTAACAGATTCGAATTTTGAAGAACTTGTAGTAAATAGTGATAAGCCAGTTGTAGTTGATTTTTGGGCTGAGTGGTGTGGACCTTGTAGAATGGTTGCTCCTGTAGTTGAAGAGTTATCTAAAGATTACGAAGGAAAAGCTATTGTTGGTAAAGTCGACGTAGATGCAAACAACGAAATTTCAGCCAAATATGGTATTAGAAATATTCCAACTATTTTATTTTTAAAAAATGGGGAAGTTGTTGATAAGCAAGTTGGAGCTGCTCCCAAAGCAGCTTTAGCAGAAAAGTTAGACAAGCTATTGTAATTAATGAAATTAGTAAAAAGCCCTTTCCTTAAAAGAAAGGGCTTTTTTTTGCTCTTATTTCCCACAATACAAAACAGAAAAGAAGGTTATCTTTGAGTAATGCCAATTGAGAAGCAGCATATAATATATTTTTCAAGGTTTGGTTTAATAGCTAAGCAAGTAGTAGAAGGTTTTTTAACAGGTTTACACAAGAGTCCATTTCATGGGTTTTCAGTTGAATTTGCTGAACATAAAATTTACAGTAGAGGTGATTCAACTAAGAATATAGATTGGAAGTTATTTGCAAGAACTGAGAAGTTATTTCTTAAAGAATTTGAAGAAGAGACAAATGTTAAAACAACTGTTGTAGTTGATATTTCTGGTTCTATGAATTTTCCTAATACAACCAATGAAAATGTAAATAACCTCAATAAACTAGGTTTTTCTTTATACGCTTCAGCCGCTTTACTTATTTTATTAAATAAGCAGAGAGATGCTTCAGGTATTGTTATGTTTGATGAGAAAGTTAGGCTATCATCTGAAATTAAAGGAAGTAAAACTCATTTAGCTTTTTTGATTGATCAGTTAGAATCGGCTCTAAATGGAGAAATCAAAGGAGAAGGCATTTCAAAGCTTTCTCAGTCATTACATCAAATTGCAGATCAAAGCCCAAAGAGAGGACTTGTTATTTTGTTTACAGACTTTTCTTTTCATTCTAATGAAGAAGATCTTGGTTTGGTTTTAGAAAGCTTACAACATCTTAAACATAATAAAAATGAAGTTGTCATATTTAATGTTCTGGATAAAAGACTAGAAGAGGATTTTGAATTTGGAAATAGTCCGCATAGGTTTGTTGATTTAGAAACAGGAGAGGAAATAAAAATGACACCTTCTGAATTTAAGGAAAAGTTCCAAGCTGTTAAATTAAAGCAACTTAATCAAATTAAAAGCAAGCTATTGAATTTTGGAATTGACTATATTGAGTCTGATATAAATAGAGGTTTTAATAAGGTGCTTGAAACTTATTTGATCAAACGTTCCAAATTATAAATCAGCTTATTTATTGTTCTCTAATTGTTTTGATTTCCACCCTTTTGGTACATACATTTTAACTATGAAATTGATATTATCTTTCTCGAAATAGTCAAGTTTTAATAATTGTCCGTTTTCACAAATTACACCACCGTTTGCACAAGCATGGTGGTATCCAGTGATTTTATGATAATCAGAATAAAAGAATTTAACTCCATTAATTGAAAAAGACTCTGTAGACATGTGATCATTAATATCAATTGATTTATAATTTTCGACTTTACCTACTACTTGTTGTGTTTTTCCTGATTCAATTTCACTAACTATTTCTTGAAATTCTACATACTCAATCATTCCTGCAGATGAGGCGACAATAATTGCTAAAACTGACGCGATTATTGTGACCTTCTTATATTTCTTAATCCCTTTTTTATAGATGTAAAACAAAAGTAACCCTCCTCCAAGAGGGATTAGCATTTTATCGGCTAATGAAAATGAATTGGGGTCTACTATGAAGTCGTAAATAAGAAAAAAATCAGTCATAAATTTTAAATGATTCTAAGAAGTTTTTCACTCCTGAATTAAAGTGCTCGCCTGCGGGACTAACGACTACTAATTTATAAATAATACCGTTTTTGTAAAATATTCGGTATTTAGTTTTTAAATTACTTTTTATTAAGGATATCATAAGCTCTCTTCCAAGTGCAGGCTTGCTTAGAACAAATTCGTATTCTAATTTTCCATTAGAAACAGATAATAAATACTCCTTTTGTATATTGAAGAAGCTATCAGCTTCTTCTTGTGTTAAGTCTGAATTAGAATAATCTACTCTGTATCCAAAATTACCATCAATTAAGCTGTTAGGATCATTTGTAGATAGGTTGTAACTATAAATTAATACTTCCTTATCATTCAATAATTGTGTTGTTGTGTCTGCTTTTAAGTTGCCTGATTCAGGGAATTTAATTTCAAAGCTACCCTCTTTATTAATAATGAATCCTTTGGTTTTATTATTCCCACTTTTAAATTCATTATTTTTTTCTTTACAAGAAATGAAAGAAAAGCTTATAAAAATAATTGCAATAAATTGTTTTATCATTTTACTCAAAATCTAAAGTAGCTTGTTCAGTTGAGTCATCCCCGTCATTGTTCTTTGTTTGCTCCTGAATATTTGTGGCTTCTTTTTCAGGAGTTGGGAGGGGCTGTAAAATGTTAATCATTTTCACCTTGTCACTAGTTAAACGATTACCGATTGCTTTTAAACCTTTTATTGATATGAAGTCATTAATATTGATTTTATCATTTTCTTTTACGCTTCCTTTTGTTTTTTTATATACTATCTCAATCATTGGTTGCCAATCGGTAGAGGCGATATCTAAGTAAGAGTTTTCATGCTCAGTGATAAAAGTTACTTGACGCTCTGTTATTTCAACTAAGAATCTTTTCACATTGAACTGTTCTTTTTCCCCGTCCCAATAAACAGCACTTACTGGTTTATCAGGATTAAGCTTTTCAATGTTAATCATTTCCTCATTAAAGTGGGTTGATAGGTCGAATCCATAAAGTTTGTAGGATCCGTCAGAGTTTATTGTAAGAATTTTATCCTGTCCTTTAAATTCACCCAATAACTGCCCACGATTATCTGTATTTAGTCTTCTAACAGTGTCATCGTACCAAATCTTTCGCGCAGCTAAAGTACTTACACCAGCTTCTTTTAAAACTACTTTTTTTATAGGATATTTTGAAAGTGTATTTCCTTGAGTACTACGGCCTTTAATAGCCAATTGACTAAAGTCATAGTCGAAGTTGAATTTTTTAATACCGGGAATAGGTTTTAAAATAACATTTACAACTTCAGCCTCTCCATTAGGGTTTGCTGTAAAGTAAAGTAATTTAGAATCTGGGGTTCCCTTTGTGATAGGATATTCTTTGTCTCTAGTTATTGAGTTAACGCAAAAACGTTTAACCATAACTTTCCCTTTTTTTCCGTCTTGATAAACAGCATTGTAAACGGTTCTTTTATCTCCTTTTTTCCATATTTCTATATGAAGTATATTTTTCCCAAAGAATGCTTTGTTTTGTATTTTAGAAACCTTCATGTTTCCATCGGCTGTGAACACGATTATATCATCTATGTCCGAACAGTCTGCAACAAACTCGTCCTTCTTCATGCTGTAACCTGCAAAGCCTTCCTCGCGATTTACAAAAAGCTTCTGGTTGGCAACAACAACTTTTGAGGCAACAATGTTTTCAAAAGTTCTAATTTCAGTTTTACGTTGTTTATTTCCTCCGAATTTCTTCTTTAACATCTTGAAATAATCAACTGCATAGTCTATTATGTTATTCAGACTATGTTTTATTTGCTCAATTTCATCTTCAATTCTTTTAATAGTTTCATCTGCTTTAAAAGCATCGAATTTCGAGATACGTTTAATTTTAATTTCGGTTAACCTAACAATATCCTCTTCTGTTATTTCCCTGAAAAACAATTTTTTGTAGGGACTCAATCCTTTATCTATTGCTTTTATTACAGCTTCCCAAGTTTCACACTCCTCAATGTCTCGGTAAATTCTTTTTTCAATGAATATTTTTTCAAGGGAATTGAAGTGCCATTGTTCGTTTAATTCCCCTAGACGAATTTCTAATTCTCTTATTAGTAATTGTTTAGTTCCTTCTGTATTTCTTTTTAAGATCTCTGCGACGCCCATGAAATGAGGTTTGTCTTCAGAAATAATACCCGAGTTGGGAGAGATGCTGCTTTCACAATCGGTGAAGGCATATAAAGCATCAATCATTTTGTCGGGAGATATATTTGGGGCAAGGTGAATAATAATTTCAACATTGGCAGATGTATTATCTTCAACCTTCTTTATTTTAATTTTCCCTTTTTCGTTTGCTTTGAGGATGCTATCAATTAATGATCCCGTCGTGCTTCCAAAAGGAATCTCTGTTATGATAAGTGTTTTCTTATCTTCTTTGTTGATTTTGGCCCTACAACGTATTTTTCCTCCACGTAAACCATCATTGTAATTAGTTACATCAATCATTCCCGCAGTTGGGAAATCTGGATAAATAGCAATATTTCTTCCCTTTAAACGAGCTATTGAAGCATCTATAAGTTCATTGAAGTTGTGTGGGAGTATTTTACAAGATAGACCAACAGCAATTCCTTCAACACCTTGTGCAAGTAGGAGAGGGAACTTTACAGGAAGAGTTTCAGGCTCCTTGTTTCTTCCATCGTATGAATCTCTCCATTTCGTTGTTTTCGGATTAAAAATAACTTCAAGAGCGAACTTAGTTAATCGAGCTTCAATATAACGAGCGGCTGCAGCTCTATCACCGGTTAAAACGTTACCCCAATTACCTTGAGTGTCAATTAAAAGGTCCTTTTGACCAATATGAACCATCGCGTCTGTAATACTCATATCACCGTGTGGATGATATTTCATTGTATTACCAACAACGTTTGCCACTTTATTGTACCTTCCGTCTTCTATTTCACGCATAGAATGAAGTATACGGCGTTGTACAGGTTTTAATCCGTCATTAAGGTGAGGAACAGCTCTTTCAAGAATTACATAAGATGCGTAATCTAAGAACCAATCTTTGTAAAATCCTGAGATTAAGGTTGCATTGTCAATATTTGAAGATTCACTATCTCTATCATTAATACCCCCTTGATTAGAATTCAGATTCTCTTCGAATTGTTCATCGTTATTATTGATTTCTTCACTCATAGTCTCGCTCAATTAGGCTTAAATAGCCTCTTCTTTATTCTCTTTTTCGTTTTCCAACATTTCTGAAAGGTCTTCTTCAACCTTCAAATTATCGATGATAAAGTCTTGCCTGTCTTTGGTGTTTTTCCCCATATAGAAAGTTAGCATTTCGTCAATTTTGGTGTCTTTTCCAATTACAATAGGATCAAGTCTAATTGCATCTGGAGCAATAAAAGCTCCGAATTCATCTGGGCTAATCTCTCCTAATCCCTTAAACCTTGTTATCTCTGGTTTCTTGCCCAATTCAGCCATTGCTCTTTGACGCTCTTCATCATTATAGCAATAGCGTGTTTCCTTTTTGTTTCTAATTCTAAAAAGGGGAGTTTGAAGTATATATAAATGCCCTCTTTGAATAACTTCTGGGAAAAATTGTAAGAAAAAGGTGATTAAAAGTAATCGAATGTGCATACCATCTACATCAGCATCAGTTGCAATAACAATTTTAGCATATCTCAAATCATCAACAGTTTCTTCAATATTTAAAGCTGCTTGCAATAAATTAAATTCTTCATTTTCATAAACAACTTTTTTAGTTAATCCGTAGCTGTTTAAGGGTTTTCCTCTAAGGCTAAAAACTGCTTGTGTTTTAGCATTCCTTGATTTTGTAATTGAGCCTGAGGCTGAATCACCCTCTGTTATAAAAAGCATTGTGTTCTCAGAATCTTCTTTACCATCTTGCGCATGCGTTCGGCAATCACGTAGTTTCTTATTGTGCAAAGAAGCTTTTTTAGATCGTTCCCTTGCTAGTTTTCTAATTCCTGAGAGTTCTTTTCTTTCTTTTTCAGCTTGTTGAACCTTTTTTAAAATCTTTTCAGCTGTTGCAGTATTCTTATGTAGGTAGTTGTCTAGTTCCTTTTTTAAGAAATCACCAATAAAAGCTTTCATTGATTGCCCTCCAGCTTCAATTTCATTAGAGCCTAATTTTGTTTTTGTTTGCGATTCGAAAATAGGTTCCATAACCTTAACAGCTACAGCAGCTACAATACTTTGACGAACGTCTTGTGCGTCAAAGTTCTTTCCGAAAAACTCACGAATAGTTTTAACTAAAGCTTCTCTAAAAGCACCCTGATGCGTACCGCCTTGAGTTGTATGCTGACCATTAACAAACGAGTAGTATTCTTCTCCGTACTTCTTCGCGTGGGTTAACGCAACCTCAATATCGTGACCTCTTAAGTGAATAGTGTCGTAAAGAGAATCAGCTGAAAGATTAGACTCAAGTAAATCTTTTAATCCATTATCACTTTTAAACTTTTCTCCATTAAAGTTAATAGTTAAACCTGGATTAAGGTAGACATAGTTCCAAAGCATTGCTTCAACATGTTCTGCACGGTATTTAAACTTTTTAAAAATAGTATCATCTGCGATAAAGCTTATTTTAGTTCCTTTTCGATTTGTTGATTCTAGTATCGGTTCGTCTTCTATAACTTCTCCATTTTCAAAAAGGACTATTTTCTGTTTTCCATCTCTGCAAGATGTTACTTCAAACCAAGTTGACAATGCATTTACAGCTTTTGTCCCAACACCATTTAATCCTACTGTTTTTTTAAATGCTCTTGAGTCATATTTACCGCCGGTATTAATTTTTGAAACACAATCGATAACCTTTCCAAGGGGAATACCTCGTCCATAATCGCGAATAGTAACTTTTCGATCACGAATTTTAACGTCAATGACTTTCCCATTACCCATTACAAATTCGTCAATTGAATTATCTAAAACTTCTTTTAGAAGGATATATATACCATCGTCTGGCTGGGTACCATCTCCAAGCTTTCCAATGTACATTCCAGGACGTAATCTGATGTGTTCTTTCCAGTCTAAGGATCTAATATTGTCTTCGGTATATTCAGCCATACAAGAACAGATTTTCTGAGTGAGTCTCAAAAGTAACCAAAATCTAGTCAGAATAGTAGGTTAGAGCCTTGTATTTATTAACATTTGGAGTGTTATTTGTGAATTATATTTGATGAATATTTTTAGTACCAAAAATGTGAATTTAAATCTATTTGATTTTTAATAGCAGTTGTTCACTAAAAGAAGGTATTAAGTAAATAGCAGATATGGCTATTTCAACTTTTAAATTAACATTTTTAATCCTAAAAATATTTTATTTTGACAGGTGTAATAGAACTATTTTATGCTAAATTAAAACAAGAAAATTTGTGCATTGCTGAAAAGACGAAGATCCAAAAGCTTGTTTTTGAAATGAATTAGGTACAAAAAATATGTAACAGAGAACCTTAAAAAAATATTAAAATTGATGTTTTTAGAAAAAGGGTTTAGAGATCTATATTAGCAGATTAGAGTCCGAAACAAAAATCAGAAAAAACAGTAATAATCTTTAGGTTTAGTAAAAGAATAAAAAAAGGGTTTATTGTGAGTATGAAAATTGATTTAGAAGCAGAAAAAAAAGAAATTTTAAAACGCTACAGAAAGTTATTAAGGTTAGCTAAAAAGTCAAGAGATGACTTAGATAAAAAACTAATTAGAAAGGCTTTTGATGTTGCTTTGGAAGCGCATAAAGAAATGCGTCGTAAATCTGGTGAACCTTATATATATCACCCAATCGCAGTTGCTCAAATTGTAGCGGAAGAAATGGGGCTTGGAACTACTTCAATTGTTTCTGCATTATTACATGATACTGTTGAAGATACTGAAATCACTCTTGATGATGTGGAAAACATGTTCGGTGATAAAGTTTGTCGAATTATAGATGGTCTTACAAAGATTTCAGGAATTATTGACCATTCTGATCCTAACTATTCGATTCAAGCAGAGAATTTCAGAAAAATGATGTTATCGCTTTCAGATGACGTGAGGGTAATATTGGTCAAGTTAGCAGATAGGTTGCATAATATGAGAACAATGGAGTTCATGCCCAGGCATAAGCAGTTGAAGATTTCATATGAAACATTATTTATTTATGCACCACTCGCACATAGATTAGGTGTAAATGGGATTAAAACAGAATTAGAGAATTTAGCATTTAAATACACAGAAACAGAACTTTATAATGAAATCAAAGAAAGTTTAAAACAAAATCAAAAAAGACTAACGAGGTATATTAATAAGTTTAGTTTACCCATAATTAATTTGTTGACTGACAAGGGGTATGATTATGAAATTGATGGTAGGCATAAGTCTCCCTATTCGATAGCTACAAAAATGAAAAATAAAAATGTTCCATTTGATGAGGTTTATGACATTTTTGCGATTCGAATTGTTTTAAAATCAACACCAGGGACGGAAAAAGGAGATTGTTGGAATACTTATTCTATAGTTACTGATATGTACACTCCAAGACCTGATAGGTTAAGGGACTGGATCTCCACCCCAAAGGCTAACGGTTATGAAGCCCTTCATACAACAGTTATGGGACCTGAAGGAAAGTGGGTAGAGGTACAAATAAGAACTCAAAGGATGCACGAGATTGCTGAAAAGGGATTAGCAGCGCATTGGAAATATAAGGACAATGGAAAAGAAGGAAGTAATAAAGTAGATAAATGGATTGAAAAAATTAAAAATTTACTTGATAACCCTCAAAATCAAGCTATTGATTTTATTGATGACGTTAAACTAAATTTGTTCTCGGATGAAATTTTTGTTTTTACTCCTGCCGGAGAACTAAAGACACTCCCTTTAGGTGCAACTGCACTTGATTTTGCCTACGATATTCATAGTAAAATTGGTGATGCTTGTATTGGTGCGAAAGTAAATCATAAGTTAGTTCCTCTTAATTATAAAATCCAGAGTGGAGAGCAACTAGAAGTGTTAACTTCCAAAAAACAAAAACCTAAACAAGAATGGTTGAAAATAGTAACTACTGCAAAGGCTAAACATGGGATTAAAAATGGTGTAAAACGAGATAGAAAGCTTATTGCTGAATATGGAAAGGAGAAGTATTATAAAATTGTAGAATCACTACCTGTTGAAAAATCGAAATTTCTTAATGAACTAAAAAAGCATTTTGGAATTAAAGACACTTTAGAATTATTTGTAAGGATAGCCGAAAAAAAAATAGAGAAAGGAACAATAAAGAATTATTTAGAGCAGAGAGAAAAACTTAAAATGCAGGCTGAGCAAAAGATTTCTGAACCAAAAAGAGAAGAGATTACGGCAAGGTCTTTTGGGAAAAAAGATATGCTTGTTCTTGGTGATGATAAGGACCAGTTTGAATATAAAATATCCCAGTGCTGTAACCCAATACCTGGAGATGAAGTTTTTGGTTTTGTAACTGTCGGTGATGGAATTAAAATCCATAAGACTAATTGTCCAAATGCAATGCATCTTCAAGCTAATTTTGCTTACCGAACGATTAAAGCGGTTTGGGAGGATAAATCAAAAAACTCCTTCTTGACAGGTTTAAGATTTACTGGTACTGATGATTTTGGATTAGTAAGTAAAATAACTTCTCTTATTTCAGAAGAATCCGAACTGAAAATAAAATCAATTAAATTTGATGCAGATCATGGTGTTTTTGAAGGTAGGGTAATGCTTTATGTTCAAGATACTGAGCAGTTTACTGAATTAAGTAATAGGTTGAAAGGGATTAAAGGGGTTCATAATATTAAAAGAATTCATACGAATTAAATTAAGGAATGTGATTAGGTCCGAACGTTTTCTATGATGCTAAGTTTATGAAAGTTTATTGTTTTAGTGGACTAGGCTCTGATGAAAGCGTTTTTGAGTTTTTAAAATTAGATTCTTTTTTTGAAATAGTTACGATCCCTTGGATTAAACCACTTAGTAAAGAATCGATTGAAGATTATTCTGCTAGAATTTCGAGTACTATAAGCTCAACTGAATCATTTTTTATATTGGGTGTTAGTTTTGGAGGAATAGTAGCTCAAGAGGTAGCTAAACATAAAAATGCTACAGCTATTATAGCCATATCCTCAATAAAAGAGAGGTCTCAAATTCCATTAGGTTTAAAATTAACACCTAATTTTATTTTTTCATTGCCTAGTTTTTTATTTAAGCTTTCTCCAATTATTGCTAATTATGTTTTTGGTGCAAGAAATAAATTACTCTTAAAGCAAATTTTAAAAGATACCCAAGGTTCTTTTGTGAAATGGGCGCTATTCGCGCTTAAAAATTGGCAATCCAAAGAAGTTGTTGATTCATTTTATATTTCAGGGGGTGCGGACCGATTACTTAAACCTTTTCAAGGTGCAGAAATATTGGATGGAGGTGGCCATTTTATGATTGTGGACAAAGCTGAAGAGCTCAATGAGCTCATTAATATTCATTTTTTTAATTCTTTAAAAAAATAAATATTCAAAGATTATTGTTATTACTTAATAATTGATTCACTCCTTGATGAAAAAACCCCACAGATTTGGCACTTGATGAAACCCTCATAATAGTATGTATAAAGATGCCAAAGGATTCTGTAATCCCGCCAAACCGAAGTTACGGGCACGCCATAGGCCTTCATGAGCTTTTCTTTAAATCAAATTGTCCTAAAGTTTCTCAAGTTTTATCTGTGAGGAATATTTTAATGAAAAGAACTACAATTTTATAGGTGACCTTTTCTCATCGAATTTAATGAGAAATGGGAAAATTTGCAAACGTTTAGCTTAATTGGCTATGATATTCGATAAGTTTCCCAATGGGTGCTTTTATTATAATTCCAACTCTTGTGCCATACTCATTAGCAACTTCTTTTAATTGAACTTTAAAGTTGTGAGCAATTGAACCAACAAAATTAATTGGAATTTTTTGGTGGTTTTCATATGTAAGAATGTGACTAGTAAAAAATTCTCTAAATGAATTTTTTACTAGTTCGGTTATACATATTTCCTCTATATTTTGATTTAAAAAAGGAGTAAAGGCAGCACAATATGCGTTAGGTTTATCGGTGCTATAAACATCTCCAAGTAAATGTGTTTTATCCGTATTAAATTGAGTTTCAAATTTTGATTCTAATTCTGGTGTTAACTTTCCATAATAGTATGCTTTTATTAACTCTCTTCCCAAGTCTCCACCAGATCCCTCGTCACCTAATAAAAAACCTAAAGAGGGATTGTTAGAAATGATATCAGTACCATCAAATAGACAAGTATTTGAGCCTGTACCAAGTATGCAGGCAATTCCCGGTGAATGGCCACAAAGAGCCCTTGCTGATGCTAATAAATCGTGATTTACCTCTATTAATGCTTGAGGGAAATAAATTTTCAAAGCATATTCAATAGTTTTTATTTTTTCCTCAGTACTACAACCAGCACCATAAAAATATACTTTTTCAATTTCACTAAAATCTTCATCAACAAAGTCCTTTCTTAATAAATCGACTATTTCACCCGCTGAATAAAAATATGGATTAAACCCCTTTGTTTGAATATTTTTAATAACCGTAGAGCCTTCTGCAAAACTCCAGTCGGTTTTAGTTGCACCCATATCAGCAATAACAATCATAATTTAGTTTTTTTGGAATTATATTCTTAAAATAAAAAACAAAAAGGGGAAAACCATATTAAATTGTAAGAATTAGATTACTTTTTAATAAACTCAAACGTCTTTCCGTTTTGAGAGATGATAACTTTTGAACCGTGACTACCATATTCAAACTTATATTCTTTCTCAAAATCAAGGTTGTTTGAGGGACCTGTAAATTGATATGAATAATCTAGCAACCCAGTTCCTTGTGTTCTTGCAACTTCTATTCCATTAGGGGAAATATTTTTAAGCTCATACCATGCCCCGGCACCTATTCCACCGAGCCATTGGGCATTAGCACTAACGTTTAAGCGATCTAATGGAGCATTGACTTTATTTGCAGATGCTTTCGAGGGGTCGGGAGTAGTTTCACCTTTTTTGTACATCATGATTTCTTTCATGAAGTTAAATTGCTTTCCTTCGCCTTTAACATCTAGAATAATTACCTCTCCTTTGTCTAATTTGTATAAAGTTTTTTCTGAACTATAAAAAATATTCCCCAAAGGGGCAGGAGTAAAGTACCAAGGGTAAATAAATTTAAATCCTTTTCCTTTTACTGAAGCAGCGATTGTTTGCGCAACAAATCGTGCGCAATTTGTTCCACCAATTACAAATGGTCCATAAGGAGTGTAAGGTACCTTTTGAATAGATCTTATAAATTCAATTGCTTTGGTGTGGTTAATACCTTTTTGAATTCCCGCATAGAGTGTTCCTTCACCATGAGTTTGCGGATGCTCTCCAATGACCTTAATTATCTCATTGTAATTAATGATGTTTCCATCCTTAATTTCAGCCTTTATATCGAAAACTACTTCAGGGTCGGTTTCTTTGCTTCTGGCTCTACCATTTTTATCTGGGGATATATATCTACCAAAATCAAAGTAATCTATTTCACCATTTTTATGATTAACTAAAAGAAATGCTGCATGACCAGCTTTGTAGTATCCGTTTCTATATAATTTAAATATTTGAAGAAGTTTATCATATGGTCCACCAGCAGTTCTACATGTCGCTTCTGGCCATGCTAATGGAATAATAAAATCTTTATAAATCATTTAGAGTTTGAAGTTAGCTTTTTTTCTGGACCTAAAGTTAATATGGTTCAATGAGCTTTCCAATTTATATAATACTAACAGTTTTGTGACTTAAAAGTATTTCTATTTTAAAGTTTATTTCAGTTTTATTATGATCACCTTAAATATAGACTCAGAAAAAACTATTATGCTATTGATTAATAGATGTTTAAATCGTTTCGAAATCTTTTATATCACATCTTTTAATTTCAATAAAGAGTTTAATTTCAACAAATTTCATGTTTTGCTGTGGATAAGTTTTTTAAAGATTCATCTTTTTGATTTTATCCAAAACCAATTATCATTAAAAATTAAATTAAAATGTTTAAAATAAATTTTCAATTTAAATAAATCATTAAAATCTTTTTTAAGATTCGTAATCAACGAAAAATAAGAATAATCAACGTTTTAAAACTACTTATTAAACACTAAAAATTTAAAGGTGATTTTAATTGTATTTATGTTCTTAATGAGTTCAAACTTGAAAAGTTATAAGAATGGATTTTAATTAAACTATTTTATTTAGACTTGCTTCCAAAGTAACTAAACTTAGTGGCTTAATTAAATATAGATCAAAACCCAATTCTTTAGGCGTTTTATCAAGGTTTTTAACGACTTGGGCGCTTAATCCGAAAATCTGTACGAGATCATTGGGGTATTTTTTTCTTAATTTTTTTGTTGCAGTAATTCCGTCCATAACGGGCATTTGAATATCCATTATGATTAAGTCAAATTTGTTTGGGTTTGCATCATATTTATTAATGGCAATTGCCCCATTTGTTGCGGTTTCAACTTTGCATCCTAGCTTTTTTAACATTAAACTAGCAACCTTTAAGTTGGTGTCTCTATCGTCAACTAGTAAAACATTAAAGTTATATTTGGCTCTGGTTTTATTTGCTAACTGAAAGCGTTCGTTTTTCACATGTGTAAGCACTGGGACTTCAATTGTAAACCAAAAAATACTGCCTTGTTCTTCTTTACTAAATACTCCAATTTGTCCATTCATTAAAGTAACTAACTTTTTAGCTATACTTAAACCTAAACCCGTTCCCGCTTGAGCAGAAAGATAGTTACTTGTTGTTGCTATTTGATCATACTCATTAAATATTATTTCCTGTTTTTCTTTGGGTATTCCAACTCCTGTATCTTCTACTTTAAATTGAAGCTTTATTATATCCCTCTTTTGGTCTAGAATATTAACTGAAAAATTCACAGATCCAACGTCTGTGAATTTAATAGCATTTGATAATAAATTGGAAGTAATTTGACTTAGTCTATGTTCATCAACTTTTATATAACTAGGGATATTTTTGTCAGCATTAAGTTTTAATTCAATTTTTTTATATTGTGCTCTTTCACTAAATAAAATTGTCATCCTTTTAATAAATTCAGGTAGGGAGGTTGAAGTTGGAATTAACTTAAGTTTATCTGATTCTATCTTGCTAAGGTCTAACACATCATTTATTACGTTTAATAAATCATCGGAGCTACCTTTTATTGTTTCCAAATAATCTTTTTGTTGCCCATCAACTTTAGAGCTGATTAGTAAATCTACTAATCCTATAATGCCGTTTAACGGGGTTCTTATCTCATGAGACATGCTGGCGAAAAAGTCACTTTTTAGCTTCGCCATTTCTTCCATTTTAATCTTGTCTTTAGTAAGATTTCTTATAAGGTTGTTTTGTTCAAGCGTATCAAGAAATGTTTTGTATAGATTATTTGAAGTTGAGTACACAGTGTAACAAAAAAGCATTATGATGACTGCAAGAATTAAATGGTTAATATCTCCAAATAAAAAATTAGCTGTTATTAAAGGAATAATTGCAGGAAGTATAAATATAGTAGATAGGTGCTTTATAGGACCATAAGTAGTTACTGCTCCAGCAGTCGCTCCCGCTATAATAATGTGAATAATCGTGACAGCTACTTGGTCAGTCATGAAATATGTACTTCCACCTACAATACCGAAAGAAAAAGCAGATAAACCTGTGTTAATAAAATTAAGCTTTACCCATTTTTTTAAATTGTATCTGTTCGGAGGGTCTTTTTTACTTAAAAAATAAAGAAACCCTCTAACAAAAATACTTGATATCAAAACACAGACCCAAAGAATTAGAAAGGTTTTATTTAGTTCTTGATAAACTTGTAACACTAAAACAGAGCCTAAAACAATTGAGGTGATAATTGTAAGTTTTAAACTATCGTTTACAATTTTCACCTGTTTGATAATAATTAATTTTTTTGTTTCTGCCATTTTGGATTGATACTTAAAAATTGTGAAAAGGTTTACTCTAAGAATAAAAGTTTTTTCTCAGAATTATAATCCATCAATTAACCACTAAAAATGTAGTATTTTCGTCAAAAATCGAAAATAATGTTTAAAATTTTGGTCATTTTTATTCTATTAATTTTGACAGGTTGTTGTTCAGGTGATTTATCCTCAAATGGAGATTTGATTGGAGTAGTTAACAGCAAGACTAATCTTGGTGATCCTTCAGCGGAAATTTATATGTCATCGTGGATCCCAAAAGAAACCCGCAAGGCTGTTGTTGAGGATTTAATGAATAAGGTCAAGAATAAAGAACTTGATGTATTTGAGCCTTTACCTGATGAGAATTCGAATGAATTAATTCAAATGTCTGATTCGGCAATTCAATATGAGTTTTTCCATGTTGATACAGAATATATAGTAGGTGATGATGGTTATATGAAACCACTACCAATTGAAGAGGAATTTGATGCAGGAGCAATTGTTTACATTAAATTCAAAGAAAAACTATTCTATGATAAGTCAACGGGGAAATTTGAAAAAAAAGTAACGCATGTTTGCCCTATGGAACAAGTATATAACGAAGATGGTACAAGAAGAGGTGATCGTGGACTTTTTTGGATTAAGCTAAAGTAAATGATAGAGGAAGTAACGTTAAGTAACGGAATTCAAATTGTTCATCAAAAAAACACCTTTTCAAAGGTTGGTCATATTGGTGTATTCATTAACGTAGGTTCAAGAGATGAGGAAAAAGGTGAAGAGGGGATAGCTCATTATTTAGAACATGTAATTTTTAAAGGAACCAAAAATAGAAAGGCCTTTCATGTTCTGTCTAGATTAGATTCTGTCGGAGGAGAACTAAATGCTTATACAACTAAAGAGGAAACATGTGTTTATGCATCTTTTCCAATTGAATATTTAGGAAGATCTTTAGATTTGTTAGCAGATGTTATTTTTAATTCAAACTTCCCTCAATCAGAGTTAACCAAGGAAAAAGAGGTTGTAATTGATGAAATTAATAGTTACAAGGACTCTCCTTCTGATTTGATATTTGATGAATTCGATCAGCATTTATTCAAGGGACACACATTAGGTAACGACATTCTTGGTACAATCAAACAAGTTAAGTCCATAAAGAGAAACAATGTTTTAAAGTTTGTTAAGCAACATTATGTGCCCTCTAAAATGGTCATAAGTTCAATTGGTAATTTCTCATTAAAAAAGCTAATGAGCCAAATCAATAAATATTTTGAGAAGGAGAGTGGAGATACGGATGTTTCACAAAGAAAAGCCCCTGATGTTACAAAACCACATGATTTGACTAAGGTTAAGGATGTTTATCAATCCCATACTTTAATGGGTGGAAGAGGTTACTCGGCGTCTAATCCAAAAAAAGCTACATTATTATTAGTAAATAATATTTTGGGTGGACCTGCAATGAATAGCAGGCTTAACCTAAGTATTAGGGAGAGACATGGATTAACTTATATGTTAGAAAGCAATTGTGCTATATATTCTGATTCTGGTGCGTTTAGTATTTATTTTGGAACAGATTCTAAAAGTACTGATAAGGTGGAGCGATTAATTAAAAAGGAGCTCATAAAGCTTTGCGAAAAACCATTAGGTATTCAACAATTAAGTCAATCTAAAAAACAGGTTAAAGGTCAATTGGCTATTAGTATGGAAAATAGTTTAGGCGTTATGCTTGCTCATGGTAAAAGTAAATTGCTTTTCAATAAGGTTGATTCATTGGCTCAGGTTCTAGTTGAATTTGAAAAAATAACTTCTTCGGAAATAATGGATGTAGCAAATGAGATAATGCATCCAAACAATTTATTTAAACTTTTATATCAAGCGAAATAAAATGGATTTTCTGCCTAAAGAAATAAATGATTACTGTGAGAAATATACGCAAGATGAAGGTGAAATTCTTTATCAGCTAAATAGAGAAACTAATCAGAAAATATTAAGACCAAGAATGCTTTCAGGTCATCTTCAAGGACAATTATTGATGTTTTTTGCTAAAATGATATCACCAGATAAAATACTTGAAATAGGAACTTATACGGGTTATAGTGCTATTTGTTTAGCTAGAGGACTAAAAGAGGGCGGGGAGTTACACACAATTGATATAAACGAAGAATTAGAAGATTTTGCTTACTCATTCTTCGAAAAGGCAGGATTGGAACATAAAATTAAAATGCATGTTGGAAATGCTTTAGAAATTATTCCTGGATTAAATAAAAGATGGGACCTTGTGTTTATTGATGCCGACAAAGAAAATTATATTAATTATTATAATTTAGTTTTGGACTCTGTAAAAGTGGGTGGTTTCATTATTTTTGATAATGTTCTTTGGAGTGGCAAAGTAACTCAGGAAATTAATCAAAAAGATAAAGAGACTGTTATTTTGGTTGAACTTGCTAAAGTTTTACAAAAAGACGCAAGAGTTGAGAATGTTTTACTTCCCGTTCGAGATGGATTGTTTATGGTACGTAAAATATAAGTAAAATAGGTAGGTGATCTGAAAATCCATTATGATACATAGGTCCGTAATATGTCCTAAAAGGTTTTAGACCACCATAGGATTTATCCTCTTCCAGAAGGAATTTAGGTTTGAAAACCATTGAATGATAAGTGAAGTTTGAAGAGCAAATAAACTGATCAAACACCTGCCATTTCCCTCTGTATTTTAAAGTTCCTTTAAATTTATTTGATGTGTTATCGTAGTCTTTAAAAGCTAGAATACTTGAGTCATTTGTTTCATCGTTAAAGTCTCCCATCGATATTATTTTTCGACTTTGGAAATTATTTGATACAGAATCCATAAGGCTTAAAAGTACTTTTGAAGCTTTTCCTCTTTTTGGAATGGATTTGTTTTTACCACCATATCTACTTGGCCAATGATTTACAAAAACAGAAAAGGTGTCTTTTTTAA
>MDSY01050185.1_pt1 | contig 28120 bp, 16 predicted proteins | sample 811131 | NCBI WGS metagenome assembly MDSY01 (sample SAMN05326643, study PRJNA326480) | marine metagenome | isolation source: seawater | place: Atlantic Ocean: South West | collected 2010
CAAGTTGACAGAGTTACTGCATACGAAACTTCCAATGGAGAAATGTGGATTTCTTGGGGAGAGTTGAAAATTGACCTATACGACAACACAGGGGGCTTTGTCGGCTCTTGGAACAGCGATGACGGACTTGATTTCCCGATAAGAGAAATTATCGAATATAGTGGTGAAACATTGTTCGCCACCGAATCGGGAGTGGCCCGATATGACGGTAACAATGGCGGCTGGCTTCCTACTTGGGAAGAAAATAATGGACTACCAAACAATGCTGGAGAGGAAATATATGAATTGTGGACTAATGGCGTTGATCTTGTTGTCGGTGGCGGGGATGGTTCAAACTTTGGTGGTTTCCAAGGTGGCGCGATTTCTCACTGGAACGGTGCTAGTTGGAATGTTTTTACTTCAAACGGTCAGAATGGTATTCAGAGGGGTTATCCTCTAACTATGGCAGAATGTGGAGGTTTGCTTAATGTTGGTATTTACGACAATAATGGCGGAATAGAACAAATTGATTTGACAAATTCAACTATTGTCAATACTTTCACTCAAGCATCTCTAGGAGAAGGACGAGTCTCTGGCGTTGCCTGTGACCCATCAACTGATACACTGTATGTTACTTTTTACGAAGATGAACAACCCATCAAAAAATACAATACGAATACTGGCCAATGGCTAGCAGACATTAACACTCAAACCCACAACCTCCCAAGTGACAGAATATGGTGGGATGCAATTGGTTACGACTCTGGTAAACTGATTGTTGGGCACGGCCTTGGACAAGATGGTTCAAACATCATTGGTGGCGGTTACTCCATAATATCAACTAGTGGAGCGATTACTAGTCAAGTTAATTCCAATGCACAAGGCTCTTCTGTTACTTCATTCCAATGGACTGGAGCTGGTTGGCTACTTGGTCAAGCCGGAGGTTCATCTGGCTACAGCCGTGTCGATTACTTGGATACTAGCGGTCAAAGTACTGTTTACAATCAACCCGGATTAGTTAGTGGACAAGTAACGACAATGACTGGCAATGGCACTCACCTATGGGTTACTACAATTGGAGAGAACGTAGGATTCGGCCAATCGACTGGGGCTGGTATTTTGCAAGGTGAAAGGCAAAACGATGGCTCGATAGAGTGGCAACAAGGATGGACTTTGCCAGCAAACTCTCAAGCCAAGGACACTCAGTTAGTGGGCACTGACCTTTACATCTCAACTTCTCCTGCTGGACTAATGAAATTAGATACTGTCTCTGCTTCATTGGTCCCAATAAACGGAGCATTGCACAATAACATGGATGGTTTGAAGTTGGTTGGGACTGATTTAATCGTCGGCCTGCAGGGTAACTTCGGCTCGTCTGCTGGAGTCCAAGTGTTCGATACTTTGACTGATACTTTTGGCAATGGTCGTCTTGTCGCTGGACTACCCTCCAACATAGTAAACGGGTTTGAAACTGATAACAATATCATGTACATTGCCACAGATGGCGGCATTGGAAGATGGTCTTTCCAAACCAATGATTGGTTAAATCCGATTACTAGTACTGATGGTCTGCCATCAAATATAATCCAAGACCTCGTCTTTGAAGATCCAAATCTATGGGCTGCAACACCGTCTGGTTTAGTAAAAATAGATATCAATACTAATTCGATCAATACACTTACCAGCGCAAATGGCATGATTGGAACATCTACATGGGGCTTGATAAAAACTACTGATAATGTTGGGAATGTCCAAATCCATGTTAGTCATAATGGTGCTGGAAGTGAAAGACCTGGGGTATCTAGCATCAATGAGGCCTCCGGATTAGTTATTGCAACTCATCGGTTCGATCAACTACCGTCCAATACAATAACAGCAGTTGCCAGTGATTTCTGGGGCCTTCACGTTGCTACTGATGTCGGGCCAATGACTCATTGGAACGGTTTGAACAATCAATTTGAAGATGGAGCGTCTGCATTCCAGATATCTAGCTGGCCTGTCGAAAAACTCGTTAGTAACGGTGACCAAGTTATGGCTATCGGCAATAACGTCGTCACTATTCTAGAAGCAAGAACGCCTGCTCACTCTGTCTCTAAGGTGTTCATCATACCAGATGTCAGTTTAACGGGCGGAGATCTTTCTTCAAATTATTTATGGCTCGCTACAGACGATGACGGCTTGTTTGGCTGGATGAATAATCCACAATGGACCCCGTTAGAAAGATTTGAGTTGCGCCGGGCCGATCCTCTTACCATGGGATTCAACCTGGTAAATTTAGACATTACCAACATGACCCACCCTGGTGTTCAAATTCAACTGGCTGATACGGCAAATCCAATCACTCTAGACCAAGATAGTGGAACTCCTGGCGTTCACAACCTGTTATTCCAAGGTGTGCCTCTAGCCTTTTCCTCACCTGTCAGCGGTGCAGCGACTTGGGCTCAATCTAACAGTTTGAAGTATGCAGTGACGCTTAATCTCTCAGATGACCCACAACTATCCAATACATTACAAGCAGCAGTTGATAATGCTGTTCAAATTAACGGCACTAAATTTGTTCAGTTGAACCTCCGCTCACCAAGTAATGGCTCGTTAGAAGTAAGAATTACTTATGATTACATTAAGTTAGAAACTCCAATTAATCTCACGAATTTAGTAGACCGCCCTGATGATGGCGGTGGTGCACTCACTGCATCATGGACTTTGGTCCACGATGATGACTTCGCTAGATATTTGGTTTATGTCAATGAAGGACCTTTTACCAGCGCTTCAGGCACATTCGACATCACGGCTGATGACTTAACAGGCAGAGTAGTAGACAAAACCATCTCCTTGCACAGTAGATTACAAAGCGAGGTTACTACTGCTAACGGAGCTCCATTGACTGATGGAGTTGCTTACCATGCGGTAATTGTAGTTGAATACGATGATGGTCGGTTGGGTAATCCTTCCATGCAAATGGGGCCGGCAATTCCTACTGATGAAATACCGGTATCGCCACTTTGGGCTGAAGCTGGCCCACATGAAGGAGGCGAAGATGGCGATCTTGACTTAGAATGGGCTCGATGTACTTCTTTAGATTTGGCTAGCACTCGAATCTACTCGTCTACAATTGATATCAATGACGTACTTGGTTTGACTCCTACTGCAGATTTACCTCCTACTGAAGGCAATACTACTGTGCTTCAATTAAACCCTGGAAGGCCATACTGGATTGCCCTCACATGCGTAGATGATGCTGGCCAAGAAGATATTTTCAACCCGACTGTAATCGGGCCGGTGGTACCAACTGGTGGATTAAACGATCTAACGCCACCGCCTAAGTTGGAGAATGTTGAGGCAATAGATACTCCTGATGACGATGGTGGCAGAATTACTATTTCTTGGGACCAGAGTACTGCTGACGATTGTACATTCTATGAGGTATGGGTCATGCCAGACGATGGACAACCCGATATCGAAATCTTGCAATCACTAGATGCTTGGGGCTTTACTCAAGCAGACATAATCGACGATTGTGGTACAACAAGCGCGATAATTGACAATTATGATGGCATTCAACTTGAAGATGGTCAGCCATACCTACTTGCTGTTGTTGCATATGATGACTGGTTAAATGTGGACTTAGTCGATGTTGAAAGAGTATCTGCAACGCCGTTTAAGAACACCGTAGGAAGTGGTGGCACTCCTGACCGCATTGACTCTGTCAATGCTTATGACCATGCAGAAGATGATGGAACTGCTATCGATATCGTATGGACTGTTTCTAATGTTGATGATTTTGCATACTACATTGTTTGGGTCGCTGACCAACCTGTTTCAGACCTAAGTGGTGCTTGGGCTGCATTTGGTGATGACCCTGATAAATGCGGGTGTTTGAAAATTGATAAACAATGGATTGATGAAAATAAAAACCCAATCGAATTAACTGTTTCAACTGCTCTGTATAAGCCACCAACTAATATGATGGACTTGACTATGGCGACTCCGCAATTAATCAAACCCGATATTGAACTCTTTGTCACAGTAACTGTTCATGATATCAAAGGCAATGTATATTTGACAAACTTACCAGAAGCAGTGGTTACGCCAATCAATAATATTGTCGACACCCAACCACCTGCAAGATTAGTTGAGATGGAGTTGACTGACAGACCTAATGATGATGGAACTGCACTGTTGTTTACTTTTGATTTGAGCGATGCGAGCGATGTTGGGTCATATGAGATATATGCTGCCTCAAATCCATTCACCAGCGTCGTTGCGGGCGGCGGCGGCCCAACAACACCGATTGCCGTATTAGACAGAAATCCAAATCTTCCTCATTTGATTGAGATTGTTGCAGGTGATATGCCTGTTGTCACAGGACTAGAAGTATGGGCTACTGTTGTGGCAAGAGATACCGCTGGCAATGCATATTTAGACGACTTAACTGTAGTTTCAAGTCAATCTGTTGATGATGGTTTTGATGACTCTGGCGATTACATTACTCCAGTAGAAGACCTTAGAGCAGAATGGGTTGACGATGATGAAATAATAGTCTCATGGAGTGGCATCAATAACGGTGAAATTAGAGGATACAAGATTTATATTTCTGATGAAGAATTCGATGGAATTACCTCGGCAATTGAAATTGGCGAAGTTCTGGCTTCGACCAACTTCTTGATTAATTCTGAGGTGTTTGAAGATTTGGATAACCAAACTACTTGGTATGTTGCAGTATCTCCATTTGACGACTATACTACCAGGTCTTCAGTAACCTCCCTTGAAGTCCCCCCAGCTGGTACAACCGCCGTAGAAACTCCTGAAGATTCTAACGAAAACACTGACTTTAGTTCATTGTTAACGTCGACAAACTTACTGGCCGCGGGATTATTAATTGTCGTGCTGTTTTTGTTAATTGCTATTGTTAGGTCAAGAGGCGATCAGCGGATGAAGAATAAGTCATGGGAACTCCAAGAGGCCACATGGGGGATTCAAGAGGATTTGAGCTGGGATGATTCTGCACCAGCCAGTGTTGCCCCACAAGTTGCACCACCACCGCAAATTACCCCACAGGCTCAAAGTGACATTTATTCTGCTGCTCAAAGAATTGATAATTCAAACCCATATCAAAGAGATCTATACCAACAGCAACAACCTGTTTTACAGCCGCAAAACAGTGCGTTGCTTAGTGAATTGAATAATGAACAGGCCCCAAAACCAAATATCGATACATCGTTTTTGGACGACCTTTTGTGAGGTGATTGATTGGCTGTTAAGCCCAGAGATTCAGTGTTTACCACAGTCATGTGGGACGGGAAAAGTAGTGTTGCTGACTTCATTGCTCACTTAGAACGATTAAAAAACCATGCAGAACGTCTACGCATAGAACTGCCAAGCGATTTAGATTCGATGATAGCCAAGGCTATTTGTGACTTGGGCGAGGGTATGGAAAAAACTCAGAGACAACTTCTTACCATTAGTTATTCCAATTTAGATAATCTCAATTTGACCTCAAGACCATTGACAAAACTAAGATCCTCAGAGATACATGGCAAAACCAAACCCCTGCACAAGTGGCTTGGAGATGTTACTGGAACTAAGCATGGAGATTGGAAGCCGTATCTTGATGCACGAGATGATGCTGAACAAAGTGGCGCTGATATTTCGATACTAGTCGATGATTTTACTATTGTCGACACTGACAGAGCAAGTTTAGTAGTTATAGACGAGGACGGAACTGCTTACGTAAGCGATAGCAAATTAGGAGTGGACGGCATCACAAATCAAATAGTCTCGAGCGCATTAAACTCAATTGGAATCCCGGTAATGAAGGCGCGACTCAATGAAAGAATGGTTGCTAGGTGCGAAGAAATATTGGTTACTGGGACCGGTATTGGATGTAGCAAATTAGTGACTATTGATGGAGAAATGGTTGGCCGAGAAAAGTCGTTGATTTTTGAGAGATGCCGTGATATTCTCGCTCAACATTATTCTAACCCGGACACTTGGACTAACATGTGCGAGTATCTACAATAGATGGTATCAATGCGTTGGCATCTATCTTGATAGATGATCAATTACTTGGTAATGGAGCGATAGAATTCGGTTCTTGTGACCTCATAATTATGAATTCTGGAGGTCCAGCAACCCATTTAGCAAATAATTCCATATTATGTGGGCCAAGTAAAACTAGAGTGGTGATAAAACAACCTTCATCAATCAAAACCAACCAAAAAGGCGATGCGTTATCAGGCCAAATAGAGCTTGATTATCAAAAACTAAATTTCATTGCTGAGGTGGAAGAATGGAAGCATGGTTGCTGGTATCATGCCAACATAATTTCGGCAAATAATATAACAGATTTATTTGAAGAATTAACCGATCTAACTCCGGATGTAGAGTTTTTCGATAAAGAAACTGATCTATTACCCAGTGGGCCCTTTTGGTCTGGTGCGATATCCTATGATTTTGTCCAATGGACTCAGCCGCTGAATCTTGAAAATGTACCACATGAAGGGGAGGTCGTTGCTGTCATGTGGCTTATTGAAGATTATGTCATTCACTCGAAATCATCAAATCAATATCGAGTTGAAGGGACTAATTCTAAATGGGTTAATCAAGTTTTGAAAACTATTAAAAAGCGTGAAATTAATTATCAGATTGCTGAACAGTTGCCCAATAATTCTGTGGAACAATCGTCGCTTTCTGATTTAGAACACGTTGCTAGTATTGAAAAAATAAAACAAGCCATTGCTGAGGGAGTATTGTATCAAGTAAACTTTGGTCGGTTTTGGTCTGGTAGTTTAGTTGAATCACCCCTGACCATATTCCAGAGATTATGCCTTGTCAATCCTGCTCCGTTTTCAATATTTATTGAAGCCCACGACCTAGATTTAGCTATTGTGTCATCTTCACCAGAAACCATGTTAAGAGCAGACGGCGGTAAAATCTCTACCGCTCCAATAAAGGGAACTGTTACTAGAGGAAGCAATAAATCTGAAGATCTTGCTATGATAGCATCAATGATTGCCGATATTAAGGAGAGATCTGAGCATCGTATGTTGGTTGATTTGATGCGCAATGAATTGTCCTCTATATGTGATGTTGGAACGGTTAATATCTCTCGATTTGATGTTGAATCATATGCCAATGTCCATCACCTAGTCTCACATATTGGCGGACAACTTGCCCAAACCAAAACCAGTGCTGATGCGTTTGCTAATTTATTCCCAGGCGGAAGTATCACTGGATGCCCCAAAACAATGGTCTGTGCGGTAATTGATCAGATTGAACAACAAAACCGTTCATTTTGGACCGGCTCTGCGGGTTGGTTTCAACCTCACTCAGGAGATTGCTCCTGGAACATTTTGATTCGGACTCTTGAGGCTCGTAGAAGTGGCAAACATTGGCATGGCAAAGTTGGAGCTGGGGGCGGCATTACAATTAGGTCAAATCCTGAAAAGGAAGTAGAGGAATCAATTTGGAAATCCCAAGCCATTAGGAAGGTTTGTGGCTGGCTACCGCCTGATTTTGATAAGACAAATGTTGGGAAGTTAGAACGAACTTCGTTAGAAATTGAGAATATGTTTGAATATCAAAAAACTGGAAATATTTTCACTATAACCAATATTCCCACTGAGTTAGAGTTACTCAAAGACCGAGTATTAATTATTGATAATTTGGATTCTTTCACCCTCAACATCGCTCATGCAATTGCTGGTCTAGGTCGAGAAATATGCATCATAAACGGTAGGGATAAAAGGGCTAACCAGTTTAGTAATGATGGCTACCTCTTAGAGGTTTTGAGCCAGTTTCAGCCTTCACACATCATAATCGGGCCCGGGCCTGGAAAACCACAAGATTCAGAATTAACCATGGCAATGGCTAAACTATGTCTCGAAGAAGATTTGAAAATTCCGTTACTAGGTATTTGTTTAGGGCACCAAGCATTAGGAATATCTGATGGTTACCAACTCATCAAAGATCCTAATGGAGCGGTTCATGGCTCTCCTGTAACCTGTCAAAGTGATAGTTCCGGCCTATTTGTTAACTCTAGTAAATCTGGAACTTATGTTAGATATAACTCGTTACTCATAACCCAAACGAAGAAACATGAATTAGTGCCAAATATATTCGATGAGAGCGGTGCGATAATGGGTCTGCGGCACAAATCTAAAAATATACACAGTGTTCAATTTCATCCAGAGTCAATCGGTTCCTCAAACGGATTGCAGATTTTCAGTTCATTCTTGGAACTTCAATCGGATGCTTGAAGAATCAAGACCATTTCCGATAACATGAGGGAGTTACATGCCGACATGCAGGTTCTGTTTGGGAACTTTTTCTAGAGACCAATTCATTCATGGAAATGGTCCACGTGCTCAAGTTTGTATTCGTTGTGCTGTAGACCGTAAAATGGCTTCAGAAGAGGAAATAGAAAACCTCTATAATGAAAAATTACGTAATGCAAGGCTGTCATTGGTTGCCAGAAGATACAGTATGTTTCTCTACATTCCAGTCCTTTGGACACTTTGGGGGATGTATATCAGTTCGGTAGACCCTTGGGGGATGTATTTCTTGATTATTTTAATCGGTTTGACGCTGTTTGCGCCTGTTTGGTTTTTCATAAGAGGCGCTCACTTTGCTGGGAACCTCGCAAGACTCACACCAAATTATGAAAGACCGAAGGGTCACTGATTATTTGGAATGAATCTTAAGTACGTCACCGTCACTTAATTGATAATCTGAGCCAACAGCTCTGCGAGAACGCCCATCGACTCCTTTGATAAATCCGTCCCCTAGGTCACTATGGACCATATATGCTAATTCCTTTGCAGCCAGTCCAACTGGCACTACAAAGGCATCAGGGAGTACCTTTCCATCACCGTCGGTCCATTGGCCTTCATCTTGTACAGGGTAAACTACGATATGGTCTAATTGATCAAACAATACCTTGTCTATTATGTCAGAAACTCCAGTAGACCCACTAGAAGTTAATTTTTGACTCATTTTTTCTAGTGCTTCAATCTGCTTTGGATTCAAATTATCTTGCTGGAGAATTTCAAAAGTGGATTTCCCAGATTGATAGTCGATTATACCTGCTGATGCTGCTCGCATTAATGCTAACTCCATGTCTGCCATACAGGGTATTATTATTCCATTAGCCTGAAGATTCGCAATTACTCCTTCGGGAGACATGTCGAATTTATTAGCAGCAATGTGGATTGGAAACAATTCGCTTCTAAGACAAGTCGCTAGTAAACCAAGGGTTTCACTACTCCAATCCCAAGGAGGGCTAGAATCTTTATTCTGTTGTTTGAATGATTCAAATCCCCTTGTAACTAATACTATTGAGGAACCAAGGCCGGTTAATTTCTCGTGTAAAAAGCTCAAAATTCCTTTTTCTCCTTCTGATTGTACCCTCCTTACACCCCGAGCCCAACTTTCTTTTAGTAGACCTAGAATCCAATTGTCTAACTCCTTTGAAAGGAAATCAATTTCTTGCTGTACCGATTTTGCAGCAGCGATTGAATCTTGTTCCACTGCCTTTGGATTTCCTTCGATATCCGTGGTTCCGGCAGCATCAACCACCTGAATAAGTGCATCACAGTTGGATAAGTCAGCAAGGAATGCGTTTCCTCGACCCCTGCCCTCACTAGCTCCAGGGACCAGACCTGCTACATCAACAAGATAACATGGTACTAAGCGCTTGAACCCAATACAATCACCGGTCCGGGGTTGGCAAATACTTCCTTTACGTGGGTCATCTAGAGAAATAGGTGCTAAACGTCCATCTGCCTCGTAACGTTGCCGTAGTTCCTTACATGGACAGTCGAGTCTTGCAGAAATAAATGCGACACCAACATTCGGTTCAATGGTACAGAATGGATAATTGGCAATATCAACTTTGGCGAGGGTTGCGGATGAAAAAAATGTTGATTTACCAACATTAGGCTTGCCGACTAAGCCAATTTTCATAGGAAGTCTTCCATCATTCGCCTAATATTGCAGCCACTAATTCGGCCTTTGTTCCTGTTGCTGCAACGCCTTTTTCTTTAGCAATAGATACTAACTCTACTTTCTTTAGTTTACCTAGATCGGTTTTTGAGAGTTCATTACTGGCCTCATCTTTTGCCTCTTCCGGCTCTGGTGAACCGTATGCTGCTGCAATCTTTGCTAAGGCAATATCTAGCTCTGGAAGATTGATGTTTCCATCACTATCAAGATCAATGGCAGCCACAAGTTCGTCTACTTCCCATGGGGGGAAATCACCTACGTCACTGTTTAGCAAAGCTTGTTGAAATTCGAATCCATCTATGCTACCTGAGTCATCTAAGTCAATTGATTTGAAGAAGTCGAATACTGTTTGGCCGCTGTTCTTTAGATAATCAACTAGCATCATCAACTCCTTAGCAGGACCTTTATTCTCTTCATGTGCTTCATGTGCTTCATCTACAGACTCTTCTTCTGGGAATTCGGTAATTTCGTCGTTGTGCAAGGTTGCAGAGACGGCTATTACTGTTGAGCCACCTTCGTCCTCGGTTGCATCACCAATTACCAGATTAGTGTTTATACCAACTCCACGACCTAACAATTGTTGAATAGTGGTGCTAGTTCCTTCGACCAGGGTATATGTTTCTACATCAGAAATTTTAGAGCCAACTTCGGCAATTTTCTGCGATGAAGTGCCGGTTCTGATCAAAACTAACGTTGCTAGAATAACAGAGATAGGTACAAGGTAAAACATAGCTGCAGCAACCAAGTAGAATCCTGATGTTGAAGCAACTACATCTTCAACTCCCGAATCTAATACTGCCTTTGAGGTAAAGTCACCAATCAACATAGTGATTGTTGCGGTTAGGCCTCCTAGCATCATAAACCACACAGACATGTTTGCTCTTGATGGCTCGGCTAGTTTGTTTCCAGTTGCTAATGGGTAAGAGGAGAAGATTGCAGATAGCATCATTAATCCACCAACAGTGTACATAAATCCGTTGTTAATAGTGGAGGACATTGTTAACATTTGGTTAGTTCCAGTAAAGGTATCCATTGCGGTGAAGTAACTGCCAACAGCAAATATTGGCAACAAGAACATTGCTAATGTTGCCGACAGGGCTCCTGGGTGTTTTAGTACACCACTAGAGTTAGACGAAGCAGTTGCTAGTAGATTGACTGAACCGGCAAATAAGGGCAGTAGAGAGAATGTCAGCAGTAGTGCTCCAACATTTTGTAGTAACTCTCCGGCGTCTGCAGAGGTCATGAAGAATGGTGGGACTGTTAAAAACAGAAGAACCATATTGACTTTTAATAGAGAACCCGACCAAATAGGAGCCTTTGCCGCATGAGGGATTACGTGGTACGCTAAGGCAAACATCAAAGCGAGTGGAACCCAACTCTCAAGCACACGCTCTGACATCCAAACCATTTGGGTATTATCTGTTGCCTCTCCTATTACGTAATACATTGAAGCGATTAACTTGGACACTATCGCCATAATGAGAAACCAAGCAGTTACTGAAGTAGACCCGTCATCACGTTGTGAATAGGTCGCTAATACATTCATTAGCAATGCGGTAAACAATAGGCTTGAAACAACATAGTTTACCATTAATGAAATTAAATCTCTAATGGTTTCCGCATCTGCAATGTCGGCAAAATTGAAGATTATTGGGATTAAAATTAGATTAAATGAAAGGGATGCAGTATACAATACAGCAACCATTGAAGCACTTGCTTCACTGGCCAAACGATTGTTGCCAGCACGAGCGACTGCAACCAAACATCCTCCTATCAGCAGATAGGTGAAGGATATCAACATCACAGCAGATGTGAAGTCTGCTAAGGCTGAACCGTCGTCATATGACCATCCTATACTAGCCAATGAGTCCAAAGCAGTTGGGTCGTAATTATGCCATATGGCAATAAAACTACTAATCACAGCGAGAATAAACCATCCTGTTCCAAATTTCATCCAAGTCCTACTGCCGCTTCCCGGTTCGTCTTTGAATAGATCAACTAGACCAACTGGTGCCTTAGTCATCAAAAATAAGGCAAATTGCCTCAATGGCACTCCCATTGTTCCAACGCCGTTGGTTACATAATAAGAAACGACCAATAGTGCCGCTAGTAGTATTGCTGCTGAAATGAAAATTGGTTCCATATTCTAAACCCCTTTATTCGACGATTACCTCGCCGATTAATGTCGCAACTACGACTCCAATTCCAACAAGAATCCCAACTAAATAATACCAAATTCCGCTGCCGCCGAGATTACCAATAAACGGTACAACATCACCCAAAATTGGCATTGAGTCCCAGCCAAATACATTAGAAAATAAAGCAAATAATCCAAACACACCAACAAACATCAGTGTAAGTGCTACTCGTCCCATGGATGGTTGGCCTGTTCCGACCGTTACATCCGGCAATATTGAGTTATTCATTTCATCTCACCCATTGACCCCGAAGGGGTCATTCCAACCCACCGGCAGAGTGGTCATAAACATTCACTAGATTAGAAGGTAAAAGTCATCATAGAGAACGAAGGTTCTCGATACGATTACCTCGGCGCGGCCTTGAGATTCCCAAAGGCAACGGAAGGGCTGATTCCAAGGCTAATTCCTGCTGCCAAATTGCTTCACACTCACATGACAAACCGTTGAATTCTCTTAGGTCTCCTGATACTGCATAGCGTTCAATAGCTGCGACTACAAACTTGTCACAAGAGCCGCAATTATGGGCTCCACGGATTTTTCCACCTGCAGTTGGATGGATGATTAAGCGACAAATTTGATCATCTGAACCATTGGTTCCACCCTCAGGATAAATTATCGGATGAGCCCGTTTTATCATCTCAACTAGCGACCAGAGCCATGGTGGGCGGTACTCATTGTTTCTATGCAGCCGGTCAATAACCGTCCCGCGCTGAATATTCATCGGATTAACTGAAATCTCGTCGCTTTTAGCTGCTACATCTTTTATCCACCTAACTCCATGTTCAAGGGCGTCAACTTCGTTCATGAACGGCGGTTTGAACATTAGATATGTTTTGACCCTTAAGTTGTACTTGCGTAAATTTTCTACGGCCTTGTCCCAAGCTTTGGTAGAGAATCCCTTGTTGACGTGGAAACGCAATACTTCGTCATCATAAGCCTCTAATCCAACCGCCACAGTGAATGATGGATTGATTTTTGTAGCCCATGACAGTTTCTCCTCAGTAAGTTGTTCGCATCGACTTTCAACGATTAATTCTTTATCCATTTCATGGCATTCTCGTAAAACTGTTTCTTGAAACTCAACGGGAATTTCACGATCTTCTAATAAAGAGCCTGAAGTATATATTTTGACCATTTTTTGGTCTTTAAAGCCATTGTGTTGGGTTTTAGCAGCTTCCCACTGAGCATGTAAATTCTCATTGGTCACATCGTCTCTTGTATCGTTAAAATAACCACAGAAAGTGCAACCACTAGACCACCACCAATGACAGCCTTTGGTCCTAAGAATCACGGTGACGGCACTACAAGGAGTACCATCTGGCAAGGTCTCTGGCGTCACATAAACAGTTGCTGGGTGATTTGCATCCCACGATTGTTGCTTTGCTAGCGCCCAAGGCGTATTTGCTGGAGCTTTGACTAAGTGATGTATTTTGGCAGGTTTTTCATTACCACCGACTAAAGTTAACGATATATTATTGACCATCTAATCACATCACTTAATTTTGAATAGAATACTTGAGCCTGCTTGGACAAATTGACCTTTTGGATATTCTGGATTACCTGACTCAGCCGATTCTACGGACGGAGTGAACAATTTAGCCGGCACTCTTACATCAACTCTAGAACCTAACCGTATCATTCCATACCGTTGGCCTCGTCTTAATTTATCATCTATTCCAGTCCATGGCACAATAGTTCTAGCTAACGCCCCTGATATTTGGCAAACTTCAATTCGGTAGTCTCCCTCAGCAAGTATCACTGTTCTAACACGCTCATTATGTTCGCTTTCCTTTTTCATGGCCGGTAAGAATGGGCCTCTGCGACGACCTTGACCAGTTCTATGCTCCATTCTTTCAATAACTCCCGCACATGGTGAACGGTTGACATGGACATCGAGAGGCGACATGAAAATAGCCACACGATATACATCACTTTCTGATTCTTCACCAGGGGGCACAGATTCAAAACGCTGCTCTGTGGCGAATGATAGCGGTTGTTCAATTGGTTCGGGATACCATGGGCCCGTTAATTTGTCAGATTCTATTCTGTCGCTGCCCATTTCCTCGCTTGAAGGTCTCCTGCCTGTTGCCCTCTCCCTTCTTACGAACATTACATGACCATCTGCTGGTGAGACAAGTACTCCCTCTTCTTTTGGTATTTTCCGGTCTGGATCTCGCCAAAAGTTAGCAAAAAAGGCAGCCATCATCCAGCATAATACGCCAAACAAGTGAATTAAGCCGTTTAATGAATCGATTAGGATGCCGATAATTATCGCACTTGACCCCATCATGAAGGTAATCAAAACTGGGGCATGACCGCCCCTAGCAAGGCCGCTCATGGTGCATCACCTAGTTATCTGCCCAGGGATCTTCATCGTCTGCCCATGTAGTAGTTGCTGGAGTTGCACCGGGTTCTTCCGCTGACTCAGTTGATTCGGTTAATTCGGTTGTAGACTCTTCTGGTGAGGCTTCGCTTTCTGTTGCTGGTTCTTCAGCTGCTGGCTCATCATCGTTAGATGCTTTTGTCTCCTCTGATTTTGCTTCACTAGCAGACTCTTCAGCTTCATCGATTGTCATTTCAGCCGCTCTTGCGGTAACCATTTCTTCGACTCTATCTTCAATTGCCCTTCCCATGTGCTGTGATTTTCTTTCCGACTCAACTGCTCGCTCGATCATCTCGTAACGGTCTTTGATTGCCTTATTGAGATCTTCGAACAGGGTCATGTGTGACACATACCAATCATCTCTGGCCTTCATTTCAGTAACTGCTAGCTTCAAATCGTCATCAAGCTCTGTTGCAATGTTGAATATCTTGCCTAGACGGTCTTTCTCTCGAGAGTATTTCTCTTCCATCTTTTCAAGTTCTGGCTCTAAGTGTTCAACACGCTTGTCAGCCTTAGTAGCCTTCATTTCTAAGTCTCTGATTCTGAAATCTTTTTCAGCGATAAGAGATTCTTGAGCCTCTTTCTCGATTTCTCTTTCAATAATCTCTTTCTCCAGAACTTCATTTTCAGCTCTTACATCGAGTAAATCTTTTTCTTGGCCTTCATATGCTGCGAATAGTTTCTGAAGCCTTTCGGTTTCAGTAGCAAGCGAGTCCTCAAGTTGGCTAATTCGAATCTCTGGGGTTATTGTTCCTTCATCCGCCATGCAATCCCCTAGAGGATATCCTCTTCATTAACCCCCACTCATACACACCATATCAAAGGAACGCTTCAATAGTTCAAGTTTGGCGTTTTACTAGCCCGCTAAATGTTATCAGTTGCATTTACTAATTCTCGGGCAATGCTGGTTTCACCCATTGAATGTCCAGCATCCGGGACAATGATTAATTTGCTTTCTGGTAATGCTTTATGTAATTCCCATGCACTAACAGTTGGGCATACCATGTCATAACGACCTTGCACAATGGTGGTTGGAATATGCTTAATCTTCTCGACATTATTGAGGATGTGGCCATCTTCGACAAATATTCCATTGATGAAATAATGACATTCAATCCTGGCAAATGCTACTGCAAAATCTAGATCTTCCGCTTTGTCTAAATATTCTGGGTCAGGGAATAAACGGCTGGTTGCCATTTCCCACCTGGTCCATTCTTTAGCAGCCGCTCTTCTAATCTCAACGTCTTCATGAGTCAATCTTTGATAGTAAGCGGTGATTAGATCGTGTCTTTCTTCAATCAAAATGTGTTGTGAATATGGTTCAAAGGCATCGGGGAATACGTGACTTGCCCCTTGCTGATAGAACCACTGCAACTCACTTTTACGACACATGAATATCCCCCGCAGAATCAAACTTTGAGCGCGCTTTGGATGGTTTTGGGCATATATCAGCGCTAATGTTGAGCCCCAAGAACCCCCAAATACATGCCAAGAGTCAAGTCCTAAATGTTCTCTTAATGCCTCGATATCTGCAACAGAATTATGCGTATTATTCTCTTTTAATTCTGCATACGGTATAGATTTACCACAGCCTCTTTGATCAAATTGTATTATGTCGAATTTTTCTGGACTGAAGTATTGACGGTAGGCTGGTTGAGAGCCACCCCCCGGACCGCCATGGATGACTATCACAGGTTCTCCCGAAGGATTACCGCTACGCTCCCAAAAGATTGTGTGCAGGCTGGAAACTTGAAGCATTCCAGTTGCATGTGGTGAGGTTTTTGGATACAATACTTTGCCTAATGATGATTTATCGCCCATGTACGGACTTTAGGCTCTCAGTTGGTAATGTTTTTTGATGGATGACACGATTTATTGAGTGGGTCTAACAGGAGGAAATATGGAGAGAAGACCGGCAACTGATGTTTTTCATGATTGGGCTGTGCGAGGAAAAGATGAGGGGATGGAGCGAGGTCATGCACTGTCTGTTGCCGAAATGGTTGATTTTATTTCAATTAAATCCGAACAGCGCAACTCTAATTTCTCTGCAGTAGATGTCGGATGTGGCAACGGATGGGTTGTTAGGATTTTAGCCGATAATCCACTGTGCCAACAGGCAGTTGGCATCGACGGCGCTAAAGCGATGATTGACAAAGCCAAAGCCATTGATGATGACAATCAATACATTTGTGCTAGATTGCCAGATCATTCGCCAACAACAAAATTTGACTACATCCATTCAATGGAATTCTTATATTACTTAGACGAGCCAGAGCAGATGCTACAACTATTCCATGATAATTGGTTGAAAGAAGGCGGCTGGGCGGTAATTGGTATTGACCATTATATGGAAAATGAAGATAGTTTGTCGTGGCCAGAACATGTTGGAGTAAATATGGCAACAAGGACCATCAGCCAGTGGGAGACCGCTTGGAATAAGGCTGGTTTCAATAATGTCGAGCACTGGATTGCTGGTGGAGAAGAGGGAGTCACTCTAGTATTTGTTGGGCAGAAACCCTAGCTGCTTTCACTGCATTTCGCTATTCCAACAAGACATCGCATGTTCGAAACTCATTCGCGCTGAGTCGGTTGTATCGGACGGTTGGGCAGAGAGTTCGGCGATCCATGACAGTTGTTCAGCCAACTCACTTTTACACTGATCATACTCCTCTTGAGTCATTTCAATCGCCCTTCCAGAAGCGGCAATCAATAGTGCAGGGGGTAAAATTATTCTTCGCTCTGCGGCCGGCTTTTCCGCCTCCATTGCTTCTAATGCTGTGGAATATAGCGTTAATTGATACTTATATTTCTGTAATATTTCTTTCTCTGATTCGGTACTTGGATACAGCCCATGTAAATCACCTGAGAATTGTTGTAATGCCGTCCCTTGACTTGGGTTTTCATGATTGAAACCAAATAAACAACCAGTTGTTTTCATGTCGACAACTTGTAGATATCCGCGACCCTCCTCGTCAGAATAAGCCATCACTAAATCTGCCCTACCTTCAAACAAAATACTGACATTGGTAACTATGGTGCTATTGTGAATTTCGCAGTCGCGAAGTACTTGGCGTGATGAGTTATTCAACTCAGCCTCATGATTGTATAGGAACGGTAATTCAGTCCTCAGCCCCTCTGCTGTACGCATATGCTTTGACCCTCCTGATGCATAAATCCCAGTCAAACCGCGATCAATAAGTTCAGCGATTTGATGCATTCTTTTACGAGTGTAATTGAATAACTTAGCTGGCGAACTATCTCCCTTATTGATGCCAAATTCACTCATCACCAGTTCTGCAGAAGCCAGGTCTGTTAATTTGTTATCTGGCTTATTCAACCAACTACTTGGCAGCGGTAAAACTGGGGGCGAGTTGTACTTACTTGGATTATCTAGGCTGATTTCAACCAACCTATGCATCATTAAACCAAACTCAACTGGACTTGGGTAATTGCTGGCCTTAGCTGGTTTAAGTTTAGGCCTCCCTAGCAACTGTGATAATCTATTATTATTCCATTCTGCTAAATTATTTGGCCAGTGATTGTGTCGACATTTTACGCTGGTATCCAAAGTATTAGCACCAAGTCGAAGAATGTGGTTAACTGAATTAACCTTGTATGACTTTGATGGTGAAGTTTTGCCATCGTCGATTATGTTCTCCATCATCTTCCATCTGGTTATTGCATCTATTGGTTTATCATCTACGAAGCAATTTGGAGAGTCAAAGATGGCAATTGATCTGATATTATCACTGCCAAGTTGGGCATTAAAGTATAGGCTAAATGGATCTATCATCAATTGCTTTTTTCCATAATTAGCAAGCGACTGCCCAATAATATCGCCTTTATTTAACCATGGTGAATCGATAATCTCATTTGAATACGCTAAGTATCTAAGACCTTCCATCCACATGTGGCCCATTGTTTTTTCAGATGGTTTGCTGGTAAATTCAAGCATTCCAGAAGATTCACAAAGGGCTCCTGAATTTGTCGAGTTGCCTACTATGATAAGATGATTTTCAACTCTAGTCAAAGCCACATAGAATTCTCTTCTGCGTTCTGCTTGGCTTTGAGCGCCATCAATGCTCTTGGCAAACTGCCACAGCCCATCCTCAGGGCGATCTATGGAAGACCAGGGGTTTATTCGACCTGAAATTATTTCTGGAGTAACTAGTACGTTATCTTTAGCGGTAATCGAAGAATCATATTGCCCAGCTTGAAAAATACCCGATACCACGATGACTTTTGATTCTAGTCCTTTTGCACCATGAACTGTCATTATTTTAACCGCTCCAGATGATGGAATAGTCGTTGCTTGTGGACCTTTTCTGCCCAAACTATCCAGTATTTGCATCTGTGCATAAATCTCTGCTGGATTATGCCCGCATTCTTTACCTATATCATGTACTAAACCGCACCATAATTCCGCATTTTGCCGTGACGAGTCGTCCGGATAGGCGTATAACAAATCTGAATTGTCAAGAATCTCATTTAATATTTGATGGACATTGGTACCAATTAATTGACCACCGCAGTGCTTTAGTAGATTTTTAGTAGGTTTGTTATCAGTCCACTCAGCCATTTCGTACCACCAGTTATTTGATTCAGGTTTAGTGCTGAAGAACCGGTGAATTTCCTTATCAGTAAAGCCCATGATTGGTGTTTTGGCCAATGATGCTGCGGCATATTTTGATTGTGGATGGGCAATGAGATCTAAGGCAGACATGAGGTTTTTCACTATCGGTTGGCCAAGCAAACGCCCTTGCCGATCGGATACAACTGGTATTCCTCGAGATTGCAGACGTTGGATTAAATCAGCGATGTGTTTTCTAGTATGGACCAATATAGTTACATCATTTGGTTCAACTAAATCTGTTGGCTTTTCCAAAATCGTGTATTCTCGTTTAGCCGAATTCCACAGCTTACAAGGCTTACCTTGAATGAGGTTTTGTAAGCGTAGTGCAATCATTTCATGTTCCAAATGAATGGCTTTTGGGTTGGGGTCAGAAAACAATTTATTGTTTGGCTGGGATGATGAATTATCTAATTGCATTGGCATTAGCCATTCTAATTTACCGTGTGGGGTATCTTGTTTATTGGCGATTAGACTTTGCGCTTCGGCGTGCCAATCTCCGGGTAAACTTTGGTGACGTTGGTCAAAAACATCGGTAAACATCTGATTCAATGTGCGTAACAAGTCATGAGCAGTTCGATGGTTTGAGGTCAAATCAATATGCCCTAATCGACGACTTTCTTTTCTGTCTTCCGATATAATTTGACCACTATCATCAGCATAGATTTCTAGATGCCTCCACTTTCTTGACCCCTTAGGCAAATCTTTCAAACCTGGGCCTGACTTAAACAAGTCTTGGCCTAAAATAGGCCTTGGGTCGCGAGCTTTACTAGTATCTCTAAATTCAAATTTAGTATTAGCAAATTCAATTGTATTCATCTGCTTGATGTACTCAACCGTTCTACGCATTACTGTAACTTCAGCTTGTCTAAATCGATAGATACTCTGCTTCATATCCCCAACAACACATACAGTTGGGTCCCACGGGCCATGGTAATCCGATTTTTTATCAAAATCTCTAGAGCCCCACAGCCTAGCTAATAGCCTGAAATGTGCCGGATTGGTATCTTGATATTCATCAATAATAAAAGCCAGATATTGTTGTCTGATTGTTTGTAAAATAGTCACTCTACGTTCGAAATCTTCAGCCCATTTAGGATACTTTGGCAGTACTGCCCGCACTCTTGCAATGTGACCGTCTCTCCAAGGTTCATCACCAAGATCATCAAGTAAGTCGACCATTTCTGTTGGATACTCGTAACGAATTATGTCGGGGCAACGGGCCAAGAGTAAATCAGCAGAAAGCCGCTGAATATCATCAAAATCATGAACTCCTTCTTGCATTTTTCGTAGAGTCAGAATCTCTTGACAGCCGCGGTGAACTTTCAGTAAATCTTTGAGCACCTGTAATTGTAATTCTTTGGATATTCTCAACCTACCTATTGGTGGCGAAGGAGATAATTCAACTCCTAAGTCTGAATAAATAATGGTGCTATAATCTGGCAAATACGGCATGTCTATTCTGGGGTCGAAGGTGTAGGAACTGCGGCCAAGTATTTTTGCTAATCTCCCATAATTACTGTTGAGTAGAACTTTTATTTGATTTGCTAGTGCGGTTGATTGTGCACTAATTGCACTCTTTTGGTTAGCGGACGGGCCAACAACATTTCCTTTGTTGGTATGAATTCCGGGGTGCCAATTATCTGATTTGGGCAATTTTCCATGCGGGAAATGAGATGGTTTGTCAGTGTCTAATGAAGAGTTAGAAGTACAACAAACTACCACTAACCAACCCCATTGCAGTTTGCCAATATTGTCCTCTGGGAAGGTATTTCTAACTAATTCGACTAATTGGTTAAATCTAGTTTTATCTGTTTCAATTTTAGACTCACAATCTAAAACATAACTACTGTAATGCTCCATGTAAAGGTCGATATATTGGTTTAATAAATCCCTAATTTGGTTATTGAAAGGCTCAATAAACTCAGCTGCAGGCTCGCCAATCATATCAAGAATTATGTCTGGCTCCAATAACCTTGAATCATCCCATGAAATCCCTTTGACCTTAGATTTTTCACTAAGAGAGCGCTTGGTTTCTTCGACAAATAATGAGGTGTTTAGTAGGCCGGACAAAACCGTTTCCGCATTACTTTGGCCTCCTAACAATATTGCTAGATTATTCCTTGATTCAACAAAACCGTAAGGATCACCTCGAACCCCCGCTTCTTCTGCATCAATATTTGTTCTGATACGCCAAGCAGAGTTTATCGTCTCCGAAATTAGCATTGGAGAACGTACTTCTGAGATTTGCTGACCGGCTGGTTGAGCGGATAGAATATCGAGATATGGGGTAACTAGTTTGGCGAGAAATGCATCAATTGTTGATATTGGAGCGTCTTCAAGACTGGTAAGTAGCATTTCAACGTCGCCAGAATTAATCGAATGTAGGTTGATATCGGTCTTACTTAACCTACTTCTAATTCGGCTTCGTAATTCTGCAGCGGCTTTTCGAGTGAAAGTAATCGCCACAACTTCACTGGGCAAGAGACCTTTCCACTCAACAAGACCGGTCCTTTCTCGGGCCGGTGCTCTTAGCGAGCCGTGACCTTGTAAAGGCGTTCTTGGCCCGTTCGGCAGTAATTCTTTGGCCCTTTGATGCGGGGCGAGTAGATGTTGAACATATCGTTCAGCCATTACGGTAGTTTTTCCAGTCCCCGCACCAGCATCAATCGCAATATGTTTGTCTAAATCTAAGCCCATCAGCTGACTGTTATTGAAGGGAAAACTCATGACTCCGCCTCCAATGAGGAAGTTGGGCACATTCGGCGGACTTTACAATAATTGCAATTATTACTGACCGTTGGATTTGCCTCGCCAGAATTCGCACTATTTATTACGCGGATTGCTGTTGTCAATCTTTCATCCAACCACGCTCTAAAGCCATTGCTTTCACTTGGTGACTGTTCCTGTTTATCACGATAAGTATTGCCGGTGTAAGTTGTGATATTACCAATGCTTTGTTCATCAACTAAATCAATAAAATCCCGATCTAATTCAACATAATACTGAGTATCTTCTCCAACCTCGGTAATACCTACGCCAATAACTCGATCTTTTGGATATGCAGTCTCCCAAGCCTTAGCGTATAGAGCCAGTTGTAATTCATCAAAGATAGCCCGCCTATGCCTGTCACCACGGTCTTTTAATTTCGGACCATTTACTGTTTTCATATCTCTAATTAAGATTAATCGCCCTTCGCCTGGCCTATCTGGGAAATATAATTCATCAACTCTATCAACTCGACCAGATAGCGTAAAGCTTTGACTTTGCCCAGAATCTGTTTGGCCTTCAACGGTTAATTGGTGGCCTTTATCGGTCCCAATTCGCCATTCACACACCAACGCAGCCGACTGTTTTAATGCCAAACTGGCTTGAAGATAATTGTGCACTTTACCACCTGGTTCAAGTTCGATTTCGCCGTCAATACATTGCTGTAGTTGTTCTGGGCCTACCCCAATTAATTCTCTACAGCGGTGTACTGAAACTGCATTTTTCCTATTAATCCAAGGGCTTTCTGTCTTAAGATATTCAAGTGCCGTTTGCCAAAGAGACTGTTCATCACCTAAATTTGATAAGTGTAGTGGCCTAGAATTCTCTAGCGGTTGTTCAAGAATAGGCGTCCCGATTTGAGATAATATCTCTGCTTCAATATCATGCATCAACAATCCTCGTGTTCTGTTGTCGATATCCTCGTCTTGAGTCTCGACAGTTGATAATTTCAAGAAATCAACTAACCAGGCTTGTCTTGGACACTTCAACCAAGATTGTAATCGGTATGGAGACCAGCGTTTTGGAGCTATTATTTCCCCGGTATAGCCCATAACAGATTGTATTGTCGCACCTAAATCATGTTGCATTGGCAAAGGGCGGGGGTCGATGGCTGGGCTAGTGACATTGCCATTGATTCGCACCCCTAGATTTGGCCATGTGGAAAACCCTCTAGTATCAGATTCTGCAGATTTATGACCTGGTTGGAGGTTTAATTTACTGTAAGAAATCATTCCATTCCTAGCCTCCCAAGGTAGCGCTTCGCCTTTCTCAACGCTTTTTATTGTCGCTTGATTGTTATGTCTTTCAGTATTAATCGGCAATTCCATGGACATGGCTAAAGAATTTTTGCTATTCGGTAGTTTTTCGGGAATTATACCGGCTCTAAGTGATAGCCCAGAGCGTTGTCTAACATCCCTGCCACGGGTCCCTGATTTTGTTCCATATTGAACTCCTTCTGATGTTTCAGTCGAAAATAACCGTAATTTTAATGATTTTTTGCCTGTAGTTTCAACCAAATCCCATGCGCGTTGATTGTTATCAGGGGAGTATGACGACTGTTCAACAAATTTTGGAGGTTGAGCAAATATTTTCTCATCCGTTGAAATATCTCCTAGCCATTCAGCAAGCGGCGGGCTCGGAGTTGCGGCTTCATCTAATGAAGTATCAATAACAATCATGCTTTCACAAGAATTGAGTAAATGTCGCAATTGATGGCGTGCTTGTCGTATTTTGATGTCTGAATTACTTAAACCAAGTTTGACCTTTGTCAATTGATCTAGCCACGGTACGCTATTTGGTTTCATTGACCAAGAATCTGAGTCTAAGCCTGCTAATATCATAATATCTGCAGTTTGACCAAACGCGTCGCTTGGAGCCATTATCTTGACATTTTCACATTCAATTCTCAGTTTTGTATTCTGTTCTTTGCTGATAATCATATTGATTATATCGATGAAATTTAGCTTGGAATTATTATCTTTACTTGTTAGACTTTGGAGTTCAAAACATGTTGCTGTCAATGTGTTTACTGCATCTATACATCGGTTGAACTCTTTATCGTCTAGCATTAGGTTTTCCCAATTAATACATTTAATTAGGGATTCTAGCATTGCTAATCCTGTTTCGGGTTTAGATATCAAAGGTAAATTTTGCCCCGAATGACAACCAATCAAATTTTCTGTAAGTATCTCTTGGTCAATTAGTGGACTGCATAGTCTAACTACGTTGGCTAGCCACCATTGTGTCTCTTCTTGTTTTACCGACGCTTGGTCATCAAAATCACCTAATTGATGCATTTTATTCGCTAGTGTTTGTAGCCACCTTTCTCCTGCCCCAGGCCCTCCAAGAACGTGAAAACTACGTGAGATTTTCTCAAGGATATCTATGTGTGGCCGGGGTTTGATTAATGGATTTTCAGGATGGTCAATTTCATCCTCAAACTGAATGGTTAAATTAGCGCTATTTGCCAAGCGGCGTATTCGCTCAAATGACCACGCTTCTAAACCGGTGCACAGAGACAAATGATAGACTAGTTCTTGAATTAATGGCACCTCTCCAATCACCGATTCTACTGGATTGCCTAGTATCCCTTTAGCTCTGAGCCGTTCCTCCCAATTGTTTCGTCTGGCTTCTATTGCTGCATCAACGATTATTATCTTTTGATCTTGAATGAGACTAATGTCGTCTAATAAATTAAATGTGGCATCCACGATATGTTCCGCCCTCTCAACCATAATGCGGTGATAATTTGGCAGTCTAGATTTGCCTACTGCTGAGAGCCAAGAGGATTTATGAGACTCTTCTGACAACTCGTGTTGAGGGACCCAGTTCGGAATTTCTGATTGCTTGCACCAGGCTATATCTTTCAGATAAGCCCCCCCGTAACCTAATCTAAAGCGGCCTGGGTTCGATAATTGGTGAACAGGTATTTTTTCTGCTAAGCAATTGAAGATTTCTCGCTCAATGGCGGTAAATTCTGGTGGCTGATTCAATAATAAAATTCCGTCTACTCCGTTAAGAGTAAACGGTAAAGAATTAGTTTCTTGATTGAGCAGTACTTGATGTAGTCTAATGTTCATTAAATCGGGATGAATTCCTGCACATTCATCTTCGATACGGTGAAGCACTTTCCGAAACTCTTCCACGCCAGGGTCGGTATCCCAAATAGGAAGTTTTGGTAAACAAGTAAGCTCTTTATGCAACGTCTGGAGTCTTTGCGTTTTGGTCAAACTCCACTGATTTTCCTGCCTATGAATGAATGGGAACCTGCCTTTTTTCGCTCTAATTATACATTCATGATGTACGAGGCCTAGCAAAATGCTATCATCATCCAAAACTTTTGGCTGACGATAATCGGTTAGCAACGCTCTAACAAGACGTTTAATGGTTAGATGCTTTGATGAATCTACTGAAGGTTTCTTTGATGAGATTTGTGAGAGGTAGTCTTGTCGGGCTGATTCACTGGGATAGATAATTACGATATTATTGGCCAAGTCGTCAATTATGGCCTTATCTAGCCAATCGGGCACTAATTTACCACTAGGAGTAGATTCAATAGTGACCCCTTTTGTAAAAACCACTTCACCACGCCCTGTACATTCTATCAAACTGGCGGCAGTTATTGAAGACTACCGCCGTTTTACCAAATAAATGCCATATTTAGAGCAGAATCAAATTACAGATGAGTTAAAGTTCAACATTGACTTAGGGGTGGCATGCGAAAGGTTCTGGCTTTTTCCTTAGTCTTCTTTTTTGTTATGATGTCCGCGTCAACCTCAGTTGCAAAGCCTGCTGTTGAAACCAGTAATGGTCCGGTCTTTGGCGGCCAACATACCGACATCAATAACCAATCAAATCAGACTGCTAAAATTAGTGTATTGCCGGCTGTCGCAGAAGACTTTACCGCTACTTGGTGCACTAATTGTGTAAAAGTTGAGCACGCGCTTGATGAACTTGAAGTTGAAGGGTTATTACAGAAATATGAATTTCATGTAAATCCAGATCTAGATGAATCTGGTTTTGGATCTGTAGACATCACTCGACATCTTGATGCGCGGTATGGTGCTGAAAGCCCCCCTCTAGTTGCCATTAATGGAACCATCAAGAAACACGGTAGCCTTCCAGAGTCTGATAGTTTGGTAAATGACTACCGAAGCATGATGGCAAGCCCGTTGAATTTAGGCGAGGCATACTCATCATTTATGTGGACTCCATCAACAGATAATATGGGAATTATAAATTGGAATCTAGATGCTGATTTATCTGCTTATCCAGAAGCAACTTTGAGTGTTAATGCGTGGATAGTTGAACAATCTGCTGACTTTGATGGCGGAAGTAATGGACAAGGAACTTATTTTGATTTAGTACGGCAAATTACTGACTTGGGAAGCAATCCTCAAGGAACGGCAAATATTACTATTCCAACGCCTCACGATGGTGATGATTTAGAAGTGCATTTAGTTTACTTGCTCAACATGCCACTCGCCGAAGAGCCGCTTGATGAGAAAGAATGCTTGATACCAGAGGGATGTGAAGATGAGACTAAGGCAATACCCGGTTTTGGAGTCATGATTACTTTGCTTGCAGGGTTTTCTGCTGCCTTAGTTGCTAGAAGAGTATGAGACTTCACGCACTAATAGCCCTAAACACTTCAATGGCTTGGTCAATATCTTCATCCGTCACGTGGAGATGTGTTACTGCTCTTACTGCGGTTGGCCCGACATCCAGTACATCTATTGCGTGACTAGATAGTTGCGCCATTAATTCCTTAGCACCCATTTTACTATCGATGTAAACCATATTGGTTTCAACTGAATTTAAATCCACAGAATATTCATCCATCTCGTTTAGTGCAGTTGCCAGTCGCTTAGCTCTAGAATGATCTTCTGATAGGCGCTGGATATTATTGTCTAGGGCATACATTCCAGCAGCGGCTAGAATACCAGATTGCCTCATGCCGCCACCAAACATCTTTCGCCATCGACTCGCTTTGGCGATAAAACCTGCTGAACCGACAAGTAAACTACCTACTGGGGCGCCTAAGCCTTTTGATAAACAAATAGATACCGAATCAAATTCTTTCAACATCCGACTAACTGAAGTATTGGTCTTAATTGAGGCATTGAAAATTCTCGCCCCATCCATGTGAACTTGGCAACCATGCTCATGTGCGGTCTTGGCTACAGCGTCGAGGTTTTCTTGGGTGTAACATGTCCCACCACCACGATTTGCAGTATTTTCAACGCATACCAAAGTACCATCAGGATAGTGCCCTAAACTGCCTTCAGCCTTTCTAATCGCTTTGCTTAACAATTCAGGTGTTAATTGCCCTTTATTGCCATCGACAAGCGCAACTGAGACTCCCGACATTACTGCGTAACCACCGCCTTCATACTGGTAAATATGGCTGGTCCTTTCCATTACTATTTCATCTCCGGGAGATGTGTGTGCCCTAATTGCTACCGCATTAGACATGGTTCCTGAAGGAACAAATAATGCGGATTCCATTCCACATATTTCCGCAATCCTGGCTTCAAGTGCTTTGACTGTTGGGTCGTCTTGCAATACATCATCGCCGACTTTGGCTGCCATCATAGCCTCTAACATCGCCTTTGTCGGCTGTGTCACCGTATCACTTCTCATGTCAATTCGGTCAGAATTGTACTCGCGCATGAGCCCACCAAGTTGCCATCATTGATGAATTAGGCGGAAAATCACAGTAGTTTTAGATGACCGGTTAATGGTTCGAGTTTCTCATCTTGAGCAGGGCCAAAAGCAATCACGGTTAATGACCCACTAGGAATTTGTGTCTTCCCCGCATCATTAACTCTAACTGTCTGAATTCCTAGCTTTATAGCATGTTTTTCTAATTCCAATAATTCATCTTGGGTAGTTTTTAAGCAGACTTTTTTTTGTCCTGATTTCAACCATGCATCGAGTAAATTAGGCTTATTGGCGCCCAATTTTAGTGTTGCAGACACCGATGCGTGACCTGATTGAGCGGCAATTTTACCTTTGCCCATCTTGAGGTCATGATTAATCACCAACACCAACTTAAATGATCCATTTGGTACAGAGTCTGAACTTTTTGGTGCTGTTAATTGATGAATAAATGAACGCAGACCCATAATTTTCACCTACCTAATATGGCTTTAATTC
>MDSY01017778.1_pt1 | contig 28095 bp, 17 predicted proteins | sample 811131 | NCBI WGS metagenome assembly MDSY01 (sample SAMN05326643, study PRJNA326480) | marine metagenome | isolation source: seawater | place: Atlantic Ocean: South West | collected 2010
ACGAGTCAATAGACCCGGAACTCGAAAAGGTTTTCGACCGAGCCGTGGACGCCGGGATCAATATTTTTGACACCGCCGATTCTTACGGAACTGGCAACGGGTTAGATGGACGGAGCGAGGTTCTTCTCGGTCAATATTTGAAGAAATACCCGGTGAAATCTGAGTTGAAAGGGAGTTTTGAACAGAAGGCTCAAAAGCAATCCTCTGTGAACATCGCCAGTAAGTTCGCGCCCTATCCTTGGAGGATCACGCCTAAGAGCGTAGTGCAAGCTGCGAAAGAGTCTTGTGAGCGTCTGGGCAAAGACTCTATCGAGTTAGGCCAATTGCATTGGAGCACTGGTAACTACCAACCAGTGCAAGAGCAAGCCCTGTGGGCCGGAATCGCGGATGCGTACGACGAGGGTGTGATTAAAGCAGTAGGGTTGAGTAACTATGGGCCCCGGCAATTAAAAGCTGTTTCCAAATACATGAACAAGAGGAACGTGCCAATCGCGACGCTTCAAGTTCAATATCACTTACTGTCAAGGTTTCCGGAACAAAACGGCACGCGCGAAACTTGTGACGAATTGGGCATACGACTAATTGCCTATAGCCCCTTGGGCCTCGGGTTATTAACCGGCAAATACTCAGTGGATAACCCACCTCCCGGATTACGGGGGTTCGCGTATAAAGACGTTCTACCTGCGTTGCCCGAGTTGCTGGACGTGATTCGGGTTATTGGGAGCGAACATAGGGATAAAAAAACTGGTTTGCCAAAATCAAATGCGCAAGTCGCCTTGAACTGGTGCCTGTGTAAAGACACTTTACCGATTCCGGGCGCGAAGAATTTGGGACAGCTAGAGGACAACCTAGGCGCGTTAGGGTGGCGGTTAACGGAAGGTGAGGTTGCGGCGTTGGACAAAGCCGCTGCCGTTGCGGGCAAGTCCACGAGTCAGAACATTTTCCAAACCGCTTAGGTTTTGAGTTTCTTTTTTATTAAGCTTCACACTGTAGACGAAAATATTCACTACACTGTATACTCATACAACCCTCATACACTACCCCACCTAAATAGTCATCGGCTTCCCCATATCCATCGGACACAGGCCTCCGCGTTCGGCGTCCCTTTGCCTTGACTTTTTAATTTCGTCTTGTACGATCAAGCGCTGCGTCTCGGTGAGCCATGGGAGTTTCGGCAGAACGGGTTCTTGAGTTTTTTCAGAAGCTTTTTCTTCTTCTTCATCCTCTTCGTCTTCCGACACGTCCTGATGCTGCTCCTGCCCCCTTTCTTCCCTCCGTTCCGCTCGTTTCGTCTGTCTCGCCATCCTCAAATCGAACTCCTTGACGTACCCGTGAAAAGGGTGTTTCGGGTCTTTTAAAGGGTTCTGTTTCCTTGGATCGAACCCGATGAATGATCCGTCCGGGTTCGTCTCGGGTTCCAGGTTCATCCTGGGTTTGATGTATTGGGACGTGTTAAGTGCTTCTTCGTATCGGGATTATGAGGAATTTCTCACAGGATTGCACTAAAAACCTCCAAAGCGGTACACGACGTGCGCGTTAAAAGGCGAGCAGGATTTTCGGGATATACGCGTACCTTTTCAAATATTCAAAATGTTCAGGATACGTAACCCCGATGCCGTGTCGAAAGCACTTCCCTGTTTTCGTCGTGTTCGCATCGCCGTCGTTCAACCGCGCGTACTGCACCAAGTCTACCCAGTCGCGTCGTGCAGCCACGGTGTATGGGTTTCGTGGAGGTTTAGTTTGGGATAGAGTGCCGTCTGGTTGGCGGTAAATACGTTGTCGTGTCATTTTCGGAGGATCAGGAACTTGTAACTCGGGAACCTCGAACGCCTCGTCAGGTACCGTCCGGGTTTCCACGGCGATCTTGTCCGCGACGTTGGCCAAGGTGGAGTTTCGTCGCGCGACTAGACTACCTCGTCGTGACGGGACCCTGGCGATGGAGTTGCTGGGAGTGCGGCGGAGGGAAGGGGTGCCAGTGTTCGCGTCGTGCGTAGAGGAAGAAGCGACGTTGTCGTCGTTGTTTTTTTCGTTCCCACCGCTCTCGGGAAGCCGAAACGACGAGGGTGAAACGGAGCCGCCGCTTGTTTGCCGGGCGGGTCGCAACCCGAGGTGCGTGGCGAGGGAGGGCATGGGTTACGGCTGTGGGTGGTACACGCGAGTGAGCGCGGCAACGCAGAGGGAACGAAGCGCGTGCGGAGTGCGAAGTGAGAGGCGTGCAGAGCCTCGAGTGCAACAAAAAGAAAGAATTTAGCCTCGAGATGATCGCAAAAAAGAACTTGCTCAAAAAAACTGCTATTCCCGCAGCCGCAACTTCCCCAGCGCGCTTTGGCTCTTCCTGGGCGACCTTCCAAAATCCGGTCCCGGCGCGTCTCGTTTCCTAAGGCACCCGTGTGTTATCGCGAACGTGAACGTGACTAGTATCGCGTACGACGCGGCTAAAGTGACTTTGCAATAGATGCCGACGAGCCACGAAATTAACGTCGCGGCTAGATTTCGGATTTTGTAAGAAAACGAATTCTCATCGTCGCCAAAACTCCGCACCCATCCCCACAGTTTATACAGCAAATAACCTCCTATGAAAGCCTTAGGCTTGTTGTACAGCACGCAGCATAAAATGATAAAAGCAATAGTCAGGTAGTTGCCGAAAAACTCGAACACGTTGCCGTCTAAACGTAATTGCGCTTCTTGTAGCGACCGGGGCATTGCGTAGCTCTTCCAAAAAAAATCACTGGCGAAGAAGCTTCTCCAACCCAACGCGGGTTTTTTCAGATCTGTCACGGTCAGGTACGGGGTCTTGAACCTTGGAGCGTTGTGTCCGTTTCCATTGCCTTTGCCATCACCTCCACTGCCTTCTTTCCTTCGTTTTTCCTCCGCCACCCGCTGCCGTTCGCTCTCACGCGCCCACGACGACACATCCTGGCTCGACAAACTCATCGACAACGGGTTGTGCGTGAACGCCATTGGGGATGACTGTTTGACTGTCACGGAATCAACCCACGCACCCTTCTTCTAGATACTCACAACCCCAAGCGCCTGTTCCACACCTCACGAAGCTTCCAAGAATCACAAATCTACACGATCGGCAACCTCCTCCACCGGTTGCCGCGCGGAATGCTCTGTCATTTTTCCAGATCGCCACTTGGCAGTAAAAACGAAGAATGATTTGGATGCAGAAAAATGATGACAACATAAACGCACGACAAGCTTCTTCTTCTACTGTAATAATAATACACCAACTTCTACCTAGGACCCTTCGGGGGATTCTTGTTTTCATTTTGACGCCTCGCCGCTGGCGGTTTCGAATATGGCACTCGCCGCACTTCCTCTTCCAACTCGATTCCGTTGGTTTCGAAAACGGTGCGCTTCACGGTGTCAATCAAGTCAATCATATCACTCGCTTTAGCGGACTCTTTGCGCGTAGCAGTGTTGGTAGTAGTGTTGGTAGTACCCGCAGCAGCAGCATTCACGACGCATTCTTCCCGGTACACCAGAAAGTTCGCGTGCTTGTCGGAAACCGACGCGTTGCCGCGTTTCAAGCCTTTCAATCCGGCGCGGTCAATAAGCGCACCCGCCGAGTTAACCCCCTCGCCCGGGTTGCGAAACAAACACCCCACGGACCGTTCCCAGAGCGGCTGCGTTTCACGTCTTCTTCTCATGCACTCTTTCGCCACTGAAGGCGCGTTTGAATCTTTTTTTAGCTTGAAGGTTACAGAGGTGATGATCCACCCGGCGAAGGGTGAAGAGTCCGCGGCGTTCTCATCCTCGACACTCGCGCTCTCCATGAACGGACTTTGTCGGTACCCAAACCCGTTCACGATATCCTCCCTTCTCAACGTTTTCACTTCAAACCCGCACGGCGAAACGACCTCCACTTCGCACACCGTGTCTACTGTTGATTGTCCATCCGCCCCAGCGTTCATGAACACGGCGCCGCCCGCCGTGCCTGGAACACCGACGGCGAACTCCAATCCGCTATATCCACTTTTCGAGACGAAAGCACCCAGCTGGTTGAACGCGGTACCTGACGCGACTTTGAAGTATTTATACGAGGGTGTCATGGTGTCTTCGTATAGGATGTTAGTCTGATCGTTCGTCTCTGCATCCATATCCACATCCACATCCTCGACGAATTCCGCTTTGTTGACGACGGCGCATCCAGAAAAGCCGTCGTCGGTGAACAAAACGTTGCTACCTTTGCCGATGACGACGGTCGGGACTTGTTTGTCCGACATTTGGCGTAGGGTTTTTATTAATTGCGCTGTGGTGTACACCTCCACCACGGTGTTCGCGGGGCCGCCCACGCCAAGGGTGCAGTACTCCGCTAACGAAGCATCCCGGCGCACCACGGGCGATGCGCGGTGGAAATCACTGGAAGTGTTGGAGTCATTCATGGTCTCTTCATGGCTGCTCGAGATGACCATGTCACTCCCACCCTCCATGCCCAACGACTCCTCACTTAACGTTAACTTCTCCTCGTTGTCCTTCTCGGCTTCCTCCCTGTCCACCGCGAACGCGTTCGTTTGTGTGCACATCCGCGGCGGCGCGGCGAGAGGCGTGACACGCGCGGTGCCACCATTTTTGACTGGAACACACCGCGGTGAAGCAACCCGGCTACGTAACCAAGCCGCCCTCACTAAGCGCTCGCTACTTGACACCGGGCCCGCGGCACTCCGCGCCACAGGACTGACGCGTGACGCCATACCAGGCGACGCCATCGACGACGCCGAGCGCGTCGCGGACTGACAGCCTTATCACGGGACGCATCAACGTTTTCGCGCCACCGCAGCGTCGTTGGCCAGCCGAGACGATTTCAAATCGTCGGAGATCGACTAGAACGACAAGTTATTAGACCAACAAAGGGACAAATTTCAAAATCGAAGACAGACGAAAAAGCGAGACCTAAAGTCGTTGGACGAGACGAGGTGCTGGGGCTCTTGGTGCGCTCCACCACTACGCGCCGCACGGCTGAGGGCCGATGTGGGCGCTGCGCGAAGACGTGGCGGTCGATATGGCGGATGTGCGGTCGCCCCGGCGGTACGTAAGGGCGGTTAGACACAATGTGGATGGACCCGAGAACGTGGGTGTGTCAATTTGCAATCACACCTCGGAAACCAACTCGGGTGATGCCAAAAAGCCGGACGACACGTGGTGCGTCGGGGGGTTCGACGTGTTCGCCAGACGAACGTCACCGCTGCGTCGTAAGCGGGCACCGCTGACACCGAGAGAGTTCGATTGCGATGCGTTGGTCACGCGAACGTTGGAAGAGGCACGGGGGTTGGAGAAAAGCGGCTCAGATCCTGAAAGAAAAAGCGAACGCGTGCCATTGTCAAAACTCGTGCCCGGGAACAAAAGTCTGCACCAACGTCTCAGTGAAGAGCGAGCGACTTCACGAGAAGAGACACTGACACATGGCACACCTGTCAGCAGCAGGGGTGTTACGTTAAGTAACGCCACAGCCGACTCCACACCAAATGCCCATACAGGACCCGAACATTCCCCCGCGTCGAGCGAAGAATCGACGAGTTCGTTTTGGTGCGCGGAGAAGAGAAAATCTGAATTTCCAGAGTTTGAACAAACGGTTCGCGAGACTAAATACTCCTACGAAACCTCTGAAAACGAACGACGCGACGCGCGTCGGCGGCACCGCAAACGACTCGCCACCATCGTTGTGGCGCAGTGGCGCTGGTTCTCAAAAGACGCGCTTGACGATTTACCAGGCAAGATGCATCACGAATGGAGACGAAAAAAGAAAATCGTCCGTGAATGGCGACGCGTGGCAGGCGAGGAGAGCTCTTTAGCCGCGCTTCGAGCGGTCGCGGCGGCCCGGGAGAAACGCTTGAAAAGAGCAGTCCAGGCATTTACAGTCAGGAGGGATGAGATGACACACGGAGGTACGGTCGGGTTGGGTGATGACAGACACGTTATGACTGATATCACTACTACGCAGATGGAACCGACTTCGACTTCGTTTGAGACTTTGAACCAAGACTCCGCGTCGGTACTCATCCAGTTCCGACGATGGCGAAGGTACACTAGAAACGCTTCCCAAATACGCAAAAGAAAGGCACAACGCAACGCCATGGCAGACGCGAGGCAAGCCTCCCGCAAACGCACCATGAAACGGTGTATGGTTAAACAGTGGCACTTATTCACGGCGAAGAAAAAAGCGCGCAAGATACTCAAACAGAAAATCGTGGCGAGCGTTTTAGCGTCGGTCGCGGCGAATGGGAAAACGCGGCACTTTACAATTTGGCGAGATTTTATTGGGAGATTAAGGGTTGGTAATGCCATTGCGGTAGCCCGCTTCGCTCGACACCGAACCGTGGCCGTTTCAAGAAACGCCTTTGTTAACTGGCGCGATGGATTTGTCAAGCCGCGAATTGCGGTGAAGCAATTTACTGAAGGTATTAAAAGAAGAAGGAACTCGCAATTGATGCAAAAAACGTGGACCGCTTGGTTCGACGCGTTGCCTGTTCTAAAAGAAGAGCGAAATATCGTGACTAACTGCTGGCACGAGTGGACGGACTGTGTGTCGCAAACCAAGTGGCGCATAGGGAAAGCGGACACGTTTCGAGCGGCTTTAGTGGAGAAGACAAAAGGAGAATTCTTTTCAGAGTGGAAATTTTCAACCAAAGAATCGCTTCGCGACGAAAAGTTTGAATTTTCTTTGCGGAAGTTGTTGACTGCCCAACGTTTGGAGGTGTTAAGAAACGCTTTCTGTGACGGTTTCTCTACACCCGTACAAATGGCGCGTAACAACAGCAAGGCGGATACACAGCTGTTACGGTACAAGTCAAGGAAAGCTTTACAGGTTTGGATACAATTCGAGCGTGACCAAAAAAATAAAAAAGCGAAGAAACAAAACGCGATACTTTTTCACAAAAAGTATTTGCTTGAAATGACTTGGTCGCGATGGGCTGTTTCGTTTATGAAAAAGCAAAGAAAATTACACTCGAGTGAGAAGAAATTAGCGAGAGCATTAGCCACTCGCCGAGCGCTGATTTCGTGCCGAGCGTTCATCGGTTGGAGCTACCAGTCCAAAGTCGTGGGGCGCGCGAAGCGACGAATATTAAGAGATGCTGTCAACTTTCGCAACGCTTTTCTAGTCACGCAGGGTTTTTCCGTATGGAGAGTAGTCATGGATACACGCAAAGAATTGGATTTGTTGGATGACGCCAAGTTGGAGTTGGTCATGGCGACTTTATCTGCCACGAAAACTGCCAGGGTGTTTGACACGTTCGTGGAGTGGACGCGGAGTAAGTTGGCTCGACGCGCTGTGAAAAACGTCGCCGTCACTAAACACAAAAATCAAACTCTGAAGAGTTCACTCTTCGCTTGGCGAGATTTTGTGACTGACCGCGTTACTGAACAAAAGCAACTCGAAACAGCGACAAAACACAGCGACACACGTTTAACCTACTGCGCTGTGGAGGCGTGGGTAAAGTACGTGGTTCAGAGGCGACGCGATGGGTTGTTGCGGTACAAGGCTGAGACGTTCCTGACCAACAAAAGGGCCCAAAAAGCATTCAAATCACTCCAACTGCACAAAAATATAAAAGCGGAAAAGCGAAATCGACTTACGATGGCGATCGAGTCGCATCGCATTTCTTTGTTGAAGGATGGCTGCGGCGCGTGGCTCTCCGAAGGCTTCCGCAGGCGTGAGCTACGGTCTGAATTCTTAGTGGACAAAGTGGCGGATGAAACGGCTCGGAAAACGGTTTTGGTTTGGCGCTCAGTCGCTAAATATGCGACGCGCTGGCTCCGGGAAACGCGAAAGCGCAAAGGACGCGTCGGTACGGGCATTCAGTCTGGATCGGTTTCAAAAACGGGCACAGTTGAGCCATTTCTTGAAACAACATTGCCTTCTCGCAGTACTCTTTCCTTAGAAGCACCGCCAACAGCACCGTACGCGGTACAAGACACGTTCGACTCGACAACGCCGCCGGTGTTTGTCGCGCCTGCGAAACGAAACCGACCGCCGCCGCGACGAGGCGATTTATTTGTTCAACCGACGGTGAGTGCTCTGAGACTGTTTGCGCATACAATTCGACCCAGTAAGCCTCCCGTGACGCGTCCGCCCAGGGTCCCGATGACTTCTGCTGCCTGTATAGACACTGGTAGTCGAGATTCGTACGTAGACACTTCTGAAGACGTTACCTACGAGTTCACGCCGCAGACTTTGGACCGACACGAATCCATAATCGCCGAGTACGAGACGTTGAAAGCGGAGAGCGTAAAGTTGAAGGGCGATTTGATGGACATCGATCAACTGTTGCACGACGGCGAGATTTCTGAAATTCAAGCGGCTACGAAGAAAGGAACCATACATGCTGCGGCTGCGCACGTGCGTTATCGACGCGCGGCTTTGTTGCCCGCGGTGCGACAAGCGGCGTTCGCGTTGGGGGAAGCCAGGAGCGACCTAGCGAGCACAGCGGCAGGGAGTGTATGGTGAGATAGTTCGTGCGCGATCAATTTTAATCAGTTGATATAGGCTCCTTCACATAAATCACCCCGTCACTACCCTCCTCCTCTTCCTCCGCGTCCTTGACCGCGAGTAGTGTTGTTGCCACGTCCACTTCTACGACCGCCTCTTCCAGCTCCTCTTCCAGCTCCCTGTCTGCCTTTGTTACCTCCACCAGCACCGCTAGTCGATTTCACGGCATGTCCCCGCTTCCCTCCGCCCTTCCCTACCGCTAGACTCCGCTTGAACACCACCGACGCCCTCGGGGCATCATCCACATCACCATCACTCTCCCCTGGATACACGCAGTGTTCCCAAACGTCGTTGCAATCCCCAAACATCCAGATGGCGTCGCCGGATTGCACACGGAACCAGTGCTCCGGGCCGTACTTTATTTTTCCAGAAGTGTTCACACCATCTTTCCGAAACCCAAACTTCCTGGTTTCGCCAATGCTGACAATGACTGAGTCCCTCGCCCACAGTCGCCCCAAGTCCGGGTCCTTGTGCCACTTACACGCCACGGATTTCTCAGGGTATAGGTTGATCAAACAGCAATCGAAACGTTGACCCGTTTTTTCGTGTAAGAAATTTCGCAAATTATCGATTGTTGGGGTAAACGCAACGGGACTCATAACCTTCCCACTGTACGCTAGCCCGCCTATGCCTTTATCAGCCATCCAGCACGTCTCTCTGCGTTCTTCCACGCGTACACCGTCCCGGGTGACCAACTTCTCCACTTTGAACGGAACTTCTTTGGCTAAATTTTTGACGTTAAATACATTTTCAATCTTTTCGAACATATTTTTGCCGACGTCGTTATCTTTTTCTTCCCTTCCCTTGGCCTCAGCCAAAATGTCCGCCGCGCTTTCCCACCCACCAGTTGCGTAGGTATCAACGATATTGGTGTCGTACGCGTAGTCAGTCTCATTACTGGTGAATAAATCGGTAAGAACCCTGAACGGGGTCTCGCGATTCGCGTCTGCAAACTTTTTGACAGAAAAATGGCTCCGGTCGATGCCCAACCGACCGCTCGCCCAAACACAAATCGACGCCCTGTGCGGTGGCATTTCGGATTCCTCGCTGACTCGAGAAGCTATTTGTACAACGGCCTGCTTCAACCCCTCAGGAACCGGGGCTAACGACCCGAGCGCTCGGAAAGCGTCGAACGCTAATCCCAAATCGGTTTCGGTTTTTTCGCTTTTTGAGTTTGAGTTTGATTCATCATCTTCAACTTCCGCAGCTACGCATTCCACCAGTCTAGTAAATCTCGGGTCCATGACACAAAGTTCTCGGGCACCTCCTTGGGTGTTACACGACTCGGACGCGAGCCACTTCGCAAGCCTTGTTAACGCTCTTGAGGATGCGACTCTTCGTTTATTTCGGTGAATGTGCTGTCCATGCCAGTGCAAACTCTCCTCCTCGGGTAAAACCAACAAACTCGCCGCTTGTAGTAGCTCCTCCACGCACTCCGCGTCTTGCAACGCGTTCGCAGCGGAACCGGGGCCTTTCGGGGGCGGGTGTGAGGATGCGTTTTGAGGTGTTTTATGAGGTGCCTTTCCCTCTGCGGACACTACTGAGGTACTACTGGATGATTCTCGTTGCGAGTCATCAGGGGCGGCGGTGCCGACGGCGGTTAAAGCGAATCGTCGCTTCGTATGCGCATTTAGTCGTAGGTTTCGCCAGCTGTGTGCACCCTTACCCTCACCCTTACGTCGCACGTTTCGATCACATGTCACGCCGACGCACGCGCGTGCGAAGGACACGGCCGGCGCGGGCATGGTCGCGCGCTTCCGGGTGAGAGGGAAGAAATCACAAACCCGAGAAAAAGTGAAAGTGCTTTCTGTTGGGGCGAAGAGAAATCAACACTTGTGAATTGAAGGCTGCACCCATCTTATACCCCTAAAATAGCTTTAAAAACGTTCACTTTCAAAGCAACCACTCATCTACTCCCTCTCCACCTTCTGGGTTTTCGAAAACGTTTTTGAACGTCTTTAAAAACAGAGCGACGTCTGCGGCGTCGGCGACTCGGGCATCCGCCGAAACCGTGATTGAGAAAGATGGCGTCCCAATTAAGTTTCCATCCGAATCAATACTGACCGACTCCACCCCCCTCCCTACTGCCATGATCGCCCCCTGCGGCGGGTTCAGAATCGCGCTGAAGCTATCAACGGCGAACATACCCAGGTTACTGACGCTGAAGGATCCGCCCGTGAACTCTGACGGCTTCAGCCTACCCTCACGCGCTCTGCCGGCTAACTCTCTGATTTCTTCACCTATTTTCGTCAAAGACTTTGTGTCGGCTGATTTCACGATGGGCGTGATTAACCCCCCATCTGTTGCGATGGCGACAGCTACGTCCACTGAATCCATGAATTGTGACTGTTTACTCGTATCATCCCAAGTCGAGTTGATTTTCGGTGACTGTTTAAGCGCTCTACTAACAGCATACATGACACAGTCATTCACGCTGGCTCTCAAATTCCGTTCTTTTAAATTTTTTCTCAATTCATTCACTGCATGCAAACCAACATCCATCGACACGTACTCATGCGGGCTTTTGGTTTTGGACTCGAGTAACCGGCTGGCGATGACTTTGCGCACAGCCGTGTTTGGGATGTCGTCGAACTCGTTGACGTCGAGTTGGGGCGAAGAGGAAGGCACAGGGCTCGGTGACGCGGCAGCAGGAGCCGGTGCTGGAACAGCCGCTGCTCCAGCTTTCGCGACAGGCGCCGGGCACAGCCCCATCGACGCCAGCACGTCCCCTTTCACTAAAACCCCCTTTGGCCCCGTCCCAACAATTTTACTCCCGTCAAGCCCGCTCTCCATAAGTAACCTTCGCACCGACGGCCACATCCTACCTGTGGGGAGGGGCGTGTTTGGAGTGGAGCTATGCGAGGACGCTGATGGCGCGACTGACGCTTCAGCAGCGACGTTACCATTCCCTCCGTCAACAACCACAGGCGGCACGTAGTCCTTGAACGCAGCGACATCAGCGGCGTCCTCTACCATCACCCCCATCACCGTGCCAACTGGCAAATCTCCCGCCCCATTAGGCTTACAAATTTTAGCGACCACGCCATCCTCCATGGACTCCAGTGCCATGACGGCTTTGTCGGTTTCAATATCCGCGAGAACATCACCGGCGTTAATCACCTGGCCCTCGGTGACCTTCCACTCCGCGACGTTGCCGTGCGTCATCGTGGGGGACAGCGCGGGCATGGTGATGGGCTGCGCAGTAGGGTTGTGGATGAGTCAGAGGTTAGTTGTCGGTATAAGATGTATGAGTGTCAGTCTACTAGTGGTCGTGGTCAAGGGAAGGCTTCGCCTCATCATCTTGAGATATTTTCTCGTTCAATGGGGCGATCAGAAATGTAGATGGCACGTACCATGTGCGGGGGTAACGTGCACATCGCTCGTCGGGTTCCGACCGACCGCTCGGTGAACACCCGATTCGTGCACCGTGCATGGCCGGCCAACCTGGTGAAACGCCGAGAAGCGCCGAACAGCGCGGCCATGGCGCCGGGTCGACTGATGGCCGAGGAGCGATCAAACCAATTGAAGTCTCTTCGCGCGCAAAATAAATCTCGAATGCCAGCAAAAAGCGAGCGAGCGTTTTCTCGGGTGCCAACATCACAACGGAAGCCACAATGCGGGCACCCGTGTGTGCGTAGGGTGTGGGAGACACGGAACCGGCCAGGTGACACGACGGTCGTGAACATGCGTGATACTACTGTGGAAAAATACAGAAACCCAAACCATGGTGGTGCTTCGTGCCATGACCGGGTCGGGATGACTATCCCGGGGACATCGCGAGGCCATCCTCAAAACAATCTGCACAACCACACTGCCCACGACCAATCGATCCCCCCGTTAACCAGAACGCTCACCATCCCGTTTGCTCAAACTCACTTTGTGACGAGGCGTACGTGTGAGTTAAACGCGTTTGCACAGCTTGGGAACGCGGCGAGAAAGTTGGATTTGCTAGCACTCATGCGAGCGAAACGAGAGGAGATGTCGATGATGCTGAAACAAGCATACCAAGTTGCGAAACGAAAGGCAAATGAAAATCCGTTGCATGCCCCGACGTTAACTCTCATCGCCCAAGCGCTTGATTCCGACCGGATAACGGGTCAAAGGATTATGAAAATGCGACACGCCGCACGGGAAGAGCTGGCGCACGCCTCTACCGAGCTGCTGAAGTTTTCAGAGTTTAACGAGTGGACGTCCTTGACGTGTTCGGATGAGGCACAGCGGGCGGCGAGTATTTCAGAGGCAAAAAAGAAATCACTTCACGAGAACGAAAAGGGAAAAGAAAAGGCGAAAGGACCACTAATAAATCGTCCAATTGAAAGGGAACGTGTAGTACCTATTGAAAGTGAATTCAACGGAGCAGACCCTTTCAATGTCACAGGTGATCGACTGAAACGAGTAGCTTGGTTACAAAAAACAATAGCCCTACGCGCGCGGTCGGCGCTCGAAGGATGTGACCCGGGGACATATTTTCCATCGGCGGAGGTACTTGTTACAGAAACGTTTCGGCCGTTTCTGGATTCTTTTGAGACTAATAACGCATACAGACAGCGTGTAGATGAAGATGGTCGTGTAGGAGGTGTGCCTGGCACTATGCACGACACGAACGCGCTTGCTGAGAATGACAACACGCGAACGTCTTTGGAAACGCAAAGAGAAATTCATTCCGAAGTTTTCGGCAACGATGACGTCGATGACGACGTCCATCGATACCCTGGTACACGAAAAAAGAGACCCGATGACGACGACCCGAGATGCCATTCACAGTCCGAGTTGCTGACGACCTCGCAGAGAGAGGCGCTTGGGGAGGTTCTGGAGGAGGCCATGGATGCGCGAATGCTAGTCTCGCAAGCGCCCGTCGAGTCCATCGATAACACTTCTGACGCGGTTCCATGCACGAGCAGTGAAGAAAACGACACCTCAGAAGTACAACTAGAGACGAGTGAATTCCTACAGCACCTTGGGAATACAAACGCGATCAAAGAAACGCAAACGCAATCGGAGGGAGAGCAGTAGTGATTGATTATCAATGAGTTCGATGCGTGCCAAAAATATGAGCATAAATTACTCCTCGCTCATTTCCATACCCATCGCAAGTGTGTACAGCCCTGCGAAGACGTGGTACCCTTTTTTAATGAGGGCGTCCAGCTCAGCTTTTAGGCCTTTCTTTTGCACTCGTAGTACAGTAATAAACTCACTACCCTCGAGTTTCTGTTTCGGGTTTTTGTTGACGTCAAGGTCGAGGTCCACGGTGACTTTCACCAACGCGACCGTTTCGTTCGACAAACCTGGTGACAACGGTAACGCCGGAGTCGTTGAGTTATCCGATACGGTACCGATATACCCAGTCTCCTCCTCAAGTTCCCGTAACGCTGTCGTTTCCGCACTCTCATTCGCATCCATGAGACCCGCGGGTAACTCGATGGTTTCACCATTCATCGGGGGGCGAAATTGCCTCACCAACAGGATGTCATCAGGCTGGCCTTTCTTTTTCAGCGTCGCGAAAACACACACCGCATCTGCGACTCCGGTTTCCGTCGTGGTGCTCCGTCCGACCATGTCCCACCCGCGTTGGGCGCCACTGGGGTCGGTGTAGGTCAAGTGTCTGAACTGTAGCCATCTGGTTTCGTGCTTTACTTCCGTGGATATGACTTTTGAGGCGGATGAATCGAGCCTCGTGGATTGGTCGACGCCTTGCATTTTAGACAGATCGGACGAACCCTCCGAGAAGGCTTTGACGTTCCTGTGCGTGACCTGTTTTCGTAACCGGGTTCTATAGACCACTCCGCGTGCCGGATCAGAAACACGCCCAAATCTGTGAGACAACAAAAGCACAGCGCGCATCGAATAGTGAGGTTCCGGAGGCAAGGGGGTATTGGAGTTAGCAGTACGAAAAAATAAATGAATTTGAGCATATCTCACAACCTCGCCTCCCTCATCGTCAAGGCTTCTATCAACAACGCAATATCCTCATCACTGTGCGCTGCGGACAGCGCAATCCGCACCCTTGAAGTCCCTTTGGGAACCGTCGGCGGGCGAATCGCGGGGGCGTGGATTCCTCGAGTTAATAGTTCTCTGCTCGCCGCCAAAGCTTTCCATTCGTCACCGAACGTAATAACAAAAATTGGCGAAACGATTGCAGAGCACGTTCCTTTACCTATAAGTTTCGGCGTTCTTCCTGAGTTATTAGACCCACACAAAACCTGGTTTAATCGCTCAACGTGTCTCCACAGCTTAGCACGTAACATGTGGCCTTCATTTATTCCGTCATCCGACCCGGACGCGATATGTAACGACGCCAACGCTGCCGCCACCAAAGGTGCCGGCAAACTTGTCGAGAATATCTGCGACCGAGATGTGGAAACCAAAATACTTTTGACGTTAGCAGAACAGCACGCGAACCCCCCGTGACTCCCAAAGGCTTTTGAAAGAGTACCCACATGTACATCAACCGCAGCACCTGTTTCCTGCTCTAATAACCCATCAACTCCGAACATCTCGCACGCGCCTGCTCCGGTTTCTCCACACACCAAAGTCGAGTGCGCTTCGTCGATCATGACCAACACGTTTTTATATTTTCTCTTCAAGTTTACTATTTCTTGCAGCGGCGCCCAATCGCCATCCACGGAAAACAAGCTATCGGTGATGATTAGTTTTCTTTTTTTATTGCTCTTCCGTAACACCCGCTCCAGGTCCCGGATGTTACAATGTCTATAGGTTGTGACTGTAACACCCTTTAGCTTCGCGAGCTTGCACCCGTCCACGATTGACGCATGATTCAGCTCGTCGCTGAATATTTCGCAATTACTCGAATCGCACAGACTCGGAATGATTCCAGTATTAACAGCGAACCCGGTCGGGAACAGTAAACACTCTTCGGTGTGTTTAAGTCTTGCTAATTGTACCTCCAATTCTCGGTGTAACTTGGTGTAGCCGCATATCAAAGGTGATGACCGGGGGCCTGCGCCGTATTGAATTGCAGCGTTACTAGCCGCTTGGCAAACTTTCTCGTGACTACCGAGACCTAGGTAATCATTGGAGCTGAACAATGTGAGTTTTTGGGATGACGACGTTGGTTCGTTTCCGTGTGTTTGCGTATAGGAGGTAGATGGCACTGATCCGCCCATCTGTGTCCTCGCAACACGTACGACAGAGTTATCCGTGGAGCCTCCTAGGTCGTGCCGGTCCGAACGCCACGCCCTCATGGTAGCCTCCGCGACGAAAACGGAGGTGGATGAAGATGTTGGAATTGCGTTCACATCAGATGAAGCTTCATCACCCGACGACGGTTCCACCGGCCTCAACGAACGAAGCACGTTGTTTTGCGTTAAGGATTCGAGACGTGATGATATCCACGTATCCCACGTGCCTTGCACTCCTCGCTCGCCGCCCCGCATCGTCGCCACCACCGACCCCGAGCCCGCGCGGCGCCAAGTGACACGTTCCCGAATGCAATTTCGCGAAAATGATTTTCAGGTTTTTAGGGTACGGGTTTCGGGGCATTGCACATTGGACGCGGCGCATGTTTTGAAGCCGCCTTCGGTCCGGTCGCGAGGTACGACAATCACGTGTGGGGATGGCGTCGCTCAGAGATGCTGTGTTGGAGGAGCGTGAATCGCCGGAGACGACCACCAGGACAAACACACACGTCACGACTGAGATTCTCGGGAAAAAACTCACGTTTGCAATCGACCCAGACCGGTTGAGTGAAGCCGGCGTGGTGTGGGACAAGGCTGTGACCCAATGCGCCAGCGCAATTGCGCCTATGATTAAAGCGTGTACAACCAAATCAGTCATTGTACCTCACGCTGTGAATATTCTCGAGCTCGGCGCGGGTACCGGGGCGCTGGGTATAGGCATCGCGGCGGCTATTGAAAACACAAGTGTGTGCATCACCGACTTACAACCGGTGGTGTCCCTGATGGATATGAACGTGAAAAACGCGCTCGCGCAACACCAAATCGCCAAAAATTCAAAGGTGAAAGCAAGTGCGTTACCGTGGTCCGTAACTCCGGACGTACCGGACCCCAGATTCGTGTTTTCCGATACCGACGTAAACCTGTACGCGAGCGGGGACACGGAAAAAAACAAAACCGAAAAAAACAATAATAAATGGCACTTCGTTTTGGCTTGCGAAACCCTGTACTGGGGCGGGTGGGACGTGTTCGATGAAGACACGCGATCGCCTCAGCTGGCAACGATGAAACACGCGTGTTCCCAAAACCCAGACTCTTTGCTCGTAGTTGCGTTTACCGTGAGGGATAAATCCAGAGAGACGAACTTTGTGCTGGACGACGTGGCGAAATATTTTTGGCTCAAAAGAATGCGCGAACGCGACGGCCCGGATACTCCACAAGACTGTTTATTCATAGACGGGTTCACGGAACAACTTGATACTGACGCGAGGGCGTACATTGAAGGCTCGAACGAGGGCGATTTACTGTTGTTCCAGGGGAAGCTGAAGTCGTAATTAGTAGTGTTTGTACATTTACATAGATTACTTCATAGAGCAAACAGTCTTACCCTTTTCGCAAACAGCCTCACGACATTCACCGTATCTCCCCTGCGTGTTTCACGATGATTTGAAACTGTTCGTCCCAGGTTCCTCATTTCGTCACCGCGGGGTACCCCGTGCCGATTGCGTCCGCCTCTGTGCTGCCGCAGTACCTGACGCGCACGTTTTGGTATTGCGTTGGTAGTTTCGACTCGAGCTGCGTGTTTCTCCACGCGTGCTTTCTCTATTTTCTCTTCACGAGCGGTTATTCTTTCGTGTATCCCCTGTTTCTTCCACAGCGCATCCATGCGGTTGGCGCGTTCCAACTCGAACACTCTGCGCACCGGAACCCTGTGGTGCTCGGGAATCTGTAAATAGGTGAGATTCGGCCGAACCCACGCCCTTGGTTTGGGTCGTGTTTCTTTAACTCGAGCTTCACGAGCACTCCGTACGCGCGTTGCTAGCTACGCGTGAAGTACCAGTACTTTTTACTCAAAGTCTGCCATGACACCATGGGGGGAGGTGGTGCGGATGCACCGGGTGTGTCAAGAAATTTGAAATGCAACCTCGTTGGAGATGAGTTTTGGCTTTTTGCTGACGTCTGCTGGGTTTCTTGGGTTAATAACTCAACACGATGCAGGGTCGAACTCCCCGCCCCTGTCTGCGCGCCGCTGTCTTCCACTCCCGAAAACGCATCGACCTGATGAATCGCTTTGGGAGCAAAATTTTCTGACGCACGCGAATCTTGCCAAAAATAAGAGCCTTTGTGGCGCGCCTCCACACGGTGCGGCGCGGACTCGGTGTACACGACGCCGGTCGCGTGCGGGGGCACGGCTGGGTCGTGTGGTGTCGTGGCGTGTGAGGGGTTGGGATTCGTGACGAAAACGAGCCGTGGTGCGGACGGTTCGGTCAAAGGTGGTCTTTCCCCTTTTTCTTTTCGCTGGTGACTCATCCATCGGTTGTGGTCATCCGCGATGCAGCATCTACGCGGCGTGACCGGGCTAACCCCCGGCGTGACGGTGTGGCAAAAGACTCAAATATGGAACCTCCCCCCTGCGGAACGGGAAACAATCACAACGCTCATCGACACCGCGGGTGTGCGGTCGGGGAAAGCTCAAGGGCTGCCGGGGGCTATTACCAGCGTGGTGCGTGTTGGGTGCTTTCTTTTCATGCATCTAGGAGCGTCACCTCCCGCTCCTCTCCTTGAAACCCCACCACCTCACGACTAACCCTCACACACCCACACGATAACTATATATAACAGGACCGCTTAACTGCCGACCAGTTACTTTACCTGTGTTGCGACGAAACCACGCGTTCGCGCATAGGTCCGGTAAACTTATTAGGCATTCTGAAAACCGGAGATAAGAATTTATTCATCAATCGCAACGACAAAACTTTGGAGATGGAACCTCGGTGTGTTTTAGATTTTTACGTCCACGAAAGCGCGCAGCGACTTGGGATAGGAAGCACGTTATTCGACGAGTTCCTGACTCAAGAAAACAAAGTGCCCGCTCGACTCGCGTACGACCGGCCATCCGACAAGTTTTTACATTTTTTGGCCAAACGATTTCAACTCCGAAAATACCAAACCCAGAACAACAATTTCGTGGTGTTCGACGACTATTGGAAAGTTAAACCCCGACCTCAATCCGCAGCTAAAGAGATGCGTAAGCTGGTAGAAGGCAAGGGACTTGGGAAAGCGGCGCAGGCGCGGGCGAAAGCGCAGCAGGCGCGACAGGCGAGGGAACAGGCGGAGGCTTTAGCTAGGGGAAGGGAAGAGGAGAGAAATATTTCAGCAGTCTCTCCGGAGACGAGTCGCGGATATCCTCCCGTTCCGCCGGTTCCCACGGAGCCCGAGAATCCACGACGGAAAAATGCGCCTACAACGTATGGTCGCAACAGATCGCTGACTATGGTCCCCGGCTCGACGTCGTACAGTAGGCCTGGCCGGCGGTTCGTGAGCCCGAAAAACGTGATGAGCGATGAGACCATCGCGGCGGAAAGAGTCCTGCAAGTTCCTTCGAAACGTACCCTTGGTACCCCCGCGTCCTTGCGACTAAAAGCCCATACACCAATTATGTCCCCGACCTCCCCGGTAGGCAGCCCCTCCTACTTCGCCTCCGACAAAAAGTCTCCGCGCCATGTATACGAACCGTTCCCCGTCGGATACCAACCGCCGCTTACGAACAACGTCCCGCGACCGGCGACGCCGCCGAGTCCGCCGGTTGAAGTCGAACCGCCGAGGAGACGAAATATTTCTCGACGCCCTTCGCCGCCGTCGGAAGTCTATGAGCATTCAGTCAGGGTAAAAGAGGTTTCTTTAGATTCGTTGCGCGATTCGCAACGCAACAACACGTACGCCTCCTTCGTGCGTAATGTTCGGAGGTTTGGCAGGGATTCTGAAGACGTTGTGAGAGGAAGAGGTTGTTCCAGACGGAACAGCCAAACCGAAAATGTCGAAAACATTTCCCTGGAAGACCCTTCCCGACTTCAACGCGGCGAGTATAACCAAATCAAGCCCCCGCCAGCTGGGTATTACCGGCAAAGGGACTACAACCAGGTGACCCGGGCGCCTACGTACCACTACCAGTCTCAGGGGGCGCCTTGGCTGAACTCCAACGGAGGTTTGGGGCAAGTGAGGCGTTACGACCAAACTGGAAGACTTCCTGGTGAAAAAAACGTAACCGTCACAGCTTCCACGGTGTTTCGCCCCGTCGGCCGGTTCGGCGAACTGGGACGGGATAGGTTCGATGGCAAGGATTCCTATGGACAATCTCAATCGCGGTTTTTAAGAACTCGCTCTCAATTTGAACGAAACGAAGCGCAGACACGGGGTGACTTTCGGTACCCGGCGGGGACTGGGTTTCGAGTTTCTTTGGATAACGAGGGTTTTGATTCGCGGAATTATAACACGAGTAGTGGAGCGTCTTATCGCTCTCACATTGAAAAGCCCAAGCCCAGTAACCGCCTCGGTCCTTTATACGGCAACGCCCGGTTCGGCGTTGATGCGCTGCAACATCGCGCGCGGATTGCGAACGGGGGGAGGTTTGAAAGCGAGTTGGTGAATGTTGGGCGGCGGTCGATGGCGAGCTCGGCGCTGGAACGGGAATGGGGGTGGGGGAGACGACGGTAAAGTTTTAGTTGTTATTAGACGGAGCAGACGATTTATTTTGACAGGACGCTGGGTTTTGTTCACAAGGAATAGTGAAGATGGCTACTAATCCATTGAATAATGGTCGGAAAATACTGGAGATTCGAGGTAACCATTCTCACGAGCCCAGTCCCGTATATCGGAATTCGCATACCTCCATGTATCATTGTCCCACGGGCACCCGTTCGCGCGCAACCACTTCAACACCTCGAGGTGCCCGCTCCTCGCCGCTGCGTCACAAAGGTATTTTCGACGCGACAGGCGACCTCCCCGTTTCGGGCGCTGCAGCGCGCTTAAACGACCGAGCTTCGCGGCTGTTTCTGAATCCAGATCCTCAATCGTACGCCCTGTCGCCACCACCGCGTCGCGCATCCCAAGACTCACCGCTTTGAGATTCGCGAGGTCAACGGGGTCAGGCAGGTTGTCCGATTTGAGGATGGATTTGCGTGATGACGATGTCGTTGAGAAACACCGGGGATCGCTTGACGCGTGGCCTTCATGGTTTTCGCTTTCTTCGCGTACCGCTCCGCATCGTTCTCGAGCGATGAGGTACTGCGCATCTTTGAGGGTGTCGAAGGGTAGATGTGGTGAGTCACGAGCGCGTAGTTGTGACGCGTTGCTTTCCTCGGAGGAACCGAAACGACGTCGTTTACAAGAACACGAAATGCCGCGACGTCCCAAAATTTGCATCGTCCGCCGCCGACTCGTCGCCGGACCACGTCAGAGATCAGGCGCGCGGGCGAGGGTCGCCTGCCGGGTTCTAACCGGGTGTAGCAGGGCTAGGGGTAGAATACCCTACCCCACCTCTACACCATGCCCAAGCAAAAGTTCAACACCACCGATGTCGCCGCGGAGGTTTGTGAGTTGAGACGGCTAGTAGTAGGCTCATGGCTCGCCAACATCTACGACCTAGATGACAAAAAGACATTCCTGTTAAAGTTTTCAAAGTCCGGCGGGCGAACCGAGACCGGCGAGGGCGAGAAGACCGTGGTTCTCCTAGAATCAGGAGCAAGGTTCCACACCACGACGTACTCAAGGGACCGGAAGGCGGATACGCCGAGCAAGTTGAACGCCAAACTCCGGATGCACTTGAAAGGGAAGCGGTTGAATTCGATTAATCAATTAGGCAACGACCGGTGCGTGGAGTTTATCTTCGGCGCGAACGAAACGAAACACTCCTTGGTTCTTGAGTTATACGCGCAGGGTAACTTGGTGTTACTTGATTCTAACGATAAGATCCTCACGTTGTTAAGACCTGTTAGGGATGATAAAAATGGTTTACTGATGCTTGGGAACCATCAATACGACCGGACCAGGTTTCGAGCGAGGAAAAAAGTCACTCGAGAAGAGTTGGAAAACTCGTTAGCGTTTGGAGAGACTACTCCGACTACTGTCAGCGATATTTCAACCGTTTCGTCGGACACGTTGTCTGACAACACTACTGCTACGTGTGGCGCTTCATCTTCTGTTACCCAAGCCGTCACACCAGCCGTTACGAGGCCCCCGAAAACTTTAAGGGAAGCTCTTTGCCGGGCGTTCGGGCACTCGCCGCAAACCGCTGACCGGATTTCGGTTTTAGCGGGAGCGGCGGACTGCGGACAGACCGCCTTACCACTTGCGTGTGACGAAAATACCAAACTACAACTGATACAAAACCTACTGAAAGAGTTGCACGCGTTAGATGACTGGTTATACTCCTTGGAAACCGAACAGGTTGTGTCTGGGTTCGTGGAGGAAGTCGTGGGGGAGACGAACGCCTCGGTTTCAGAGACTGAAAAAATCGAGACTGAGAAAACAACCTGGATCTCCGAATCCTTCTCCCCGTTTCCTTTCAAGGAGGATAGGAGGGATAAGAGCGGTAGTGTTGAACCGTCGACCTCCACTCTGGGCTCCACCTCCCAACCACTTGGACCAAAAAAGCGTACGCGCAACCACCCTGGAGGTTTCGATAAGTGCGTCGACGAGCACTTCGCGAGTTTGGAAAAGGCGGCTGACTTTCGGTTACGGGAGCGATTAATTTTGAACGCGTCAAAGAAAGCGGAAAAAATCAAAAAAGACCAAATCCGACGCGCGGAGGAGTTGGAACGGGACCTTGAACGCGAAGAAACCAAAGCGGTTCTTATTGAGTATAACTTGGAGGTTGTGGATAACGTGTTGGGCGCGGTCAACGCGTTACTAGCGACGGGTCAATCTTGGGACGATATTTCCCGAGTAATCGAGGACGAGAAGCGCGCTGGTAACCCGGTTGCGCAGTTGGTCAGGAAACTAGACCTGGGGGGTGATTCGGTTACAGTTGGGCTAGTGAATCACCTCGATGATACTGAAGAAGGGGAAGAGGAGGAGGAGGAGGGTAGGGGCGATGGTATGGGCAAACAGTCTGAGGATGACAAAGAATCAGATACGAATGATTCATCAAACGCCTCTACTCAAAACAAAAAACCAAAGAAGCGACGTGCGAAGAAGTCCGTTGCGGTTACTCTTGATTTGAGTCTCTCCGCGTACGCCAACGCGCGTGCGCACTTCGACCGGAAGAAGAAACACACCGAGAAGCTTGAAAAGACGTTGACGCAGAACGAATTCGCGTTGAAAGCGTCCAGTGAAGGGCACTCGAAAAAGAAGCAAAAAGATCTAAAAAACACGAAAACCGGAATGGGAAAGATTCGAACCGCCGAGTGGTTTGAAAAGTTTCACTGGTTTATAACTACGGAGAATTGTTTGGTTCTAAGTGCCCGGGACGCGGTGCAGTGTGACTTACTCGTGAAGAAATACCTAGGGTCTCACGATGCGTTCATCCGAGCGGACGTACCTGGCGCGCCGGCTACGATCGTCAAGGCTCCGATGAAACGAGACAACGATACTTCCGAGCAGAACGCCTCCTCCTCACCGCCAACCGAAAGAACCAGCACTAAGTGTCTGGTGCCTCACGTTTCCCTGGCACAGGCTGGAGCCGCGTGTTTGTGTCGGTCGCAAGCCTGGGACAGCCGTACCGTGATTTCCGCGTGGTGGGTAACGTCATCTCAAGTGCGGAAGGTAACCCCCGACGGCGACCCGTTAGCGCCCGGCGTGGTGTGGACCGTTGGCCAAAAAAACTTCCTCCCTCCCGCTCCGTTAGTGATGGGCTTTTCGTTTGTGTTTTTGTTAGAGACGGAAGAGGATTTGATACGTCACCAAGGGGACCGCTTGGTGAAGGTGCTTGATCACGTGGAATTGGGTGTGCAGGAACAGACATCACGAGACTCTGACGCGGAGAGGGAGGAAAAAAAGGTCTCTGAAAAAATGACATCGCTCGCGCTTGATACGTCGGAACAACAAAAAGAAGCCCCTTCGAGGTTGGACGCGTTTCTCGATGGGTCAGTTGATACCACGGTCGGTGTGGGTAGTGCTGATCACGGGGTTGACGTTTCACCGCTTGAAATTGATGAACCATCGCTTGATACCGAGCTTTGTGATACTGACCCAGTTGAATCTGATTCGGTTGAAACTAAATTGGTTTCAATTAAATCCGGCTCGGCGCGAATCAGCGCTGCCGAGCGACGCGCGATGAAGAAACAACGAAAGAAAGAAGATGTGGATGATGATACTGGGAAGGCGTTACACGAAACGGCTGATGTGCAGGGTACTAAGAAGCCCTCGAAACCGGCGGTTATGGGTAAACAGTCACAACAAAAACCCCAACCCCCTCAACAAAACAAAAAACCTTTACCTCGGGGTAAATCTGGTAAAGCGAAACGCGCGGCGCAAAAGTACGCGGAGCAGGATGACGAGGACCGGGAGTTGGCGTTGAAGTTACTGGGAGTGAAAGGGGTGGTTCATATTAGTAAACAGTCTGTCGATTTTCGTAAACAGTCTGAAGATGAATTTGAAGAGCAGGAAAAGAACATCGCCGCCGAAGTCAAGTACGAGAAGAAACCAATAAAAGAAAAAGTCGCTGTGCTCGACTCGGACGACGACGAGGAATCATTAACTCAAGAAACTCGAGACAACGGAGACGATATCGGTGCATTTCTAACGCTAGACAGTGACCGAGTCAAGCGCGTCGATTGGTTCACCGGGTGCCCTCAATTCGAGGACTCAATAACGCACGCGATTCCGATGGTCGCGCCGTTCGAAGCCCTAAAGCAGTTCGCGTACAAAGCCAAACTAACCCCGGGGTCGCAGAAAAAAGGGAAAGCCGCGAAAACCGCGTTGGACGTTGTGTTGAAAGCACCTCCGTCGGTGAGCTTGATAGTTGGGGTAGGTGCTTCAAAGTTGTTCAATGGCGTCGCTTCAAAGGGTGACTCGTTGACTTTGAAAGAAGCGATGGAGTTGAAGGCGAAAAAAGCGGAGCGTGACGCATTTCTGAAATCGAAAATTTCTGCAGCGGCGAACTCCGCAGCGGCTGGTGATTTAGCACAGATCATGTGCGGCGCGGGGGTCAAGGTTTCCATGCCCGCGGGAGCCGCGAAAGCAATCAACGTGGGGAGGAAGGGGAAGAAGTGAACAGACATTTAGGGTAGACATTACAATAGTCGCGAAGCACTCGTTCTTAAGGAAAATCTTATTTTTTTACCTTCAGTATGTATTTCTTACCATCTAACTAGTGCGGCTAGAGCCGAACGCCTTTTAACACTTTGAGATTGATACCTGACTCAGTATTTCGAGTCATTCGCGTTTTGCCTGTTATCAATCCCCTGGATAATAGCCGCTACACTACGGGGTCATCCATCGTGTGGCCCCGATTTCCTGGATGTGCTGATTATTTCCTGACTTGGGCAACTGTTCGCGACTGCCCAACTTGCAAGTTCCTGGTGCCCGTTTTTTCTGGCCTCCGAGCACCTCTCCTTATCCCACGGGCATCCGTTCATGCGCAGCCACTTCACCACATCTAGGTGCCCGTTCCTTGCCGCCCCTGAGCATGTACTCGTTTTCAACGGGCAGCCATTTGCGCGCAACCACTTCAACAACTCGAGGTGACCTCCCTGAGCCGCGTACGCACACGTCAACCCGTCCCACGGACAGCCGTTTGCGCGCCCACTGCAGTACCCCGAGGTGACCAACCATCGCCGCAAACTGGCACACCTCCGACTTGTCAAGGCGACCTTGCCTAAGCAGGCACTGCAGTGTGCCTAAACATCCAAGTTCCGCGGCCTGTGCAGTATTCAGATTATATATCGCACGCCCCGTCACCAACACCGCGTCACGCATCCCAATACTCACTTTTTTTAGGCTCGCGAGGTCCGCCATGTCGGGCAGGTTGTCAGATTTGAGGATGTGCGTGATGACGATTTCGTTGAAAAGACCCGGGATCGCTTGACGCGCATTGGACGGGTGCGCATCGTTCTCGAGCGCTGAGCGCTTCCTTTTACGCTTCGCAGTGCCACTTGGTTTTTTATAGGGCATCTTTATGGGTCTCGGAGTCGGAGGACAGCGGGGTGCGGGGAGTTGTGCCCGTCGAGGCTTTCCCTCGGAGCGTTTCGTCTTCCAATGAAACGTCGTGTCGTCGAAAACCGAGACGAAAAACGACTGAATGATTTTTCCACGCACTCTCTCGCGCGCGGGCGCGTCGCGTTGGGTCATGGACGATGCCCCGGAGAGACACGATACACAGGTAGGAGCGTCCCCCGGTCGCGGACACAAACGTGGAAGGAGCTGGAGCCGCAGTGCAAGTCGAAGTCGAAGTCGAAGCCCGTGTGAGAGAGATGAAGATCTTCGTCGTGCGATTCGTTCCAGGTCGAGGTCGAGGGATCGAATTACACGTGATGTCCGAGACAACGGAGGAAATTTGCGATCCCCTGCCGACCCTCCATACGACCACCACCCATCCATCGAACCAACCGGCCAAGGTCTGGGGTACAAACGGAGCGATGACCTAGCGCTTCGGGATACGTTCGGGGGTGGGCATTCGGGAGCCCGAGAATTTTCAGAAAGAAATGCATCCAACGGTTTCCACGCCCCTCGACGCGATGGCAACTACAACCCGCTGAGACGAACGGAAGAGGTGGCACGCAGGCGAAACGAGGGAAGACGTGGATGGAATACACGAGAAGTGAAGCCAAGGGGAGAAGGTGGGGACAGGACGCGTAGGGATGCTGCAAGCTTTTCCCAGAATGATGGACAAAACTTAAAAATAAATAACCACGAAAATACGCAGCGACTCGCGGAGAAAGCAGAACGCAGAGCCGCGTCGTCTCTCGGGTGGCGCGCTTCATCCGGGCCGTTACCAAGTAAAGAACAAGTCATAAAAGGTGTTTCGAGCCAAACTTTAGAAACACTAACTAAAACGCTCACCTCGAAAAAGTCCGAGTTACTCGAGAAGAAAGAGATTGAGAAGTTGGAAGACTCGAAAAATAACGTGAGCGGGTTTGAGCAGTTGGAACGACGACGCGTGCGCCGCGTGGGCAAAAGCAATAAAGCAGGTGAGGATGGTGTATGCGGAAACAGCCAGGAAGATATGTATGCAAATACTTCAAATAAGTATTTAAAATCAAACCCGGGCGTGCACGACCGCGCGCGTCTCGATTCGAAGGACGCGATTGATTTCAGCGCGGACGGCGTACGAAACGCCCTCGAGCGCAAAACGAGGAGATACCAGGAGTCGCGTGATGACTGTTTGCTCATACGGGATACAGCTGTGCAAGGTACAGCTGTAGAAGTAGAAATCGAAAGTATCGGTACAGCTGTAGAAAGTTCAGCCTCCGTGGCTGAGAGAAAGCGACAAAAGCTCCTGGCGATGAAATCCAGGGGGTCGAAAAGAGCGCAAAGAGCTGAGTAGTAGTAGTGAGGGTTCTTGAGTTATTCACGAGTTATTAGTCTCGTATTCGTATTCAAATCACCCCTCCTATGTGTATTAGCGTCTTCACATTAGTCTTCGTCCGAATCGGAGTACAACGCACCGCCGCGACGGGGCCCTTTTGGAACAGGCGCCGGAACCTCTTTTGGTTCCGCCGGGGCTACTTTTTCAGCAACTTTTGAAGGTGATACCTTTTTGGTCTCATTTTGGGCGTCATCCTTTTTCGCGTCAACCTCCTCCTCATCCTCATCCTCGAAGAAAATATCCTCAGCCTCGACGTCAGATAGAACAGCTGTGTCTGCATTCTTACTGCCCTTGGTGTCCTTCATGTCATCCAAGTCATCCTCTGACTGAATGCCCATGCCCTCATCTTCTGATTCATCATCTGAATCTTCATCGTCATCTGAACTCAAATCCTCGTCACTGTCGTCGTCGACGCTTTTCTTCCCGTTGAGTTTTGCGTAGTCGATGGGTTGCCCCATGGCATCAGTGACCACCGCCCTGCGCCGCCTGCCACCCTCAATAACGTTTGAAGTGTCGATGCCGTCCATGTCTTTTGCTAATTCGACTTTAGCGCGGCACTTGTTGATGGCGTCCGTGGAAGAATTTAACGACAATCCGTTTTCAGATAAAATTAACTCGAGCGCTTGTTCCCGGTCCGAATCAACCTTGTGCTTCATGAACACGTGCTGGTACGTTAAACCGGCGGCTTTGCACGTGTCGCGGAGTTTGGCGGTTAGGCCGGTGATGGGGTTGGCCGCGGGCTTAGAAGCGGCAGGTGCAGTTTTTTTCTTTTTTGGTTTTTTAGAGTCTTGGTGCTTTTTGCTTTTTCGTTTCTTCGCGTTAGAATCTGAATCCGAGTCACCGAAGACATCGGAACCTTCTGAGCCCTCTTCGGAGTCGGAGCCTTCTTCATCGGCTTCCTCCTCGTCGTCGCTGTCCTTCGCTTTCGATGCCTGTTTCGACACAGCCTTGGCCTTGACGGACTTGACCGGGGCTTGGTTCTCCTTCGAAGCCGCTCCCCCGTTTGACTCAGCGGATGCCAATACCTTTTCAACGTACTTTGTCACCGTGGCTTTCGCCTCCACGTCATCCAGGGTTTTTACCTTCAACCCAAGGTCTGATTCGAGCAGCCTTCTGGCTTGCTTCATGGTTAACGTCGCGACGTTCTCCAGGAAATGCGCCCG
>MDSY01067064.1_pt1 | contig 28086 bp, 32 predicted proteins | sample 811131 | NCBI WGS metagenome assembly MDSY01 (sample SAMN05326643, study PRJNA326480) | marine metagenome | isolation source: seawater | place: Atlantic Ocean: South West | collected 2010
CACGATCCGTATCCCGGTGCACATGATAGAGACGATCAACAAGATCATCCGTACCCAGCGCCAGATGCTGCACGAGATTGGCCGCGAGCCGACCCCGGAAGAACTGGCCGAGAAGCTGGGCCTGCCGCTGGAGAAGATCCGCAAGGTTCTGAAGATCGCAAAAGAGCCGATCTCGCTGGAAACGCCGATTGGCGACGACGAGGATTCAAACCTCGGCGACTTCATCGAGGACAAGGCCGCGCTGCTGCCGGTCGACGCCGCGATCCAGTCGAACCTGCGCGAGACGACGACCCGCGTGCTCGCCTCGCTCACCCCGCGTGAGGAACGCGTGCTGCGCATGCGCTTCGGCATCGGCATGAACACCGATCACACGCTGGAAGAAGTCGGCCAGCAGTTCAGCGTAACGCGTGAACGTATCCGCCAGATCGAAGCGAAAGCGCTCCGCAAGCTAAAGCACCCAAGCCGCAGCCGCAAACTGCGCAGCTTCCTGGATACGTAATCTGACATTCGACCTGACACGAAAAGGCGGCCAATTGGCCGCCTTTTTATTGGATCTGCAGCCCCGTCAGAACGAGGAAGCTGGCGCCGATCAGGACGGCAAGTGAGAGCACCCCGGTGGTCAGCACACGTCCACCGCTGGCGATGACTGAGCGCAGATCCACCATCAGGCCGAGGGCGGCCATGGAGACAAGGGTGAGCAGCGTCGAGGCCGCAGCGATCGGGGGCAGGGCGGCTACCGGGATCAGATTGGCGCTGCGCAGGGCCATCATGGCAAGGAAGCCGATGATGAACCAGGGCACGAGGCGGCCGAGGCCCGGGCGGCTGGCGCCTGCCGCTTTTCCGCCCGCAAGGCCGAGCAACAGGATCACCGGACCGAGCAGCAGCACACGGATCAGTTTGACCAATGTGCCCACCTGGGTTGAGAGAAGGCCCACAGGCGCTGTTGCGGCCAGTACCTGCGGCACGGCATAGACGGTCAGGCCCGCCAGAACGCCATATTGCCGTTCGCTCATGTCCAGTTGCAGCTTGAACAGGGGCAGGAACAGAACGACGAGAATGCCGAGCGCCGCGGTAAAGGCGATGGACGCCGTGACATGTTCCGACTCCGCCTCGATCACCGGCGCGGCCGCGACGATGGCGGAGTTGCCGCAAATCGAATTTCCGCAGGCGACCAGAAGCGCCAGCTTGTGCGGCAGGCCGATCACGCGCCCGATGCCATAGCTGATCGCGATGGCCGCGAAGACGACCCCGGCAATCGCCGCCACCAGCGGCAGGCCCGCTTTGCCGATGGCCGCGGCACTGACAGAGGCGCCAAGCAGCACAATGGCCGCCTCCAGCAACAGTTTCGAGGAAAAGTGTACGCCGGCGCGCAGCCGGTCGTGCAGGCCGAAGACCGTATGATATGCCACGCCCAGCAGGATCGCCAGCACCAGCGCCTCGAACCAGGCGCGGCCGAATACCTGCACTTCCGCTACCTGCAGTCCCGCCGCCAGCAGGGCGATCAGCGCCGCCAGCACGAGGCCGGGCATGATGGATCGGGTGCGCTGGAGCAGCATGATTTCCGCCTTTCTCTGGACGGAAAACAGATGCCAGCACCAATCATGTTATTCTATCGAATAATAATGTATATTCCATTCGGAAAAATTGGACGAATAGATGACCCTCGAACAATTGCGCATTTTCGTGGCCGTGGCCGAGCGGGAGCATCTGACCCGCGCGGCGGCAGATATCGGTCTGACGGCCTCGGCTGTCAGCGCGTCGGTCCGGGCGCTGGAGGCGTATTACAATGTGGCCCTGTTCGACCGGGTGGGGCGCGGCATTGAGCTGACGGAAGCGGGCCGTGTTTTTCTGGGCGAGGCGAAGGCGACCCTGGCGCGGGCTGAGGCGGCGGGGTTGGCGTTGAGCGAGCTGGGCGGGCTGCGCCGTGGCACGCTGCATGTGCAGGCCAGCCAGACGATAGCGAATTACTGGCTGCCGCCGCGCCTGATGCGCTTTCATGACGATCATCCGGGAATCGACGTGCGTCTGGATGTCGGCAATACCCAGAGTGTCGCCGATGCCGTTCTGAACGGGCAGGCCGAGCTTGGCTTCATTGAAGGCGAGATTGATGCACCGGCCCTGCATGTCAGGCTGATGGCCAAGGATGCGATGATGGTCGTAACCGACCGCAATCATCCGTTTGCAGACGGGCATCCGCTCACGGATACGGATCTTGCTGCGGCGAAATGGGTGATGCGGGAAGCGGGCTCCGGCACGCGGGCGGCGCTGATGGATGCGCTTGCCGGGCGAGGGCTTGCACTGGCGGACCTGAGCATCGCGCTGGAACTGCCGTCCAATGAGGCCGTTGTCTCGGCCATACGCGGCACGTCCGGTGTGGCGGCGGTTTCAGGTGCGGTGGTTGCGCCCCTGATCGCCCGCGGCGATCTGGTGGCTGCGAACATGTCCCTCCCGGTCCGCCATTTTTATGCGCTTCACCACAAGGAGCGCCGGCTCAGCAAGGCAGCAGACGTGCTGCTGGGCCTCTGAGCCGCCTGATCTGACCGCCGCAAAGAAAAAAGGGCAGCCCATGGGCTGCCCTTTGTCGTTGCTGGACGGGAAGGCTTCAGCCCGCCGCCTTCAGTGCCTGGTCCAGATCCGCGATCAGGTCTTCGGCGTCTTCGATACCGATGGAGAGGCGGACCGTGTCCGGCGAGGCGCCGGCGGCAATCTGCTGTTCTTCGGTCAGCTGACGGTGCGTGGTCGAGGCCGGGTGGATGACCAGCGAGCGGGCATCCCCGAGGTTTGCGACATGGCTGAACAGGTTCAGGCCGGCAACGAATTTCATGCAGGCATCATAGCCGCCCTTCAGCTGCACGGTGAACAGCGCGCCAGCGCCTTTCGGGCAGATTTTCGGGATGCGGTCCTTGTAGGGCGAGCTGTCCAGACCGGCATAGGTGACGCCGGAGACGGCCTCATGGCCTTCCAGCCAGGCGGCGATCTTCTTCGCATTGGCGATGTGTTTCTCCATGCGCAGCGACAGGGTCTCGATGCCCATCAGCGTGTAGTGCGCGCCTTGCGGGTTCATCGTCATGCCAAGGTCACGCAGGCCGATGGCGATGCCATGGAAGGTGAAGGCGGCCGGGCCGAACGTCTCGTGGAAGGTGAGGCCGTGATAGGCTGGTTCCGGCTGGGAGAGGGACGGGAACTTGTCGCTGGCCGACCAGTCGAACTTGCCGGAGTCGACCACCACGCCGCCGGTGACCGTGCCGTTGCCGGTCATGTATTTCGTCAGCGAGTGAACCACCAGCGTCGCGCCATGGTCGATCGGGCGGCAGAGATAGGGCGTGGCCGTCGTATTGTCGACGATCAGCGGAATGCCGGCCTCGTCGGCGATGGCGGCGACGGCGTCGAGATCGGTAATGTAGCCACCGGGGTTCGCGATGGTCTCGCAGAAGATGGCGCGGGTGTCGTCATCGATCGCGGCTTTCACAGCGTCCAGATCGTCGAAGTCGACAAAGGTGCACGACCAGCCGAAGCGTTTGAAGGTCTGGCTGAACTGGGTGATCGTCCCGCCATAGAGGCGCGTCGAGGCCACAATGTTGCGGCCCGGCGCCATCAGCGGGAACAGCGACATGATCTGCGCCGCATGGCCGGACGAGCAGCAGACTGCGCCTGCGCCGCCTTCCAGCGCGGCGATGCGGTTCTGCAGCGCGCCGATCGTCGGGTTCGTCAGGCGGGAATAGATGTAGCCGACTTCCTGCAGCCCGAAGAGCGCGGCGGCATGATCGGCATCGCGGAAGACATAGGCGGTGGTCTGGTAGATCGGCACCTGGCGTGCGCCGGTGGCCGGGTCGGCCTCGGTGCCTGCGTGAATGGCCAGCGTGTCAAAGCCCTGCGGTGTGTCGGTCATGTCGTTTCCTCGGTTTCTAGCCCTGCGGTTTCTCCGCCGTCTTTAGGGGAGGGGCCGGGGCGCAGCAATGAGGAAATCTGACGTGTTCGCCGCAGGCTTTCTGATGCGTGCCTTACTGGCTGAACGTGCCGCAGGCGGCCGGGTCGCCGGTGGTGAGGCCGCGTTTCAGCCATTCGACCCGCTGGTCGGCGGTGCCGTGGGTGAAGGCCTCCGGCGTCACCTTGCCGGTCATGCGCTTCTGGATCATGTCGTCGCCGATGGCCTGGGCCGTCCGCAGGCCTTCTTCGACATCGCCGGCTTCCAGCGCGACGGCGCCGTCTGAGGCTTCGGCGGCATGGGCTGCCCAGACGCCGGCATAACAGTCGGCCTGCAGCTCCAGCGCAACGGACCAGCTATTGGCCTCTTCCTGGCTGTCAGCGGCCTGCTGGAGCTTGCGCACCGCGTCGCTGGTGCCGGTCAGCTTCTGAACATGGTGGCCGAATTCGTGGGCGATCACATACGCCTTGGCGAAGTCTGCACCGGAGGCGCCAAGCTGGGTCTGCATGTCCTGCCAGAAGCCGAGGTCGAGATAGACGGTCTGGTCTGCCGGGCAGTAGAACGGCCCCATGGCGGCCTGGCCATAGCCGCAGCCGGTGCCCGTGCCTTGTTCGTAGAGCACAACTGTGGGGGCGGTATAGCTGCGGAGCTCCTGGCTCCACACGTCATTGATGTTGGCGCTGATGACATCGACAAACTGGCCGGCTTCGTCTTCCGGTGTGCCGCGGACGCCTTCCTGCGTGCTGGCCGCGTTGCCGGTCGACTGGCTACCGACAATCTGGGCCACTTCCTCCGGCTCCATGCCGAGGACGAAATAGCCGATCAGGGCGATGATGATGACGCCGATACCACCGCCGGCCACCTTGCCGGGGCCCATGCCCCGACGGTCCTCGATATTGCCGCCCTTGCGTCCACCTTGCCAGCGCATCCGCTCTCTCCTGATACTGTGCCGGGCCTCTCGCCCGGTCATTGCCGCTATCCTAGCATCCATGCGAGGACGAAACAGTCCTTTTGGCCAGCCCATGCAGGGGAGTTCTCATGCACGAAACCATCGCTCTCAGGACTTCGGGGCAGGGCCTCTATGAATTCACCCGGGCCGTCCAGCGGTTCCTGTCCGATACGCACGTCCGCAATGGGCTGCTGACACTGTTCTGCCAGCATACGTCCTGCTCGCTGCTGGTGCAGGAGAATGCCGATCCCGATGTGCAGGCAGACCTGAAGGCCTTTTTCCGCCGCCTTGCGCCGCCAGCGGATGACCCGGCCATGAGCTATCTGGAACACCGCACCGAAGGGCCGGACGACATGCCCGCGCATATCAAGGCCGCGCTGACGCAGACGTCTCTTTCAATCCCGGTGATCGAAGGCCGCCTGGCGCTGGGCACCTGGCAAGGGCTTTATCTGTTCGAGCACCGCGACGCCCCGCACACCCGCCGTATCGTGGCGCATTTGCTGGAAGGCTAGAACCCGGCCGGTGCCGGCAGGCCGCTGGACGACAGGCAGATGGCCTTGAAGCGTTCGCCCATGTCTTTCGGGTCGATCAGGCGCTGGGCGGCATTGAACATCGCTTCGCCGTCGTCAGGGTTCGCCTTGACCAATTGATTGAGCCGCGCCTGCGCGCCGAGGCCCAGCAGGAACATGCCTTGCGGGGCCGGTCCGGCGACATCCAGCCCGGCCTTGCGGGAGAGGCGCGCCAGCCGTCCGAAATCGACATCCACCGTCAGGTCGGACTCGCCGGGCAGGGCGAGCGGGCTGATCTGCTCACCATCCTTGTACGAACGAAGACTGTCCCCGGGCGCCATATCCGAGGGGCCGTAATCCACGAACAGGGCACGGAAGGGCGCGTCGCGGGTCACGAGGTCTGCGACCAGCAGGTCCATGCCAGTCTGCACTTCCACCACGGCGCTGGTGTCTCCGGCGCCTTCCGGCGGGGCCTGTTCATCGGCGGCGAGGCCGAAGACGAGGTCACGGCCGGCATCGAGGCCGATGACGCATTCGCGCCATGACCCGCCATCCCGGCGGAACTGGCGGGCGGGCAGGCAGTCGAGATATTCGTTGGCGACCAGCAGCATGGGGCCGGCAGGCACTTCGGCCAGCGTGGAGACGAAATCCGGCTGGGCGGCTGCAAGCGCGTCCCGCTGGATATCGCGCATCGCCGGCGAGGGTTCGACGAGGGTCAGCCGCATGGCCTTTGCGAAGTCTTCGCCGCCCGCCACCATGCCGAGGCGCAGCGCGTCCTGCATCAGGGCACCGCGGCCGGGGCCGATCTCGACGATCCGGATTTCCTCAGGCGATCCCATCGCCTTCCATTCATGCACCAGCCAGAGGCCGATCAGTTCGCCGAAGATCTGGCTGATCTCGGGGGCGGTGATGAAGTCCTTCCCGATGCCGGGACGCGTGGCGTAATAGCCCTGCGCCGTGTCATGCAGGCAGAGCTGCATATAGGTCGACACAGGGATCGGGCCGCCTGTTTCGATCAGGCGGATGAGACGGTCTTTCAGGGTCACGCTTTGGTCTTGGTTTCTTTGGGGGTCTTTGGTTTCAGCGCGTTCCAGACGAGCCACGCGCCGCCCAGCCACATCGGGATGGACAGCAGCTGGCCCATGGTCAGCCATTCCGGCATGCCGTGGACGAAGCTGTCCGGCATACGGAAATTCTCCACCACGATGCGTCCGAAGGCGTACATCAGCAGGAACAGGCCTGCGACGAGGCCGGGCCGTTTCAGGGCGCCGAAGCGCCAGATCAGAATGGAGAGCACGATCAGCGGCAGCCAGCCCTCCAGCGCCGATTCATACAGCTGGCTCGGATAGCGGGCGGTCTCGAAGCCGTTATAGACCCATTTTCCGGTGTCCCAGTTGAAGGCCGGCGGGGTGGAGCCCGGCACCACGCCTTCCGGGAAGACCATGCCCCACGAGGAGTCCGTGTGGCGGCCATACAGCTCGGCATTGATGAAGTTTGCAATTCGCACGAGGCCGATGCCGATCGGCGCCACGACCCCGGCGATGTCGCCGATCGAGAACAGGCTGACCTTTCGCGACCAGGCGAAATAGACAAGTGCGACGGCAACGCCGGAGATCCCTCCGTGGAAAGACATGCCGCCATCCCAGATCCGCAGGATCGTGCCCGGATCCGCCATCAGGGCGTCCATCTGGTAGGGCACCATGTAGAACAGGATGTAGCCGAGCCGTCCGCCGAGGATGATGCCCAGGATGATCCAGAACATGATGTCGTCCAGCTGGTCCTTGGTCAGCGGGCTTTCCCCGCCGAACAGGGCCGGGCGCCGGATCATGGCGCTGGCATACCACCAGGCGAGGCCGATCCCGGCCATGTAGCCCAGCGCGTACCAGCGCAGATGAAACGTGCCGAGGCCGATAAAGCCGAAATCTATGGAGAAAAGGGCGGGGCTCATCTCGGGAAAAGAGAGGGCACCGGCAGCCAGGTGCGCTCCCAGCAGCGTCATCGTGTCGAACATGCGGCCTCTTTTCCCTGTCTTGCCCCGAACCTATCTGTTACGGAATGTGGCAGACAAGGCCAGCCACCCGCGCGCGAAGGAGTAGCCTCATGGCGACGACAAATCCACTGCTCGATGACATTGCAGGTCTGATGACCGGCGCATTGGGGGCGGCGCGTACAGCAGGCGAAGAGGCCAAAACGGCGGCGCAGTCCCGCGTGCGGGCGATGATCGCCGATATGGACCTGGCCGGGCGTGACGAAGTCGAGGCGCTGAAGGCGCTGGCTGTCTCCGCGCTGGAAAAGGTCGAGGCGCTTGAAAAGCGTGTGGCGGAGCTGGAAGCCGCCGAAAAAGCAGGCGACGATTGACGTCTGCAGCTCCCGCAACTGTTGAAGCGCATGGACCTCGTCGCTGAGGGGCGTATGCATGGACCATGCGTCGGGATAGCGCAGAGGGACGAATCCTGTCCCGATAAGACTGTCTGCGAGGGGAGCGTAAATGAGTGTCAGCCTGAGCCGTAATGAATTCAACATGGTTGACCCGCTGGAGCGGGTTGAACAGGCGCTTGAAGAAGGCGGCTGGCAGGCTGAACGCGATGAAGAGGGCACAATCCAGGCCGTCGCCGAAACGCGCTGGGGCGACCTTGGCGCCCTGTTTGCCTATCGCCCGGAACCCGCCGCCATTCATTTTTCCATGACGCTGGACGTCAAACCGCAAACCGCGCGCCGCGCCCAGATTGCCGAGCTGATCATGATGGCGAATGAACGCCTCTGGCTCGGCCATTTCGACTATTGGGCTGACGAGGGCGTGATCATTTTCCGCTATACGTTCCCGATGATGGACCGGGACGAGCCGACGCTGGGCGAAGTGCGCAGCACGATGGCCGCCGCTGTCAGCGCGGTCGAACGGTTCATCCCCGCATTCAATTTCCTGATCTGGGCTGGAAAATCCCCGCGCGATGCCATCGACGCGGTGATGTTCGAAACCCACGGCGAAGCCTGAGGCGATGGCCGCGCCATCGATCGCCCTGATCGGGGCAGGGCGGATGGGCGCTGCGCTCGCCAGTGGCTGGCTGGCCGGAAAGAGCAAACCGGATATCCGTATCCAGGATCCGAAGCCGTCGGAAACCGTCACCGAATGGGCGGACGCCGGCAAGGTGGCCGTAAACCCCGACCCGGAACCGGTGGATGTCCTGATCATTGCGGTGAAGCCTCAGGTCTTCCCGAAGATGGCCGAAAGCCTGAAATCCTGGATCGGACCGAAGACGCTGGTCGTCTCCATCATGGCCGGGACGCGCATCAAGCAGCTCGCCGAACGCCTTGGCACGGACTGCGTCATCCGGGTCATGCCAAACACACCCGGAGCCATCGGCAAGGGCGTCTCAGTCATCTCCAAGTCCGATATGGTCATGGCGAAGCAGCTCGAAATCGCCGAAAAACTGCTGCGGCCGCTGGGCGCCGTCATTGGCCCGGTGGACGAAAAACACATGTCGATTGTCACCGGTCTCTCCGGCAGCGGGCCGGCTTATGTCTTCCTCATGGCAGAGGCCATGGCGGATGCGGCAATCGCCGAGGGCCTGTCTGCCGAACTCGCTGAACAGCTGGCCGCGCTCACGATCGAAGGCGCTGCGGCCCTGATGGTGCAATCGGACCAGCCGCCCAGCGCGCTCAGAAAAGCGGTCACCTCACCCGGCGGCACCACCCAGGCCGCCCTTGACATCCTTATGGATGAGGGTGGGATGCCGATACTGATGCGAAAAGCGATCCGGGCCGCCGCCAACCGCGACCGGGAGCTGTCTCGCGATACCGATTAGGAGACAGGCAGGACCATGGAGGAGGAGACAGTCGACATCGTCGAGCTTGGCCTTCTCGCCGCATTGCGCCTGGCTGAAGACACATCCTGGGGCAATATTACCCTCTCCGCCATTGCTGAAGAGGCTGGCCTGCCGCTGAGAGAGTTCTACGGCGTCACGCGGGACGACCTCGCCAATGCCTTCGAGGCTTATTTCGACCGCGCCATGTCCGCAGAAGGCCCGCCAGGCGGGGACTCCCCGCGTGAGCGCCTGTTCGACGTGATCATGCTGCGTTTCGAAGCGATGGAAGACCACCGCGCTGGGGCCGTTGCCCTGATGCGGGACCGCGAGCGGACACCGCGCCTGCTGCTGCGCCTGCCGGCGCACCGGGCCGCGAGCGCTCACTGGGCGCTGGCCTCGGCGGGGCTCGACGATGACAGCGGCGCGCCGCTGGGCCTCAAGATTGCCGCCATCGCGTTCGTGATCGCCCAGACCGAGCGGGCCTGGCGCAAGGACAAGAATGGCGATTTTGCCCTCACTATGGCCGCGCTGGACAAGGCCCTGCGCGCCGCGGAGGCGCGGATGTTGCGCCTGAAGAAATACATACCCAAAAAATCAAAGGGCGGGCCGGCAGAGCCCGACGATGCGGAGGAACCCCATGAGCCGACCCGGCCTCGACACCAATCCCCTTGAACTCACGCCGGACTGGTTCAACCAGCTTTTCGAAGAAATAGGCATTGATGCAGAGGTCTCCGGCCTCACGGCAAAGTCTATCGGCACAGGCCAGATTGGCGAGAATGTCCGCTTTGTCTTCGACTATGCCCGCAAGGGAGACGGCGCCCCGGCGACGCTGGTCGGCAAGTTTCCATCCGATAATGAAGCCAGCCTCATGACGGCTAAAATGCTCGGCCACTATGAGCGCGAGGTGAACTTCTACCGCACTTTTCCGAAGGTGGCAGGCCGCATTACCCCCGCCGCGCTGTACACCGACTATGACGCGGAGACGAACCGCTTCGCTCTCATCATGGAAGACATGGCCCCGTCCGAGCAGGGGGACCAGCTGGCCGGCTGCAGCGTCGCTGAGGCGGAGCGGGCCATGGATGCCGCAGCGATTCTGCACGCCGCCTACTGGAATGACGAGTCCCTTGATACCTATCCCTGGCTGCAGGGCACCAGCGTGGCGCCGCCTCCGGCAATGAGCCCGGAGCAGGTTGCCATGCTGTGGACAGGCTTCAAGGACCGCTATGACGCGTCTCTCACGCCGGATGTCATCGAAGTGGGGGACGCCTATGCCGACGCCCTGCCGCGCATGCAGCAGGAGCCGGGAGACGGCCCGTTTGCCCTGACGCACAATGATTACCGCCTGGACAATATGCTGTTTGGCAAGCCGGGCGCGCCCAAGCCGCTCGCCGTGGTCGATTGGCAGACGGTAGGCAAGGGCGCCCCGGCCAGCGATGTGGCGTATTTCATCGGGGCTGGCCTGACACGGGAAGACCGGCCGAAGCATGAGCAGGCCCTGCTGCGCTACTATCATGCCCGCCTGCAGGATGAGGGCGTCACGGATTACGGGTTCGACGCGCTCTTCGATGACTACCGCTACACGTGTTTCTACGGCATGTCGGTGGCGTTTGGCGCGGCGATGCTGGTGAAACAGACGGAACGCGGCGATCAGATGTTCCTGACCATGTTGCGGCGTCATGCGGCGCAGGCACGGGACAATAATGCTCTCGAATTGCTGCCCTGAAGCCGCAGATTTTTTCATTCGTGTAATGTTTTCTGCAGAGTCTCGCCCACTGTGCCGGGCCGGAACAGGTTTCCAAACATCCTCCTAATGAGCGCGCGTAAACTCTCATAACGGGTTACGCGTGGGCTTAAGGGGAAGCGCGTAGTGTCCATATTCCGGGCTCTCCAGAAGGAGTGTCCGCCCTCTATTGGAAAATGGTGTGGATATGGAACAGCAGAATGCAAAACCGATGAGTGTGAAAGGCCCTGACGGCCAGAAGCTCACAATGGCGGATCTCCCGTCGCCGAACATTTCCCGTTGGGTCACCCGCCGCAAAGCGGAAGTGGTTGCCGCCGTTGCCGGTGGCCTGCTGAGCCGCAAGGCTGCGTGTGACCGCTACAACCTGACGGATGAAGAGTTCGAAGGCTGGGAGCGTCTTTACCTGCGTCACGGCGCCAAAGGCCTGCGCACGACCCGCCTGCAGCAGTATCGCCGCTAGGCGTTTGTTAAACCCAAATTTACGGGCGCCCCATTAACTCTGGCGAAAGCATCCGGAATCCTCCGGGTGACGGGAGTCCAGTATGGCGCACGGAAGATCCGGTATCTCGCGCGGCGCGGCGCCTTCCACACGGGCGCTCGCGTTCGCGGCATGTGCGGTGGCCCTCGGCCTGCTCGCCTGGCGCGGCAGCGATGTGATCAGCCGTACCCCCGCATCGCCCGGTCCGCTTTCCCAGTCTGAAGCGTCCCTCCTGTCTGTCGCCGAAGCGATGGCAGGGCAGGGGCATGTCCGCATTTCCATTGTCCGCCAGCCGGGCGCTGTCCGGCAGGTCCTGCTGCTTCTGGACGAGGCGGCCGGCGTGGACGATGCGACGCTGTCCAACACCATATCCACGGCTGCCGGGCTCGACGCTTCCAAGGGAGAAGGCGTGGACCTGCAGCGTGTGGCCTTCGCGCCCGGTATCAGCGGCGCGCCGCTGCCGCGAGACTGGGCGGAATTGTCATTGCTGGCCCTGCTGGCCGGTCTGGCTGGATGGATCGGGTTCCGGGCGGAGCGCCGCGAAGAGGCACCTGTCGAACTGGTGCAGGAATCCCTGCCAGGCCGTGTGGCGCAGCCAGCTGCCGAACCGGCCGTTCGCCCCGTCGCCGTGCGCGATGATGATGCCGCAGACCTCGCCCGCCGTGATCCCGGCCGGGCAGCCGATGTTGTCCGCGGCTGGATGAGCGGCAATGGAGGCAATGCATGAGTGCGCTGACGGTTGCCCGCAAAGAGACACCGGCGGATGGCCTGATGCGGTCGGCCCGCCTGATGCGCGCACTCGGTCCGGATGCGGCACCGATCTGGGCGGAACTTTCCAAATCTGAAGTGCAGGCCCTGACGGCCGCGATGGATACACTCGGTCCTTCAGCGGAAGGGGAAGCCGACGCGGTCTCCCAGTTCATGGCCGCGCATCAAAAGCTACGCCGCCCGGCAGAGCCTGGCGCATCTGTCTGGCGGCGCCTGTCAGATGTAGGCGCGGAGACGCTGGCGGGCCTGTTTGAGACGGAGCACCCGCAAACCGTGGCGCTGGTCCTGTCGCGCTTGCAGGGCGAGGCATCTGCGCGGCTTCTGCGCGCCTTGCCGCTCCGGCTGGCCATCGACGCGATGCAGCGGCTGTTGAATCTTGGGCCCGTCCATCCGGCCGCACTGTCGGCATTTGAAACCCGGCTTGAAGCCATCCTGATGGCGAATGCCGGGGATGGGCAGGCAAGCGGACATGAGCGTGTCGCCCGCATTTTTGATCGCCTCGACAGCCGGTCCGAGAAGACATTCCTTGCTGCGCTCGACCACGCCGAACCGGGGGCGGGCGAGAAGGTGCGCGCGTTGATGTTCACGTTCGACGACCTGACGAGCCTGGATGCGGCTGGCCTGCAGACACTTCTGTCTGCGGCGGATCGCGCCGTTCTGGTTGTCGCGCTGAAAGGCGCGCGGCCCGATACGGCCTCAGTTTTCTTTGCCAACATGACCCAGCGTGCCGGCGACCTGCTGCGAGAGGAGATCGCTTCGCTCGGCCCGGTCCGCCGCAGCGACGTCGAAACCGCCCGCCAGGAACTGGTCGCGCTGGCCCGCACACTGATCCAGCGCGGCGATATCCGCGCTGATGGCCAGGTCGAAGACGATGAGCTGGTAGAATGATACAGCGCGCCGTCAAATCCCTGCAGCCCTTCGATTTCCGCAGCGATTTCACGCCGCCGCCGGAACCGGACGTGCCGGCGCTGCCGGTGGAGGAAAAGATCACGCTGTCTGCGCCGGATCTGGCGATGCTGCTGACAGAAGCGCGTGCAGAGGCCCATGCCGCTGCCATGTCCTTGAAGCATGACGAACAGAATGCACGCCTTCAGCAGGTGACGGAAAACCTGACGGAAGCCCTGGCAAATCTGGTTTCTCTGGCTGGACACCTGGAAACGAGCGCCTATTCGGACGGTTTCCGGGAGTCCGCCTTGCGTCTGGTCACGGCGACAGCCCAGCGGATTGTGGACGGACAGGGCGATCTGTTTGCACAAAGCCAGGAATTCATCCAGAACAGCCGCCCGACCGAGAAGGATGGATCATGACCCAACCTGCCAATCCTGCCTTGCAAAAGTCCCTGATGGACGTGCCCGTGCGTGTTGATGTCGTGCTGGGCGAAGTGCGCATGCCGATGGAAGAATTGGCCGCCATGTCCGCCGAGGACATCGTCGCGCTGGAGCGGCGTACCGACGAACCGGTCGAGATTTATGTCTCCGACCGCCTGATGGCGCGGGGCCGCCTGGTTGTTGCCGATGGGCAACTCGGGGTGACACTTTCGGAGATCGTGGACTCCCGCGAAGCCGCCTGACTGCGGGAAAACCCATGGTTAACAATGTGTTGCAGGCCGGCAGATTCGGCACTGCAGGAATGGGCTGTTTGCCCCGTCCGAATTCGGCAATCCCTAACACCGAAGAGGAATTTGTTAACCTTTAGACGACACTAATGGTTTCGGGAGAGTGTGGCCCGTTCGCGTCTGGGGCGCGGGGATGGCGGGTCTGTTCGAGAGTAAGGACGCCGCCGTATGCGTATGAAGATGTTCGCCGCCGAGACCTTCGAGGCTGCCAAGGCGATGATTTTTGCCGAGATGGGAGCCGATGCGGTGATCCTGTCCGAGCGCGAGATTGATGGTGGCGTGGAAGTTCGTGCGGCGGTCGACAAGATGGGCGGCGTCGGCATGGTACCGAATGAGCCGCTGTTCCTGCGCGATGCGCGCGGCGGCGGCCATGGCCGCGGTTCCGAAAATCCCCTGTTCAGCCGTGTGCGCGATGCGCTGCTCTGGCATGGTTCACCGCAGCGTTTCGCTGACCGTATTGCTGCCGAAGGGGCTGGCCGCGTCCAGCACCTGAGGGATCCGGAAGAGGCCATCTCCGAAGGCCTTGCCCGCATCGTGACCTGCGATCCGCTGCCCGCGCGCCTGGACCGCGATATTCTTCTGGTCGGCCCGCCCGGGCACGGCCGCACTGCCACAGCTGCCAAGCTGACCCGCCGCGCTGCCATGGCGCGCGCCGAAGTGGCCCCTGTGGCCGCTGACCTTGACGGCACAGCCGGTGGGGCACAGCTGGCGGCGTATCTGGAGCGCGAAAAAAGCCAGATCCGCACCTGCCAGTCACCGGATGACCTGTTCGCGACATTGAAGACGCTGAAGACCGAGAATCGCCGGTGCGTGATCGATCTGCCGGCCATCAATCCATTCGATGATGACGACATGGCCAGCCTGCAGGACCTGATTTCCGTCATTCGCGCCGAGCCTGTGCTGGTCCTTTCAGCCGAAGGCCACCCCGACGACCAGCTTGAAGCCGCCCGCAGCTTTGCCAGAGCCGGCATCAAGCGGGCCATTCTGACCAAACTCGATGTTGTCCGAAGGAGGGGCGGGGCCATATCCGCCCTGTCGTCGGCCGGCATTGCCTTCTCACACCTTGCCGTCACCCCGTTCATCGGCGGCGGACTGGTCCCGGCAGCGCCTATGCGTCTTGCCGCCCTGTTGATGGAAGATGCCCCGGGCGATGTGATCGCCCTGAAAGGAGCCGCGTAATCCCATGAGTTTCATGATGCGCAAATCGCAGGAACGTCCGGCGCCGCGGCCAACACCGCGGCGGGTCGAGCCTGCGTCGATCATCGCAGTTGCGAGCGGGAAGGGCGGCGTCGGCAAGACGTTCATGGCCATCACGCTGGCGTCCGCCTTCGCCCAGGCTGGTAAACGCACCTTGCTGGTGGATGGGGACCTTGGCCTCGCCAATGTCGACGTCCAGCTTGGCATCGCACCTGAAACCGATCTGGCTGCTGTTATTGCCGGCTGGGTCGAGCTCGACGATGCCGTGACGCCAGTTGATGGCGGCGCCGCAGATGGCGGATTTGATGTGCTGCCGGGCCGGTCAGGCTCCGGCGCGCTGGCAGAACTGCCGCCGGAAGAAGTGGCCCGCCTCGCGGCCGGTCTTTCCGCGCTGGCCCTGCAATATGACCAGGTTGTGGTCGATCTCGGCGCCGGGATCGAGGCGAACTGCATGCGGCTTGCCCGCGCCGCCGACAAGGCCCTGATGGTAATCACGGACGAGCCGACGTCGATGACCGACGCTTACGCCTTTATTAAGGTGCTGCGCGGCTATGCCCCGAATGTCGAGCCGGTGGTCTGTATCAACCAGGCTGATAGCCGTGCTGCCGGACAACGGACTTATGAGGCGATTGCCCGGGCGTGCCAGACTTTCCTTGGCTTCCGTCCGCATCTGGCCGGCGTTGTGATCCGCGACCCGAAGGTTCGCGATGCAATCCGCTGCCAGAAGACACTTATTTCCACAGATCCTCAGGCTCAACCTATCCAGGATGCCATCGCAATCAGCCAAATGCTGATCGGTGCAGCCTCGGCAGCGGAGCTTGGCAATTAATCTGTGTGAAGATTTGGGGGATTTCGCGGGGAATCGCAGGGCTCTGTTAACTAGTGTTAAAGAAACAGCCTATAGGATTCTCAGAGTTAATAAAAACGACTAGCTTGTCGTTAGGCTGATTCGGGAGACGACACATGCGCGTCCTGCTAATTGAAGACGATAGCGCCGTCGCGCGTTCCATCGAGCTGATGCTGAAGTCTGCGGGCTTCAACATCTACGCCACTGACCTCGGTGAAGAAGGTGTCGATCTGGGTAAGGTCTACGAGTACGACATGATCATCCTCGATCTGTCGCTACCCGATATCTCCGGCTACGAAGTTCTCAAACAGCTGCGCATGGGCCGCGTGAACACGCCGGTCATGATCCTCTCCGGTAACCCGGACATCGAGGCGAAAGTCCGCACGCTGGGTTATGGCGCTGACGATTACCTCACCAAGCCGTTCAACAAGGATGAGCTGATCGCCCGTATCACCGCCATTGTGCGCCGTTCCAAAGGCCATGCCGAGAGCGTGATCCGCACCGGCGAGATCCTGGTGAACCTCGACGCGAAGACGGTGGAAGTGGACGGCGACCGCGTGCACCTCACCGGCAAGGAATACCAGATGTTCGAGCTGCTTTCCCTCCGGAAAGGCACGACGCTGACCAAGGAAATGTTCCTGAACCACCTCTATGGCGGCATGGACGAGCCGGAACTGAAGATCATCGACGTCTTCATCTGTAAGCTCCGCAAGAAGCTGCAGCAGGCCACCGGCGGCAACCACTATATCGAAACGGTCTGGGGCCGCGGCTATGTGCTGCGCGATCCGCGCCCGAGCTCGAAGACGAGCGAGGTCGAAGAGGCGGCGTAAGCTTCCTCCCGATCCACGGAATTCACGCCCCGGCCTTTGCGCCGGGGCGTTTTCGTTCGGTCTGGGGTTTTCGTGCGGTCCGGACTTGCACCCGGGCGCGAATGGACGACATTGGGGGCATGTCACAGCGTTCTGCCGGCCCAGAGATTCTTCGACTGATCGAGCTGATGTCCCGTCTGCCGGGTTTCGGACCGCGGTCGGCGCGCCGGGCGGCGCTGTTCCTGCTGAAACGGAGCGATACGCTGCTGCTGCCGCTGGCCGAGGCGATGTCCGATGCCGGGCACCGGATCGAGAAATGCGAGATCTGCGGAAACTATGACACGCTGCAGCCTTGCGCCGTGTGCCAGTCGGGCGGCCGCGATGAGGGCCTGATCTGTGTCGTTGAAGACGTGCCGGACCTTTGGGCGCTGGAACGCGGCGGATCCTATCGCGGGCGTTATCATGTGCTGGGCGGGGTCATGTCCGCCGTCGATGGCATCACGCCGGACGATCTCAACATTCCCTCCCTGATCTCACGGATCGATGCGGGCGGGGTGCGCGAAGTGATCCTGGCGCTCAACGCAACATTTGAGGGTCAGAACACGGCCCACTACGTCGCAGACCAGCTCGTCGGAAAAGGCGTACAGATTACCTATCTCGCCCACGGCGTGCCAGTAGGCGGGGAGCTGGATCATCTGGATGACGGTACGCTCGCCGCCGCGCTGCGGGCCCGGCGGACGAGCGAATAGGCTGGTCTATTCCGCGATATCGACTCGGAAAATGCCGTCCAAATCCTTGGTGGCGACATAGAGATGGCCATCCGGCGACTGGACGACATCCCGGATCGCGTACTCATCCTTGAACAGGTTTTCCCGCTCGGTCACGACGCCGTTCTCGAGCCGGATGCGAACGAGTTCCAGGCCGGCAGGGCCGTTCATGCCGCCGACGAAGAAGTCACCCTTCCAGCCGGGATAGACATCGCTGGTGAGGCGAGTCAGGCCGGATGGCGCGATGGAGGGCACCCAGTAGGTGAGCGGCTGCTCCATACCGTTCTTCTCGGTTTTCTCGGTGATGATCGTGCCGTCATAATTGACGCCATAGGTAATCACAGGCCAGCCATAGTTTGCGCCGGGTTTGATGATGTTGAATTCGTCGCCGCCCTTGGGGCCATGCTCTGTCTCGTACAGCGTGCCTTCCGTCTTGTCGTAGTAAAGGCCTTGGATGTTCCGGTGCCCGTAGGAGTACACGGCAGGGTTTCCATCTACTCCGTCGGCAAACGGATTATCGGCCGGAATGGTGCCATCGGAATTGATACGGATGAGAGACCCATGCGTGATTTTGGGGTCCTGAGCATCCTTCATGTATTTGAAGCCTTCGCCGAGTGAGACGAACAGCGTGCCGTCATTGGCGAATTGCAGGCGGCCACCGAAATGATAGGCGGTGTCGCGGGAGTCAGCCCGGAAGATTTCCGTCATGTCTTCCAGCGCGGTGTTGTCATCGCTGAGGCGGGCCCGCACGACCGCGGTTCCGTTGTCGGCTTCGGTGCCCTGGGCATAGGCGACATAGATCAGGCGGTTGGTTTCGAAATCCGGGTCCAGCGCGATGCCGAAATAGCCGCCTTGCCCTTCTGTCAGGGCTGGGGGCATGCCTGTGACCGGCGTGGCTTCGCCTTCGCCGCCTGCTGCATAGTTCAGGCCGCCATCCTTTTCGGTGAACAGGAGGTCGCCATTGGGCAGGAAAGCCAGACCCCACGGGAATTCAGCCTCGATTACAGGGGTCAGCGTGACTTCAAGGTCGCTGGAAACCTCAGGCGTTGCAGGTGCGGCGGCCGAACCGGGGGTGCATGCAGAAAGGGCGAGGGCAGAAACAAGGCCGGCAAAGATCAGGCGCATGGGACGTCTCCCGAGACAGGAAGGTTGGGGAATGGTGTGGGCAACATAAGTCAGGCCGGGCTTTGGGCCAAATAAAAAGGGGCGGCCCTGGCGGGCCGCCCCAATTCGAGCTGGTAACCTGACTTGCTACCAGGTCTTGCCGATCCGGATACCGAACTGACGTGGCTCCAGCAGGAACACGTTAGTATAGAGACCCGACGACGCATCCGTAAGGTATTGCGAAGTGATCTGATCATCCTCGAGCAAATTCTTGACGTAGAGCTCCACTTCGAGGCCTGCGCCTTCATTCGAGAAGGACAAGGACGCGTTCGCGTTCTGCCAGCTGTCGATCTTGTCGGCTTCAAGGTTGAAGATCCGTGAGTACATGTCGGCCTGGTAGTAGAAGTCACCCCGCAAGATGGTGCTCCAGTTTTTGCCCAGTTCCATTTCGTACTGTGCGCCCACCGAGAGGGTGGTTTCCGGTGCGCGAGGCAAGAAGTTGTCCGACACATCCGTCGGGATGCCATTTGGCGCCAGAGCCGGCGTCAGGGCATCTGCTGTTGCCTGCCCCAGATAGGTTGCCAACGTTGCGTTGAGCGCTGTTGGGTTACAAATCAGAGCTGGTGTCCCTTCCAAGGCCGTTCCTGCCGTTGCGGCAAGGAGGGCTTGGACGCCAGCTGCGCTGGCGACACAGTTCTGTGTCGTTGCCGCATCCTTGACGATCAGCCAGTTCGGGTCGCCACCTGTCTGATCATATGTGTCAAGCAAGGACTGATCCTTGAGCTTGGCGCTGAGCAGACCGAGCGTCGTGTCGACCCGGAAATTGTTGGTCATCTGCCAGTAGAATTCTGCCTCGAAACCCGCAACTTTCGCATCCACGTTTTCGTTGATCGAAGAACGATTTACGATCGAGGAGATCTGATAGCCCTTATAGTCATAATAGAAGGCTGCCAGGTTCATCTGGCCCGCACCACCGAAGAGTGTGCTCTTGGTACCGACTTCAAACGCGTTGATGAACTCGGGGTCAAACGTGTTCTTCACTGTGACGAGACCAGCTGATTGTGGCGGGTTGATACCGCCACCCTTGTAGCCCCGTGAGATGAAGGCATAGAGCATCGTATCGTCGGTCGGGCCAAAATCACCCAGTTTCCAGTCGAAGCCGAAGCGGCCAGTAAGTTCCTGGAAGTCGGCTTTTTGAACCGGTCCGCCTTCAAATTCGCCGTTGAGCTGGCCACCGTCATTATAAGTACCGGCAGGGCCTGCTGGTTCAAGCAGAAGGCTTGGCGTGTTCTTCTGGGCCTTCTGGTCATCCGTGTAACGAAGGCCCAGGGTCCATTTGAAGTTGTCGGTCATATTGTAATAGACTTCACCGAAGACCGCTTTTGCGTCCAGCTTATAGGGGCTGTGGCTACGGTAATAGGTGCGGTCGCCGGGTAAACCTGTTGCGACACCGAGTGCTTCAGCGGTGTTGAAGAACACATTATAATCGGTGTCACCTTCTGCGAACAGGCTGAGGGCACCAACCGTGAAGTTGAGCGGACCGTCATAATCAGACTGCAGACGGGCTTCGAAGCTTTTTGTCACGAAAGCCTGGGCCGAACGGTCTGTTGCCAAAAGCGTGTCGGCCGGTACGCGCATGCGGCTATCGAAGGGCAGAGCCTGACCTGTCAGGGCCTCATAACCCAGGAAGTCACCATCCCCATCGCCGTCGACATCGGGTGTCAGGCCCGTGATATTGAATTTAACCGAACCGATGCCTTTGTTGTAATCGTCGGAAAACTCGCGGCTGCTGTCATTGTAAGAACCAAGCAGTGTCAGGGTTAGATTATTATCAAAGTCGTACTGGAACTGACCTGTGATTGTATCCTGGTTGGAGGCAAACTTCGGAATGAGGTTTGTTTCGAATTCCCGCAGGTTGGTCGAGGTTGTGTTGCCAGCGTTGGAGTCCGTTCCGAACGTGCTGTACAATCCGAGATTTGCAGCAAGCACGCCGCCGAGTGTCCCTGCAGAGTTAACGGTTCCAAACCCTGGGCGCACCTGGATCGGATTGCCGTTTCCGTCGCGCGCATATCCAAGGCCAGAGGTCTCGTAGGGCGTACAACCCTGGTTGAACGGGAATGGGCGTGTGTCTTTTGTGCAGAGCTGTTTGGTCGAACGGGTCCGTGTCGAATCCTCTTCATAGGTTTCGTACATGAGCCAGAAGCGGGATTTCTCGTTGAAGTCGCCTCCGATCGTGGCACGGAGGGCGCTCAGGTCGCGACCGTCGACGTCCTGTTTCGTCCCATCCGGCAGGATCGCATCAGAGAAACCGTCGCGCTTCAAGGTGAAACCAGCAAGGCGAATACCAAAATCACCACCAATTGGAATGTTCACGTAGCCGGTCAGTTTTTGCGAGTTGTACTCGCCATAGGAAGCTTGAAGGTTGGCCGAGAATTCATCGTAATTCGGCTTCGCGGTCACCGCGTTCAAAACGCCGCCTGTTGCGTTACGGCCGTACAGTGTGCCCTGCGGTCCTCGAAGAATCTCAACACGTTCGACGTCGAACAATTCCGTTTCGAGAATGTAGGAACCCGAGGATGGAACGCCGTTAATGTGTGTCCCGACCGCGTCATCAGAGGACGCGCCGACAGCTGCATTCACGATACCGCGAATGGAGATCGAGCCGGCCGAGAAGTTGCCTTGCGATGCTTGGAAGTTCGGGATGTTGAACTGAAGGTCAGAACCAGTGTTGATGTTCAGGCGCTCAAGGTTTTCCGGATCAAACGCCGAAACGGCGATTGGAACATCCTGGATACTTTCTGTCCGTTTCTGGGTCGTCACGGTAACGGTAGAAAGTGTTCTTGTGCTTTCGCCATCCTCCTGGGCGACGGCAACCGGTGCCAGCAGGCCCATGGCCAACACGGAAGCGCCAGCCAGCCAGACACATTTCGAGTCTCTGTATTTGGTCATCTAATTTTTCCTCCCCTCGGGCCGGCGGGATTGCTGGCTTCGAGCTGTTCTATGAGCCGTTTCTTTTTGAACGTGCTTCAGAATCCATCGAATGGCAGCCGGGAGGGAAAGTCAATATTTTCAGTTGGAAGGATTGGCCCGGTGGACCCTACGTCAAGGCAAAAAATGAGCGGTGTCCGGGGCCGGACACCGCTCTGTTTGCAAGATTGTGCCTAAAGAGACCTTAGAACCGTGTCCTCAAAGTCACACCGTAAGTCGCGGGATCCTGGATGAACACACCGCGCGCCGTTCCGCGGAGCGGCATGTTGAAGGTCACATTCTTCGTCTGCTCGTCGGTCACATTGTTCCCCCAGATCTCGAACGTCCAGCGGTCGTCCGCCGTGCTGATACCGGCACGAAGGTTCAACTTGCTGTTCGCGTCCTGGATATCGTCTGCGAGCCGGGCACCGGTATCGTCCACGGCCTGGGTCGATGTACGGCGTTCGGATTCGCTGCGAACCGTACCGGTCAGGAAGTAGGGCATGCCGTTGTCGAGCGCGCTCTCCCAGGTCAGGCCAATCAGACCGACCCATTCTGGTGCATTGGTCAGCTTGAATCCGCACAGGCGATTCACAGGGTTCGATGGATCGAACCCGCCCGGTGCGCAGTCATTTGGATAATACGCATCGGTGTAGGTCAGGGCACCATTGGCGCTGAGATTGTCCGTCAGCTGGGTTTGAACTTCAATTTCGACCCCTTTGCTGACGACCTTCGGCACGTTGAACGTCTGGAATTGGGTTCCGGTGAATTCGAGCACCTGGAAGTCTTCCATTTCCTGGTTGAACACAGCCAGGTCGAACCGGCCGCGGCCGTCATTGAACGTCCCTTTGAGGCCGACTTCGGTCGCATCGATCTTTTCAGAGTCGAAGCGTGGATCCGCTCCGCCGGTCGCCGCCGTCGGGTCGAGGTTGAAGCCGCCTGACTTGAAGCCGTGTGTGAAGCCTGCATAGAAGTTCAGGTTCTCGGTCAGCGAGCCGCCGAGTTTCACCGTGTATACCAGCTCCTCATCCTCAAACGTGTCGTTGAACGTCCGAGGCAGTGGCAGGAAGGCTGAGGCCGGAAGGTCGGCTTCGGTGGCGAACGGGAAGCAGGTCAGTGCCAGCGCCGTCGGGGCCAGGGGGGCCACATTGGCAGGGTAGGCATTGGCCACGATACCGTTCGCGATGTTTGCACAGGCCGGCGAGGAAGCCGACATCTGTTCAAACGACCCGTCTTTCGTTTCTTCCACATAGCGAAGGCCGACGGTCAGGTTCAACCGATCCGTCAGTTCAAGGACGTTATGAGTGAAGATGGAGAGAGACTCGCCTTGCTGGTTGAACTTGTTGTCCGCATAGCTGCCGGCAGGGTCGACACCGCCCAGCGCGGCCGGCACATTGCCGCCAAAGCCGACACTGACAGCCTGGGCGCCAAGCGCAGGCACGAGCAGGGCTGAAACATAACGGCCATAGTCGCCGCCAAGCGTCATGGTGGCCCGTTCTTCGATGTCTTCATCCGAATAGTAGGTGCCGAGCAGCCAGTCGAGCCGACCATTGAAGGCCTGGCCCTGCAGGCGCAGTTCATGAGTCGTCGTCTTGATGTCGTCGTAGGACGGCCGGACGCTCGGTGCCGCGAACGGCGCCGTGTTGTCGCCCACAGCATAGACGTCGAGGCTCACATACTCAGAGTGCTGAATGGATTCAGCGTGGAAGTCCCGGTAAGAGCCGATATAGACGAGATCAGCGAAGCCGAGGTTCCAGTCGAGCTGAGCAGAGATGCCTTCCTGCTGGAACGGGTTCTGGAATTGTTCGCCATTGGACGTCAGGCTGTCGAGGGCACGGGGGCCGAAAGCCGAAACACCGCCATTGGCAGGCAGGCCGACAGCCGCATAAATGCCGGCTTCTCCCAGCGGGTCAACGGTGACGATGGCGTCGCAGCACTGTTCATCCGCGTCGGAGTAATCCGCAATCACCCGGAGTTTTGCGTCCGGGGTGATTTGCCAGAGCGCTTGTCCGCGCACCATCCAGCGGTCACGCGTATGGCTTTCTGCACCGGTCGTGCTTTCGACCAGTCCGTCGCGTGTCCGGTAAGCCCCGGAGAGACGCACTGCGAACTTGTCTTCGACAATCGGCGCGCTGAAGCCGCCCTGCACATTCACCAGCCCGTAATTGCCGGCGGTGACGTTGGCAAAGCCGTCCTTTTCACGAAGGTTCGGCGCTTTGGTCGTGATGTTCAGTGCACCGGCAGACGTGTTGCGGCCAAACAGTGTGCCCTGCGGACCGCGCAGGACTTCGATCTGTTGCAGGTCTACAAGGTCACCCAGGGCCACGCCGGGGCGTGACAGGTAAACGCCGTCAAGGAAAACGCCGACCGCGCTTTCCAGGCCGATATTGTTACCGGTGGTGCCGACGCCCCGGATCCGCATGGATGTGCCCTGCGATTCCGTTTGCGTCGAGTTCATGTTGAAGCTGGCCGACAGGTTGTCGAGCGCACGAAGGTCGGCGACCCCCTGGCGTTCAATTTCTGTCGGGCTGATGGCGGTCACTGCCAGCGGCACGTCGAGAATGCTTTCCTCGCGGCGCGTCGCAGTCACTTTCACAACGCTGAGACGTTTGTCTGAGTCAGCGGCGGGTTCGGATGCGGCGGGAGGAGCAGCTTCAACGGTGGTGGCGGTGTTCTGTGCATCTGCTTCCTGTGCCATCGCCGGGGCCTGAATCAGGCTCAATACGGCGGCAGAGGCACCTGCCAGCAAGACGCACTTAGGTTGTCGGTTCAGTTTCAAGTCAAATTCCTCCCCTCGTCCAATGTTCGCGGACAAGATTATTGGTTGTTGGTTTTGGTTTATTTGCGTGCTCTTCTGGCAGGAACACTGCAAATACTACGAAAGGAGGGGCCGCCTCGTCTGTCAACGGGCTACCCTCGCGTAAACATCTGACTATTTTTGATTGCGTGGGTAAAACCACACAGTTTTCCCGGCTTGGCCGGATTTGCCCGGGCTGGTAGAGGCGCGCCATGACCTTGCAGACTTCACCTTCCGTCAACCGCGCGCTCGTCCTTTTTTCTGGCGGACAGGATTCCGCCACATGCCTGGCCTGGGCGCTTGACCGATTCGATGCGGTCGAGACGATCGGGTTCGACTATGGCCAGCGCCACGCCGTGGAACTTTCCTGCCGGGAGAAAGTCCGTATCGGCATGGCCAGCCTGAAAGAGTCCTGGGCGTCGCGTCTCGGCGATGATCACATGATCGACGCTACGGTTCTCAAGAGCCTTGGTGAAACGGCCATGACTCATGATGTGGCTATCGAGACGACCGATGCCGGTCTGCCGTCCACCTTTGTTCCCGGGCGCAACCTGCTGTTCCTGACGCTCGCCGGTGCACTGGGGGTCCGCCGCGGCGTTGGCGTGCTCGTCGGCGGTATGTGCGAGACGGATTATTCCGGCTATCCCGATTGCCGGAACGACACGATCCAGGCCCAGGCCGAAACGCTGCGCCTCGGTCTCGGCAAGCCGATGACGATCGAGACGCCCCTTATGTATATAGACAAGGCGGGCACTTGGGCGATGGCGCTGGAGCTGGGAGGGCAGGGACTGATCGACCTGATCGTGGAGGATACCCACACCTGTTATCTTGGCGATCGCACCCACCGTCATGATTGGGGATATGGCTGCGGCACCTGCCCGGCTTGCGAACTGCGCGCGGCCGGTTGGTACCGCTGGCAGGTGTCGCGATGACCTATTCGGTCAAGGAAGCCTTCTACACCCTGCAGGGGGAGGGCGCGCAGACCGGGCGCGCCGCCGTGTTCCTGCGGTTTGCCGGCTGCAACCTGTGGAACGGGCTGGAGCGCGACCGGGCGAGTGCGGTCTGCCAGTTCTGCGACACGGACTTTGTTGGCACCGACGGCGAGAATGGCGGCAAGTACAAAACCCCGGAAGAAGTCGCCGCGCTGGTCGCTTCGATCTGGAACGCCAATGCGGACACCGCCGGCCGGCCCTATGTCGTCTGCACAGGCGGAGAGCCGCTGTTGCAGTTGGATCCGCCGCTGATCGGTGCGCTCCATGGCGAAGGCTTCGAGATCGCGGTGGAGACAAATGGCACGATCGCGGCACCGGAGGGGCTCGACTGGATCTGCGTCAGCCCCAAGGCGAATGCCGCGCTGGTCCTGAAAAAAGGCAATGAACTCAAGCTGGTTTACCCGCAGGATGAGGCCGAAGCGCAGCCTGAACGGTTCACGGAACTGGACTTTCAGCACTTTTTCCTGCAACCGAAGGACAATTCCGAGGCGGCCCGCAATGTGCAGGCTGCTGCTGCTTACTGTCTGAAGAATCCGCAATGGCGACTGAGCTTGCAAACACACAAACTGACCGGGCTGCCCTGAGCCCTGAGGGCCGCGTGTTCGAGATTACCAAGTCGGTGAATTTCGAGGCGGCGCACTTCATGGGCGGCAAGCCGGAAGGGCATCCTTACCGGAACATGCACGGCCATTCCTTCCGCCTGGAAGCGACAATTGCCGGTGTCGTGAAACCGGGTGAGCAATGGGTCGAGGATTTCGGCCATCTGACCGATTGCCTGAATGCGACAGCCGAAAAGCTGGATCACAGGCTGCTCAACGAAATCGACGGCCTTGATGTGCCGACGCTGGAGCGGATCTGCCTCTGGGTCGCCGAGGACCTGCGCGAGGCGCTGCCGGGGCTGAAGCGCGTCGCTCTGGCGCGCCCCAGCCTCAACGAGCGGTGTGAACTCGTCCTCTAGTGGTCGGGCTTTCGCCCGCTGGCTCTAATTGGCGAGTTCGCCGTCTTTCAGGTCTTCTGCGAAATTCCGGGCGAACCGGTTCGAGGCCCGATTGGCGTCGTACCAGGTGGTAATGCCGGTCATTCGCAGGTCATGCTCATACCAGGAATACTCATACTCCCCGGTTTTCTCGCCAGCGTCGTCATAGGCAACGGCGGAGAGTTTCATGCCGCCGAGGCTTTTTGACAGGCCATAGTCCAGGCCGGGCTGGTCGCCGAGCTGTTTGAACGTCGGCTTGGACGGTTTGGCATCGACGATGGTGACATCGATCCGGGCCGTATCCACGCCAGCCTTGTCGAGCTCGCGGGTCAGGTCATCCTTCACGTCCTTGATGAGGTAGTCACCTTCACGGGTGCCGTAATCATCCTGCAGCTTGGTCTGGAAATCGTCAGAGACGGTGACATTGATTTCCGCGGCCATGGCGGCAGGGGCAAGGAGAAGGGCGATAGCGGTGATGGGAACAAGTTTCATTTTCAGAACCTCCATTAAGGTCTCCGATCAACTTACCATCGCCCTGTCTGTTCCCGAAGTCACGCTGATGTGAAACAGGTTAAATCGTGTCCACGAAGACGATCTCGGCGTCTTCGATACTTTTCAGGCGGATCGTCTCGGCGCCGGTGATGGCGGCCCCGTCGCGGGCTTTCAGCACATCACCATTCAGGCTGACCGAGCCGACGGCCAGCACGAGATAGCCATGCCGGCCGGGCGCGACCTCATAGTCCAGCGTATCTCCGGCGCAGAGCGTGGCGCCCATCACCTTGGCGTCCTGCTTGATCGGCAGGGCGTCGCCTTCGCCGTCATTGGCGGCAAACACGGTCCACTTGCCGGAGCGACTGCCTTTCGGGAATTCGCGCGTGCCCCAGCCCGGCTGGCCGCCCTGTTCGCGCGGCAGGATCCAGATCTGGAACAGCTGGCAGGTTTCGTCATCGGCATTCCATTCCGAATGCTGCACGCCGGCCCCGGCGCTCATCACCTGCACGTCGCCGGCCTCGGTGCGGCCGGTATTGCCCATCGAGTCCTTGTGCGTGATCGCGCCTTTGCGGACATAGGTGATGATTTCCATGGACTGGTGCCCATGCGGCGGAAAGCCTGTGTGCGGCTGGATCGTGTCATCGTTCCACACGCGCAGGGCGCCTTCGCCCATGCGGTGCGGGTCGTGATAGCCAGAGAACGAAAAGTGGTAGTTCGCGTCGAGCCAGTCGTTCCGGAAACGGCCGAGACGGTCGAACGGGCGCAGGTCAATCATGGCGGGCTCCTTCAGGTGCCGTATTGCTTCGTGTTGCAGCGAATATGACGTGAAGTGCGCAGGGCTGTAGGGGAGGGCGGCAAACAAGACTTATGCCGCCCCGGAATAAGTGCCCGGTTTACGAGGGTTTTTTCGCCTGATCGCCGTCCTCGTCCGGCTCGGCGATGGCTTCCAGCTCTTCCATGCTCAGCTCGTCATACATCTTCTTGGCCTGGCCTTTCAGGTGCCATTTGGGGGCACGGCCCCGGCGTGCGGCGAGTGCAAGTCCGGCGGCCTGTTGTTCGGGAATCTGTTGTGCGGACATGTCGGCCTCCTGTGTTGTGGTGGGATATCAACGCGGGAGGGGGCGCCCGTGTTCCATCCAGCACGCGCGGCCGGCATGGCGGGTGCCATCCGGTGGGGAGATCCGTTATTTGCCAGCCATGCTTCGACTTCGCTCAGCATGAGTCCGGGAAACTTTGCGCCTTAGAAATGTGCTCATCCTGAGTATCCGTGTTGGTCAATGAGGTTTCGGGGTCCAATTTCGATTGTCGCGGATGAGGGCATTTGCGAGGACGATGAGCTTTCGCATGACG
>MDSY01133673.1_pt1 | contig 28038 bp, 33 predicted proteins | sample 811131 | NCBI WGS metagenome assembly MDSY01 (sample SAMN05326643, study PRJNA326480) | marine metagenome | isolation source: seawater | place: Atlantic Ocean: South West | collected 2010
AAGTTAATGAAAAAGAAACAAGTTACACGATAAAAAATATTTTTAATTCGAGTAATATTATTTTAGATCCACATACAGCTGTTGGAGTTGCGGCTGAAAAAGGTATTGATATAAATAAAAATCCAATAATATATATTTCTACCGCACATCCTGCTAAGTTTTCAAATACAATACAAAAAATTATTAAACAAAAAGTAAATTTACCACAAAAACAAAAATCTATTTTAAAATCGAAAGAAAATTATAAAGTATTTAATTTAAATTATATCGAAATTAAAAATTATTTAATAAAAGAATCCAAATTTATAAAAAATGTATAATATTTTTTCATTAAAGAAAAAAAAAAGAGAATTAATAGGAGAAAAAGTTTTTCTTAAAACCCCAGTAAAAGAAAATTGGTCTGAATGGGCAAAATTAAGACAAAAATCAAAAAACTTTTTACAACCTTGGGAACCAAAATGGCCTAAAAATTTTTTAACACAAGAGTCATTTTCAATTTTTATTAATATGGTGGAAATAGCATTAAGAAATAAAACTGCATATAATTTTTTTATTTTTAATAAAAAAAATAATCATTTAATGGGAGGAATAAGTCTAAATGTATTTAAATCAGAAGGTTATAAAAGTATAACAATTGGGTACTGGATGGGACAGGATTATGCTGGTAAAGGTTATATGAAAGATTCTCTAAAAGTTGTTTGCGATTTTTGTTTTAATGATTTAAATTTTTATAGAATTGAAGCAGCTTGTTTACCTATGAATATAACTAGTAAAAAAGTTTTATTAAATGCAGGCTTCGAAATTGAAGGTTATGCAAAAAAATATTTGAAAATTAACGGCTCTTTAGAAGATCATCTTCTTTTGGCAAAGATAAAAAAAGATATTTAGCATTTACCTGAGTTTAAAGTAAGAAAATTTGGATTTATACCTAAAGATTTTATAGCTACATTCCATTTATTTTTTATATCACATTCAAAAATTAATTTTGAATCTCCAGGAGCTACTAGCCAACCATCATTTAATAATTCATTTTCTAATTGACCAGAAATCCATCCAGAATAGCCTAATGCAAAAAGAGATTTTTTTGGGCCGTTTCCTTTTATTATTGATTTTAGTATGCTTATGTTTGAGGTTAAAAAAATATTTTTATCAATTTTAATAGTTGTTTTATCTTTAAACTCTGAAGTATGGAGAATAAATCCTTTTTTAGTATCAACTGGCCCACCGAAAGTCATTGGAATATTATCAATATTCGAATTATTTTTTAATTCTTTTATATTTATTATATTTTTTATTTTTGTTTCAATAATAGGCTGGTTAATTATAATTCCCATTGCGCCATCTTTTTTATGTGAAACAATATAAATAACAGATTTATGAAATCTGGGATCAGGCATAGTAGGCGATGCAATTAAAAATTTACCCGATAAATACTCTTTATTTTTATTCATAAAATTTTAAATAATAAATGTATCTTCTATTATAATAAATATTAGCAATGATTAATCTAAAAAATAAAACATCACTATTTACATTAAAAAAAATATTCTCTCTCTTTTTTATATTATTACTGTTTTCTTTTTATTTTAATATATCTAACGCTAATAATAAAAAAGAGTTTGTTCAACATAAAAATGTTTCTTTAGAGATTATTTCTTCAGTAAATTCAATTGGTAATGAAGATAAAATATACTTAGGACTTCGTTATAAATTAAATCCTGGGTGGAAAATTTATTGGAAATATCCAGGTAAAGCGGGATATCCTCCTGAAATTAATTGGAGTAAATCAACAAATATAAAAGATCTTGAAATAATATGGCCCAAACCAGAAAAATTTGAGATTCTTGGTATGGAAAGTTTTGGATATTCAAAAGAAGTTATATTACCAATTAATACAATTTTGAATAAATCAAATAATAAATTATTGGTCGATTTTAATATAGATTATTTAACATGTAAAAAAATATGTGTTCCGTTTAGCGATAATTTAATTTTAAAAATTCCAATTGGTGATGGAGAAAAATCTAAAAATAATAAATATATAATGCGATATGTTGATAAGTCTGATTATGCTAATTATTCAAATTTTTTAAATACTGAAAGTCTTTTATTTTTTCTTTTTGTTGCATTTATAGGAGGTATAATTTTAAATTTTATGCCTTGTGTTTTTCCAGTTCTTTCATTAAAAATTTATAATATTTTATCTCAATTACATAATGCATCTTATAAAAATATTAAGAGAAACTTATTAGCAACAATAATGGGAATAATATTTTCTTTTTTTATACTAGCTTTTTTCGCAATTATTTTAAAAAATTTAGGTAATACTCTTGGCTGGGGATTTCAATTTCAATCACCTTTTTTTTTAATTTTAATGATTTTTATTTTAGTTATGTTTTCTTTAAATTTATTAAATTTATTTAAGTTTGATATTCCATATTTTTTAAAAACTTTTTTAAATACTTTTTTTAGTTTTAATAAAAAAAATTCAGAATTTGTGCAAAATTTTTTTTTAGGATTTTTTATAACAATTTTATCTACTCCATGTTCAGCACCATTTATTGGAACAGCAGTAGGCTTTGCTCTCATAAGTCCTAATGAAATAATTTTTTTAATTTTTCTTTTTATTAGTTTAGGACTGTCTACTCCTTATATACTCTTAGCTACAAAACCACAAATTTTGCTTTTATTACCTAAACCAGGTTTATGGATGGAGAAATTAAAGTATTTTTTAAGTTTTTTATTAATCCTAACAGCTATATGGCTTTTTAATGTTTTATTAGTACAAACTGGCAATATTAATTCAAAGATAAATGATAACTGGATGAAATTCGATTCTAATAAAATAAATGAACTTGTTACTAAAGATAACAGAATTGTCTTTGTAGATATAACAGCAGATTGGTGTGTGACATGCTATTTTAATAAAAAAACTGTTTTAGATAGAAAAAAAATAAAAGAAGTTTTTAAAGAATATAATGTTCAAAAAATGCAGGGTGATTTAACAAAACCTAATAAAGAAATTAATGAATACATTAACTCTTTTGGAAGATTTGGTATCCCTGTAAACGTTGTATATAGTAATTCTGTACCACAAGGCATTTTATTATCTGAAGTCTTGACTGTTAAAGATCTTTTGAGTACCTTCGAAAGTATTAAAAATGATTAAAGAAGGCGAAATATTTCCAAATATTAAAATTTCTCTTGTTGGAACTGAAACAAAAGAAATAGAAGCAAATGAATTATTTGCTAACAAAAAAATAATTTTATTTGCTGTACCTGGCGCATTCACACCTACTTGTAATAATTCGCATTTGCCATCTTTTCTTGAAATTTATGATCAAATAAAAGAAAAAGGAATTGATAATGTAGTGTGTCTATCAGTAAATGATCAATTTGTATCAAAAGCATGGAGAGACAATAATAAATCCATAAAAAATGATTTTTTATTTATAGCCGATGGTAATGGAGAAATTACGGAATCTTTAGGAATGACATTAGATTGTTCTAGTTTTGGTATGGGCAAAAGATCCAATAGATATGTAATGATTGTTGAAAATAAATTAGTTAAAAAATTAATTGTTGAGGAAAATCCAGGCACTTGTGATTTAACAAATGCTAATGAAATTTTAAAGTTTATATAGTTTTAATTGCTTTTTTTGCTAATGTATCTGCTTTTTCATTTAAATAATTTTCATTATGACCTTTTACCCAATACCATTTAATTTCATGAATTTTTATTTTTTTTTCTAGTAATTGCCATAATTCTGAATTTTTAACATCTTTTTTATTTGAAGTTTTCCAACCATTTAATTTCCATTTATTTATCCAAATTGTTATTCCATCTTTTAAATATTTACTATCAGTGTAAATATTAATTTTTGTATTTTTTTTAAAATACGAAGATGCTTTTATTGCAGCTGTTAACTCCATTTTATTATTTGTAGTATAATTTTCTGAACCACTAAATTCTTTAGTTTGACCATTTTTAAATTTTATTATAAAAGCCCAACCTCCAGGACCAGGGTTACCTATGCATGCGCCATCAGTGTAAATATCAATTTCCTCCATTTTATAAATTATTTAAATTAATTGACTGGAAATATTTTAATTTTTTTAAATATTCATTTGGATTTTTTTTATATTTTTTTACAATTTTATTATTTTGTGAATCCATTAATCTTGATAAATAAAATCTTAAACTACTTGCTCTTAAAAATAAATTTAGATAATTAAGTTCTTTTTTTTTTATTTTTCTAATAGAACTATAGCCTTTAATTAAACTTTTCATTTTATTAATATCTAATTTATTATTGTAGCACCAGGCGTTAACACATATAGATATGTCATAAATAAAAAAATCATTACAAGCATTTGATAAATCTATTACACCATTAATTTTATTTTTTTTAAAAAAAACATTGTCAGGAAAAAGATCTCCATGAATAATTCCTTTAGGTAATTTTTTTGGTAAATTTTTTTTTATATATTTAATTTCATTTTCTAAAAAAACAAAATGATCTTTTGAGATTCTTATTTTTTTTATTAATTTAGCCCATTCATTTAAAGAAAAATCATTTTTTTTTTTAATTTTGAATCCAGAAGTTTTTGTATGTAAAGTTGCAAGTATTTTACCTAATTTATAACAATGTTCGACATTAATTTTTTTTATTATTTTTCCATCAACAAAATCTATAATTGAAAATTGTTTATTTTTATACGAACTTAATTGTTTTTTTTTATTATTATAAATAATATTCGGACACGGAAATTTTTTTTTTTGTAAAAAATTTATTAGTTTAATAAAAAATGATAAATTTTTTTTTTTTATTCTTTCTGTTATTTTATTTTCATAAATAGTTAAAACATATTTTTTGAAATTGGAAATAAAAAAATAATTCGTATTTTCTATTCCTTCTTCTATACCATGAAAATAAGTTAGATCTGTTAAAGGATAATTTTTTAAGTATTTTTTGAATTCTAATTTCTTTATTTTTGTGTAATAAGCCAATTTAATAATTAATAATTATGTTAACAAATGCTATATTTATAACAATTGTAGATTACAATACAAAATTATAAAAAAAATGATTAAAAAAGATTCATTAAAGTTTAAGCCTTATTATCTTATAGATGTTAAAAAGGGTAAAAAATATGCTTGGTGTTCGTGTAATTTAAGTAATAAACAACCCTTTTGTGATGGGTCTCATTCATCAACAAAAAATAAACCTGTAGTTTTTACTGCTGAAAAAAGTGAAACTGTTTATTTATGTGGGTGTAAAGAAACTAAAAAAGTTCCATTTTGCGATGGGACTCATAAATTATTATAATTCTTTTTTTAATTCTTTTTCTTTATTAAATAACTTTGTAATCGATTTTGCAATTAAATCATCTTCATTTTTATTTTTTTTACTTTTTAATAATTCTAAAAGACTTTTAACAGAAACCATTAAAGCATTTTTTTTTAAATCCGAAATTACTTGATTTCTTGACTGTTCTATTCTGTCTGTTATTTTTTTTTTAAATCTTTCATTACTAATTTTTTCCTCATTTAGTAATTTACTTTGTAATATTTTTGATTCTTTATTTGCTTCATTAATTATTATTTTTTTTTCATTAGTAATTTTTTTTAGATTCTTTTTCGCTTCATTTAAATTATTTTCAGCTTCTTGTTTTATTTTTTTAATATCAATAATTCTATTTTTTATTTCATTAATTTGTTTATCTAATGATTCTATTAATATTTTCTTTATTTTTTTAAATGACAAAATTACAAAAATTAAAAAAGCAATTGCTACCCAAAATGATTCACTATGTAGAATTTCCATTAATTTATTTCCTTTATATTTTTTTTAATTTCTGATTTTAAATGTTTTTTTTCAATTTTTTTATCAATGCTTAATTTTTTAATTATTTCTTGTGATATATTTAAAGCAATTTTATCAATTTGTTTTGATATTTTCTTTTTTTCGAAAATTATTTGGTTTTCACTTTTTTCTAATTTTTGATTAAGCCTTTTTTTTAATAATTCTGAATTTTCATTTATTTTTTTATTTGTTGTATTTTTTAAATTATTTATTATTTCTTGAGCTTCTTTATTAGTATCATTTTTAACTTTTTCAATTTCTTCATTTATTATTTCAGTATCTTTAAAAAGTTGTTCTGAAAGATGTAGATTATTTTTTATTTCATTTTCACGTTGTTTAATAGTTGAAGATATTCTAGGCACTACAATTCTAGATAATACTATGTAAAGGATTACAAAACTTAATACAAGCCAAAATATTTGACTTGGAAAAGTTGATATTTCCAATTGTGGCATTTTTTTTAAGTTTAAAAACTATAAAAATAGAACTAAAAATGCAATTAACAACGCATACAAAGCTACTGCTTCAACTAATGCAAACCCTAACATACCCATAGGAAATACTTGTGGTCGTGCAGATGGATTTCTTGCAATAGCTGAAATTAATGATGCAAAGATATGCCCTATTCCTGCACCTACTCCACCTAAACCTATAACCGCAAGTCCCGCTCCTATTAATTTAGCTGCTTCTACTTCCATATTTTATTCCTCCTAAATTAGTGTAGATTAATAGCATCATTTAAATATAAACAAGTTAATACAGTAAACACATAAGCTTGCAAAAAAGCAACAAGAACTTCAAATGCTGTGAGTGCAACATCAACAAATAATGGGGCAATCCCAAATATTCCTAAAGAAAATATAAAACCTGCAAACACTTTTAACATTGTATGTCCAGCCATCATATTAGCAAACAATCTAATCGATAAGCTTATTGGTCGCGATAAATATGATATTACTTCAATTGGCACCATTAATGGTAACATTGCAATAGGAACTCCTTTAGGAACAAATAATGTAAAAAATTTGAAACCATGCATAAGAATTCCAACTAAAGTTACAAAAACAAAAATAAACATTGCTAAAACAAAAGTTACAATTATGTGGCTTGTAAAAGTAAAACTATATGGAAGCAACCCAAGTAAATTACCAAATAAAATAAATGTAAATAACGAAAAAATTAATGAAAAATATTTTTGACCATCTTGACCAACATTATCATTAATCATATTTAAAATAAATTTATAAAATAATTCTGAGGTTAGTTGAAATCGAGATGGAACAATTTTTTTTTTCTTAATAGATAGAATTAAAAATAAAGAAATGATGGTTACAGTCAAAATCATAAACAATGATGAATTTGTAAAAGATATATCGATATCATTTAATTTTAAAGGAACTATCTTTTTTATTTCGAATTGATGAATTGGATCAGCCATAATTAAAGCAAAAAATTATATATTGCAATTTATCATTTTTTTTTTTTAAATCCAACCTCAAATCCTAATCTTTTTACTGCTCTAAAAACATTTATAATCCCAGCACTAAAACCAAGTATCAGAAATATTATTAGGAATACTGGTTTAGATTGAAAATAATTATCTAAAAAAATTCCAATAAAGACCGCAACAATAACTGGAGAAACTAATTCAATACCAGATTTAAAAACTATATTGATATCTTTTAAGTTTTTATTTTTTTTAAGATTATTTTTATTTAAATTTTTTTTTTTAAATCCTTGAAGTCTTTTATTAAAATCTTTTAATTTATTATTCAATATTTTAACTAACTTCTCTAAGTTTTTGTGCTTCTTGTAGTTTTACAGAAATTAATTTGGATATACCAGTTTCAGCCATTGTAACTCCATAAAGCCTATCCATATGAGCCATAGTAATTGGATTATGAGTAATAATTATAAATTTTGTTTCAGTATCTTGTCTAATTTTTTTTATCAATTTACAGTATTTTTCAATATTAATATCATCAAGAGGCGCGTCAACTTCATCAAGAACACAAATCGGTGAAGGATTTTGAAGAAAAACTGCTAAAATTAAAGCTGTAGCTGTCATAGTTTTTTCTCCTCCTGATAGTAAAGATAATGTATTCATCTTTTTTCCTGGAGGCGATACAAAAACTTCTAATCCTGATAATAGTGGATCTGGAGATCCAACCATTTTTAAATATGATTTTCCTCCATCAAAAAATTCTGAAAAAAGCTTTTTAAAACTTTCGTTGATACCATCAAAACAATTATTAATTTTTTCCCTACCTTCTTTATTAATATTTGTTATAGATTCCCTTAATTTTAAAATTGCTTTTTCAACATCTAGTTTATCATTAATCATTTTTTCTATTTTTTTATTAGTTTCCTTAGCTTCATTCTCAGCAGTAAAATTTATTGGACCAATATTATCAAATCTTCTTTTTTCAGCATTTAAATCATTTTGTAATATACTTCTAGCAGGTAGTTCTTTGATATTAATTTTTTCTTTCTCTAAAATTTCTTTATTTAATTTTAATGAAAAATTATTTTCACTTTCTTGATAAGCAGTATTTAAATCATTATTTAAGTATTCTAAATCTGTTTCAAGTCTAGTTTTTTCTTCATGATTTCTTATTTTTTTCTCTGAATTTAATTTTATTTTTTCATCTATTTCTTTTGTTTGAGTCGGATCAATTACAATTTCTTTATTCAAATCGTTAATTTTTTTATCTAATAAACTTACTTTTTCATCAATTAAAGAAATTCTTTTATTTATTTCATCTGGTTTAGATTTTAAATTATTAAGCTCGTTGTTAATAATTTTTTCTCTTTCTACAAGATCATTTAGATGTTTTTTTGATTCATTTATTCTTTTACTCCACTTTGCATGCTCTTCTTCAAAATCAAAAATTTTATCTAAATTAGTTAATTTAGAAAAATTATTCTTAATTTCTGTAAATGAGGAAAATATATTTTTAATTTTTTCAGAAATTATATTAAATGCATTTTTTATTGGAGAAATTAAATTTTTATTTTGATTACTTAATTCATCTATTTTAGAATTTAATTCATTTGACTTAGATATAATAAAATCTATTTTTTTTAATTCATTTTCTATATCTTTTTTTAAATTGATAAAATTTTCTTTATTAGTATTTTTTTCATTACTTGAAATTTTAATATCAAGTTCTTTTGTTTCATTGAATATGTTTTTTTGAAGTTTAGATAAAGAAAAATTTGCATCTTCAAGAAATTTTTTTTCTCTAGATATATCCTCAGTTAATTGTGTTAATCTATTATTTAAGCTTTCTTTTTGAATAGATATTCTATTAATTTCATCTATATTCTTTTGTTTTTCTGTAAGATGATTTTGTTTTTCAATTTTTAAATTATTTAAATTATCATTTTTTTCATTATTTTTATTTAAAAATTTATTTTTTTCATTTTTACAACTTTCAAGTAATGTATCAATAATATTTATATCTTGATTAATTTTTTCAAGTTTTGCAGTTTTTTTTGAAATACTATTAAGATTATTTATACATCTAATTTTTATAAGAGTTATTTCTAAATTATTTATTTTATCTTTAACGATTTTATATTTTTCAGCTTCTTTAACCTGTTTTTCAAGAATTTTATATTGGTCTTTATGAGTTTTAATTATATCTTCTAATCTAGATAAATTTGTTCCAGCAGATTTTAATTTTAATTCAGCTTCATGTCTTCTAGCATGTAGTCCGGTAATTCCAGCTGCTTCTTCTAATAAAATTCTTCTTTCTTCAGGTTTTGAATTTATTAATTTATGTATTTCTCCTTGTGCCACTATAGATGTTGTATTAGGGCCAGATGATGCATCAGCAAATAATAAACGTACGTCTTTTGCTCTTACTATTTTATTATTTATATAATATGTAGAACCTTTTTCTCTTTCTATTTTTCTTTTTACTTCTATTGTTTCACAATCTTTAAAAATTTCAGGAGCAGTTTTTGATTTATTATCAATAATAATTTCTATTTCTGCTAAATCATTTTGCGGCCTAATTGATGTACCATTAAAAATAACATCATCCATTCCTTTTCCACGCATCTCTTTTGGAGAGTTTTCACCCATTATCCATTTTAATGCATCAACAATATTTGATTTACCGCAACCATTAGGACCTACAATTCCAGTTAATCCTTTTTGTAAAGATAATTCTGTACTTTCAACAAAAGATTTAAAACCAGAAATTTTAATTTTATTAAAATTCATATTAATTAATTAAATTATCAATAATTTTTTCAAAATTTTCGAAACTCATAGCACTATATTTTTTTTCATTAATTATAAATGAAGGAGTAGATTGAATCCCATACTTTTTTTCTGCGTCACTTCGACTTTGTATAATTTTATCAACTAATTTTTCATCACTAAAACAATTTGTAATTTTTTCTTCATTTAAACCAGCTAATTTACCTATATTAGTTAATTTTTCTACGAATGAATCATCATTAGAAATCCATTTACTTTGTGTAGATAAAATTAATTTAACAAAATCAAAATATTTATCTTCTGGAGCACATTTTGCTAATATTGATGCATATAAAGCTTGTTTATCTAAAGGAAAATCTCTGTAAATAAATTTAATTTTTTTGCTATCAATATATTTTTCTTTAATTTTTGGATATATTTCTCTATGAAAATCTGCGCAGTGATTACAGGTCATAGATGCATATTCAATTATGGTTACTTTAGCTTCTTTATCTCCTAAAAAAGCTTCATTTTCTGTAACAGCTTTTAAATTATTAAAAACTGCTGAAGTTAACAGTAAAGTAATAAATATTATAAAGTAATTTCTAAAATTATATTTCATAAAATTAACACTACTACATGTGGTATATTAATAAATTAAAATATCATATATGTAGTATAATTATAAAAACTAATCCCTTTATGAGCAAGATTTAATTTATTAATCAAATAAAGTTTTATTTAGTCTTTGTAAAGCATTTTTCAGATTATTATTCTTTATTTTATTAATTATTTTTTTTTGGTTAAATTTGGATGGCTGTTTTTTAGTAATTTTTTTAGTTTTTTCATTAGTTTGATTGAAGTCTTGCAAAATACTTATTTTTTTAATTGCTTTATAACCGAAATATTGATTAATTTTTTCAATTATTTCTTCACTTTTAAACTCTATTTCCATAGATCTTCCTCTTTTAGTTTTTAATATTATTGTACCACCAGAATTATCTGTGCCTGAAAAAATAATTTTTTCTGGGTAGCAAAATCTTGTTATATCGTTTTCTATAATTTTTTCCCAATTATTTATTAATGATATTTCAATAAAATTTTTTTTTTTAATGTTTTTATCGATTACTTTTGGGAGACTTGATCCTATTTTTTTAAAATAACTTTGTTTTCTGTTTGTCATTTTTAAATTATTATTAAAAATAATATTTTTTTTTTATATTATCAAAAAACAATGAGAAAATTAACTGATAACTTATTATACTGGTATAAAGATAATAAAAGAAATCTTCCTTGGAGAATAAAAAAAAATACTAAAATTCCATATTATGTTTGGTTAAGTGAAATAATGTTACAACAAACAAACGCGAGCACAGTAATTGCACATTATAAAAAATTTATTTCTAAATGGCCTACCATAAATCATTTATCTGAAGCAAAATTAAATGATGTATTATTAATTTGGCAAGGCCTTGGGTTTTATAACAGAGCTATAAATTTACATAAAACTGCAAGAATTATCTGTTTGAAATATAATGGCATAGTACCTAAAAGATATGAAGATTTATCCAGTTTACCTGGAGTGGGGGATTATACTGCAAAAGCAATAATGTCTATAGCTTACAAAAAAAAGGTAATTGGAATAGATGTTAATATAAAGAGAGTTACTTCTAGAGTATTTGGTTTAGATTCTCACAATATAAAAAAAATAAATCAAAAACTTAGTGCATTGATTCCAGAAAATAGAAGTGATGATTTCATGCAAGCGTTAATGGATATTGGAGCTGTAATATGTCAAAAGAGAAAAGTTAATTGTTTAATTTGTCCTTTAAAAATAAATTGTAAATTTTTTAAAAATAAAAATAAATTAAAAAACAGTTTTTCGAATAAAAAAATTAAAAAAAAATTTTTATTTATATTTTTAATGAAATATAAAAATCAAATAATTTTAAAAAAAAGAAAAAATACTAAGTTTCTAAATAATTTGATGGAGATCCCAAATATTTTATTATCTAAGAAAATTTCTTTATTATCTGCTAAAAAGCAAGCTCCTATAAAGCTTAATTGGGTTAGTGAACCAGAAAAATTATTTATAAATATAAGTAATTTTAATTTAGAAATACGTTGTTTTACAACTAATTTAAATCAAAAAATTCTTTTAAAAAATACTAAATGGTTAAGTACAAAAAATATTAATAAAGTTCCTGTATCAAGTTTAATGAAAAAAATATTATTTCACTTAAAATTAATTTAATTCTGTTCTTAACTTTTCTCTTAAAACATCAATACTTACTAATTCTTTATTTTTAGATTTGTACCAAAAAGTCCAACCATTACACGATGGTAAATTTTGTAAGTCAGCAGCGACACTATGAATCGATCCTTTAAAATTATCAGTTATTATGGAACCATCAACTTTAACTTTTGCAAACCATTTTTTATTAATATCGTGAATAATATCTCCTGGTTTTATAAGATTAAATTCTATTAAACTACCAAATGGAATTCTTTTTTGTTGTTTTTTTTCAGGTATTTTTAACATTTCTTTATTTTTTAATGGTTTGATACTAGCAATTCTTTTTTTTGCAAATTTTATATATTTTTTTTCATTTTCTATACCAATGAATTTCCTATTATATTTTTTTGATACAGCACCTAAAGTACCTGTTCCAAAAAATGGATCTAAAATAGTATCTCCGGGCTTTGTGACGGATAATAAGATTCTTGTTAATAATGCTTCAGGCTTTTGAGTAGGGTGTATTTTTTTTCCTTTGTGTTTTAATCTTTCTGACCCATTACAAATTGGGAAAACCCAATCGCTTCTCATTTGTATATCATCATTAAGTGATTTCATTAAATTATAATTAAACATATATTTTGAGTCTTTATTTTTTGTACACCAAATTAAAGTTTCATGAGCATTAGAGAATCTTGTACCTCTAAAGTTTGGCATTGGATTACTTTTTATCCATACTATGTCATTCAAAATCCAAAATCCTAAATCTTGTAGAATTTTCCCAATTCTAAAAATATTATGATATGTACCAATTACCCAAAAAGTTCCGTTATCTTTTAATAAATTTTTTGCTGTATTTATCCATTTTTTTGTGAATTTATCATATTCATCAAAATTTTTAAATTGATCCCATTTTTCATTTACACCATTAACGTTTGAACAATCTGGTCTTGTTAAAGGATTTTTAAGTTGAAGGTTATATGGGGGATCAGCAAATATTAAATCTATTGATTTAGCAGGCAATTCTTTCATTTTCTCTATACAATCACCTTCTAATATTTTATTAGTAGAAATTTTTTTAATTTTCATTTTGATCCCGGTTATTTTTTATTCTAACATTTTTGTTATAGGTTTAAATGATTTTCTATGATGAGGTGTTATTCCAAATATTTTAATCTTATTAATATGATCTTTAGTACCATAACCTGAATTTTTATTCCAAAAAAATTCTGGATATTTATAAGATAATTTTTTCATTAAATTATCTCTAATAACTTTTGCAATAATTGATGCTGAAGCAATTGAAATAGATTTATTATCTCCATTTTTTATTGTTTCAATATTTGCATTAATTTTTGGTGCATTTATTCCATCCACTAAAATAAAATCAGCTTCAACTTTTAAAGATTGATAAGCTCTTTCCATTGCAATTAATGAAGCTTGCAGTATATTCTTTTCTTCTATTTCTTTTACACTTGCTGCACCAATACCAAAAGAAACAATCTTAATTAAAATTTTATATAATTTTTTTCTAAATTTTTTTGAGATTTTTTTTGAATCATTTATTTTACTAATATCAGGATATTTTTTTAAGAATTTTTTCCATAATGATCTTTTAATGTAAACAGCAGCTGCAACTACTGGTCCAGCAAGCGTTCCTCTTCCAACTTCATCAATGCCAACAATAATCTCACCAAAATTATTTTCTAAATTAAAGTTTGTCATTTTAATTTTGTAATTATTTCTACTAAATTACATGGTTTAAAAGAGGAATCTAATTGATGCTTTATAATTTGATCCCACGCATCCTTACATGCTGATGGTGAACCAGGTAATGCAAATAAATATTTTCCATTTGCAACACCTGCGCATGCTCGAGATTGAATCGTTGAAGTTTTAATTTTTTTATAACTTAACATTCTAAAAATTTCGCCAAACCCAGGAATATCTTTTTCAAAAAAACTTTTAAAAACTTCAGGGGTAATATCTCTTTTAGTTAATCCCGTACCGCCAGTTGCAATAATTACATCTATTTTTTTTTCTTTTAGCCATTGCTGGACTATATCTTTTATTTCTTTTTTATTATCTTTACATATTTTTTTTTCAAATAAGTAATGTTTAGAGGACATTATCTTTTTTTTTAATAAATTTCCTGATTTATCAGTTTTATTATTTCTTGTATCAGATACTGTGAGAATAGTTATATTTAATTTTTTTCTAGGATTAGCCAATTTTTATTTAAATGTTAAAATAATTAATTAATTATATGATACAAAAATTTATTTATGACTAAAGAAACAAATTTGATAAATTAATTATTTTATTTATATCTTAATATATGACTAGAGAATCAATGAACTTTGATGTATTAATTATTGGGGCAGGGCCTTCAGGCCTTTCAGCTGCTATTAAACTTGCTCAACTTGCGAAAAAAAATAATAAGGAATTGAATGTTGGTATCGTTGAAAAAGGTTCGGAAATTGGAGCTCATATCTTATCTGGTGCAGTTTTAGAACCCAGAGCATTAAATGAATTAATACCTGATTGGAAAAGTAAAGATTCTCCTTTAAAAACAGAAGCAAAAAATGATAATTTTTTATTATTAACAAGAAATAAATCTTTTAAACTTCCAACTCCTCCTCAAATGAAAAATGATGGTAATTATATTATTAGTCTTGGAAATTTTTGTAGGTGGTTGGGGAAACAAGCGGAAGAATTAGGGGTAAATATTTTTCCTGGGTTTTCTGCATCTGAAATTTTATTTGATAAAGACGATACAAAAGTTATTGGTATTAGAACAGGTGATCAAGGACTCGATAAGGATGGTAAACAATTAGAAAATTATCAACAGGGTTACGATCTTTTTGCTAAGCAAACAATTTTTGCTGAAGGATGCCATGGTTCTCTTACTAAAAAATTAATAAAAAAATTTAATTTAAGAGATAAATCAGACCCTCAAACTTATGGTATTGGATTAAAAGAATTGTGGGAAGTTAAACCAGAGAATCATCAAATTGGTCAAACTTTGCATTCTATTGGTTGGCCATTAGACAATCAAACTTATGGTGGATCTTTTCTCTATTTTTTGGAAAATAACCAAGTTTCAGTTGGTTTTGTAATAGGATTAGATTATAAAAACCCATATCTGAGTCCATTTGATGAATTTCAAAGATTTAAAACACATCCAAAGATTAAAAAAATTTTCGAAGGTGGGAAAAGGATTTCATATGGAGCTAGAGCTTTAAATGAAGGAGGCTTTCAATCAATTCCTAAACTAACGGTACCAGGAGGATTGCTTGTGGGGTGCACTGCTGGTTTTATGAATGTACCTAAAATTAAAGGTACTCATACAGCTATGAAGTCAGGAATGATCGCAGCAGAAGAAATTTTTAAAAATATTAACGATTCTAAGAAAATAGAAATTTCTTCATATGAAGTAGAAATCAAAAATTCTTGGGTTTGGGAAGAGCTTTATAGAGTTAGAAATATAAGACCATCATTTCAGTGGGGATTTTGGCCTGGTTTAATTTATAGTGCAATTGATACATTTGTATTTCGTGGTAAAGCACCATGGACTTTTAAACATCACGAAGATCATAAATCCTTGAGAAAAGCAAAAGACTCAAAAAAAATAGAATATCCAAAACCAGATGGTGTTATTTCTTTTGATAAATTATCATCAGTTTTTATTTCCAATACCAATCATGCAGAAAATCAACCTTGTCATTTACAATTAAAAGATTTAAATGTACCAGTAGAATATAATCTAGAGAATTATGATGTGCCTGAACAAAGATATTGTCCTGCAGGAGTTTATGAAATAGTTAATTCCGGAAATAATTCTCCTAAATTACAAATAAATGCACAAAATTGCGTTCATTGTAAAACTTGCGATATAAAAGATCCAAGTCAAAATATAAACTGGGTAACGCCTGAAGGAGGAGGCGGACCGAGATATCCAAACATGTAAATTATAATTTATAAATGAAAAATTTTTTTATATTAATTACATCTATTTTCTTATTTTATCAAAAATCTTTATTTGCTATGGATTATGGTAATTATTTAGCTGGTGAAAGCGCTATGTTAAAAAAAGATAATCTATCAGCGATAAAATATTTTGAAGATGCAATTGATATTAATAATCTTGATACAAAATACGGTAGAGAATTAGCAGAAAAATTATGTTCCTTATATTTATTAGAAGGTCAAATAAATAAATGTATTTCATTTGAAAAGAGTCTTGAAAATAAAATTGATACAGAAACAATCCAAGGAACAAATATTTTAATGGCTTTAGTAGTTGGAGATATTAAAAATAGAAATTTTGATTCAGCATTAGAGAGATTAGGAAGAATGAAAAAAAGTTCTTATGAAAGATTTTCTGTTCCAATTATTGAAGCATGGCTTATTGCAGTAGGAAAAAAAGATTATAAAAACGCAAAAAAAAAACTAACTGAGTTGGATAATGATACAGTAGTAAATGGATTAAGATATCTTAATTCTGCTTTAATTGATGAAGTATTTGATAAGAAAGATGAATCAATTAAGAATTATCAAAAATCTTTAAATTCATTTGCAAGACCTTCTTTTAGATTAGTAGAAATTACAGCTAATGCATTTGAAAGAAATGGCGAATTAGATAAGGCAAAAGATCTTTTTACAAAATTTTATAAAGATTCAAATGATTATTTACTAGTTGAAAAATCATTAAATGAAATAGGAAATAAAAAATCACCGAAAAAAATTATAGAAAATCTAGATGATGCAATAGCTGAATTATTTAGCACTATTGCTAGTACATTTAGCTCAGATTTTACAAATAATTTTTCAATAATTTATTCTCATTTTTCTCTTTATTTAAAAAAAGATTTTGAAGTTTCAAAACTTTATCTAGCTGAACTTATGGAAGAAAATGGGAGGTATGCAGATGCAAATAATTTATATACGTCTGTTAAACCAACATCTAATTTTTATTGGCATACAAGATTAAAAGTAGCTAGAAATTTAGAACTAATGGGTGAAAATCAGAAATCTATTTCTATTTTAAAAAAAATGTCAAATGAGAAAAAAGATAGATATGATTCATTAAAACTTCTTGGAGATATTTATAGAAATTATGATAAGTATAATGAAGCAATAAAATCTTATAATGAAGCAATTGCAAGAATTGATGAAATAAAAAGTATTCATTGGGAACTTCTTTATTCAAGAGGAATAGCATTAGAAAGAAATAATAATTGGGGTTTAGCTGAAAAAGATTTTTTGAAAATTTTAGAAATATCTCCCGATCAACCAGATGTTTTAAACTATCTTGGTTATTCTTGGATAGAAAAAAAAATTAATTTAGATAAAGCAAAAGAACATATACTTAAAGCAGTTAGTATGAGACCAAGAGATCCCTATATCGTTGATAGTTTAGGATGGGCTTATTATAATTTAAAAGATTATGATAATGCTGTTAAAGAACTTGAAAGAGCGGTTACTTTGAAACCAACTGACCCTATTATTAATGATCATTTAGGAGATGCTTATTTTAAAGTTAATAGAAAATTAGAAGCTTTATATCAATGGAAAAAAGCCATTGATTTTAAACCAGAAAAAGATTTAGAAAAAAATATTCAGATTAAAATCAATAAACACGATATACAGACAGATAGTCTATAGAAAAATGTCTAAAATTAAGATATTTAAATGCAATGCATATGCAAAAATAAATTTGTTTCTTAATGTTTTTAATAAAACTAAGGATAATTTACATAAATTAAGAAGTTTAGTTTGTTTTGTTAACCTTCATGATGAAATAATAATTTCTGAAAATAAAAAATCGGTAATAGAAATTAAAGGTCCTTTTAAAAACTTAGTTGATAAAAATAATATTGCTGAAAAAACTTATAATATTTTTTCTAAATTTTTAGACATAGAAAAAAAATACAAAATTTCTATTTACAAAAATATTCCTGTTTCAGCTGGATTAGGTGGAGGTTCAGCTGATGCAGCTGCAATTTTAAAAGGACTTAATTATTTAAATAAAAACAAGGTAATGAATAAAGATTTATATAAATTAGCTATGAAAATTGGATCTGATGTTCCTGCATGTTTATATAACAAAAGTGTTTTATTTTCTGGATATGGAGAAATTTTATCTCCAGTACCTAAAATCCCTAAATTTTCTATTTTATTAATAAATCCACGAAAAGAGCTTTCTACTATGAAAGTTTTCAATGAGTATAAAAAAAATAAAAGAAATAAAAATACTATGTTTAAAAATAAAGATTTTTTTTCTTGGATTTTAAAACAAAATAATGATTTGCAAAAGTATTCAAAAAAGTTTATTCCAGAGATAGAAGAAATGCTAAGTTTTCTTAATTATTCTAATAATTGTCACTTTTCAAGAATGACAGGTAGTGGACCTACTGTATTTGGATTGTTTAAAAAAAAAAAAGATGCAAAAAAAATAGATTTTTTATTGAATAAAGTTTATCCAAATTGGTGGTCAGGAGTTTATACTGTTAAAACTTAACCTTTGAATAAATAATCTTTTTAATATAATTTTATAACTAATACTTTTATTGGGGCGTCGCCAAGTGGTAAGGCACGAGTTTTTGGTACTCGCATTCGCAGGTTCGAATCCTGCCGCCCCAGCCATTAATTTAATACCCAAATATTATAAGTAAGAATTGAAGCATAAAGAACCCAAATTATATAAGGAACTAATAAATAACTAGCAATTTTATTGATTCTATAGAAATAAATTATATTTAAAAATATGAAAAATATTAAAAAAAATATTTCAATGAGTCCTAAAGTAATGTTCTGAATTCCAAAAAAAAGGTAAGTCCAAAGAACATTTAAAAAAAACTGTATCCAAAATAACTTAATTGCTAAAGATCTTATTTTACTTACTTTACTTTTCCAAATTAACCATATTGAAATTCCCATTAATATATAAAGTATTGTCCAGACAGGTGCAAAAATCCAATCAGGGGGATTAAAGTTAGGTTTGTTTAATGTTTGATACCATGTTTCTACTGAAACAAAAGTAAAATAACCACCTAAACCATTACCAAGAATAAGGCATAAAAAAATAAAGAAAAAAAGCCAAATTGTATTATTTTTATCTAAATTTGTTATCAATTGATAAATTCCCAGATCCTTTTAATAATATTGCAAAAGTTATAACACCCCACATTAAAGGATATTCATATCCACCTTTATTCCAAAAAAACCCATCATTAAAATGTTGATAAACTGCAAATGTCATAAATATAGTTACTGATAAAGCTGCTATTCTAGTAAAAAAGCCTAAAGCAATACAAATTCCTCCTATAAATTCAGTAAAAGCAATTAAATATGCTAAAAAAATTCCAGTAAATAAGGGATTTGAATATTCTTTATCTAAAAAATTTATAAAATTATCTAATTCCCCATTGAATCCTTTGTATAATTTTCCATATCCGTGAGGTATTAATAAAATTCCAGTTATGAATCTTATTATAGGATAGGATAAATATTCTCCAATAGAGTCTAGGTTTCTTAAAAATGGGTTTATCATAGATTACATTTTATTTTATAATTATAATTATATTTATTCTAAAGTTTTGAAACAAAAAAAAAATATAATAAAAAAATTTCCTATAAAAATCAATTCTAATGGAGAGTGGCTATATAAAAATAATTTAATTCAAAGAAAAGCATTAATTAAATTATTTTCATCAGTTTTAGTTTCAGATAATAAAGGGAAATTTTATTTAGAAACACCAGCAGAAAAAGGAGAAATTGAAGTTGAAGATGCACCTTTTGTTATTACCAGTTTTAAGATTAAAAAAAAATTATCTAAAAAACAGGAAATTATTTTTGTAACTAATATAGATCAGGAAATTGTTTTAAGCAAAACCAATCCTTTAATATTTATAAAAAAAAATAAGAATCATATTCCATATGTAATTATTAAAAAAAATATTAATGCTAAGATATTGCGAGCAGTTTATTATCAATTAATAAATAAATTCTTAGTTAAAGGTATAAAAAAAAATTTGATAATAAAGAGTAAAGGATATGAAATTATTTTAAAATAGAAAATTAATGGAATCATTAAATATAAAGAGTTGGCAGATAGATAAAGATATAAAAAAAATTTTTAATCTTTTAGATAAAAAGAATGAAGAAACTCGTTTTATTGGAGGGTGTGTTAGAGATTTAATTATTAAAAAAAAAAGTAATTATGATATAGATCTAGCAACAACTATATTACCTAGCCTAGTTCTTAAAATACTTAAAAAGAAAAAAATAAAAGTTATTACAAGTGGAATAACTCATGGCACTGTAATAGCTATTTCTAATAGAAAAAAAATAGAGATCACAACTTTAAGAAAGGATATTAAAACTGATGGTAGACATGCTGTTGTTAGATTTACAAAAGATTGGATAATTGATTCTCATAGAAGAGATTTAACCATAAATGCTTTGTCATGTGACTTTAAAGGCAAACTATATGATTATCATAATGGATTAAAAGATTTAAAAGATGGAAATATAAAATTTATTGGAGATTCTGAAGAAAGAATTAAAGAAGATTATTTAAGAATGCTCAGATTTTTTAGATTTTACGGAACTTATGGAAAAAAAAAAATTAGTAAACATGAAATTAAGATTTTTAAAAAATTATCATCAAATTTAAAAAAATTATCTTCTGAAAGAGTTTATTCTGAATTTAAAAAAATATTATTATCTAATAATTTGTATGAAGTTTTACGATTAATGAAAGAAACTAAATTATTAAAATACATCATTTTTGAAAATAATGATTTAAAAAGAATAAAAAATTTAGAAAAAATTTCTCAAAATTTATATTTAACTGATTTTACTACAATATTAGCCATTCTTATAAAGGAAAAAAATATGTTAAAAATATTTAATAATTTAAATTTATCTAATGATGAAAAAAAAAAAAACAAAAAAACTGATTGTTATACAAAAAAGATTTAATTTTAAAAATATAGAAAGTAATATCATAAAATATATTTATGAACACGGGCATGAATTAGCTAAAAATTTATTAATTTATGATTTTGTTAAATCTCCAAGAGAATCAAAGATAAAAAAATATTTAAAAATTTTTTCTTTTATTAAAAAATATAAATTACCAAAATTTCCTATTACTGGAAAAGATATAATTAAAAAAGGAATTAAATCAGGACCAGTTGTTGGTAAAATTTTAAGATCTTTAGAGGAATGGTGGTTTGATAATAAAGCTAAACCATCAAGAGATGAATGTTTAAAAAAACTAAATGATTTTTGTTAGATCCATATTGCTTTAGGGGGCATTGACATTAATATTGCTTCAGTATTTCCTCCAGTCTTTAAACCAAATTGAGTTCCTCTATCATATAATAAATTAAATTCTGCATATCTTCCTCTTTTTATTAATAATTTTTTTCTATCTTCTTTTGTCCATTTTTTATTAATATTTTTTTTAATAATTGTTGAATATATTTCTAAAAAACATGTGCCAATATTTTTTACAAATGCAAAATCATTTTCTTGATTATTAGTATTTAAGTAATCAAAAAAAATCCCTCCAGCACCTCTGGTTTCATTCCTATGTTTTAAAAAAAAATATTGATCACACCATTTCTTAAATTTTGGATAATAATTTTTATTATGCATCGAACAAGTTTTTTTTAATGAATTATGAAATAGATCAATGCTCTTTTTATCTCTCATTGTTGGCGTTATATCTGTACCTCCTCCAAACCAAGATTTCGATGTTATTATATGTCGAGTGTTAAAATGAGCTGCAGTAATAAAAGGTGAATGTAAGTGAGCAACAAGTGAAATTCCTGTTGCCCAAAATTTTGGGCTTTTTTCACACCCGGGAATTTGTTTTCTAAATTCTTTTGAAAAATTTCCATATACAGTTGATACATTCACACCAACTTTTTCAAAAATTCTTCCTTTCATAATTGACATTTCTCCTCCTCCACCTTTATTATTTTTTAATCTTTTCCAACGTTTTTTGTTAAATTTTCCTGGTTTTTTTTTAATAGTTTTATGTTGAAATTCTTTTTCAATTTCTTCAAAAGATTCACAAATATTATTTCTGAGTGTTAAAAACCAATCTTCTACTTCTTGTTTATTTTTATTTACAATCATTTTTTAATAAATGTTAAACTTAGAATTGATTAATTAAAAAAAAAAAATATTTTCATTATTATTACTTATTATTTAGTATTTAAATATTCTATATTAAAATTAATTGATTAATAAAAATAAAATATTCAAAATTAATAAAGATAGAAGAAGTTTTCTGAAGTTAACTACAACTTCAATGGCAGCTGTTGGCTCTGCTTTTGCTATATGGCCATTTATTGATTCAATGAACCCTTCAGCAGATGTTTTAGCTTTAGGAACAAAAGAAGTTGATTTAACTAATATTGAAGAAGGTTCTACAAAAACTATTAAATGGAGAGGGAAACCTGTTTTTATTAAACACAGAACTAAAGCAGAAATTAATGAAGCGAAAAAAGTAAACTTAAATGAATTAAAAGATCCTGAAAAAGATGAAGATAGAGTAGTAAAACCTGAATGGTTAGTTGTAGTAGGCGTTTGTAGTCATTTAGGCTGCATTCCTTTAGGACAAAAGGAAACAGATAATAAAGGTGATTTTAATGGTTGGTTTTGTCCTTGTCATGGTTCTCATTATGATTCATCGGGTAGAGTTAGAAAAGGGCCGGCACCAAAAAATTTAACAGTTCCTAAGTATACATTTTTAGATGAAAACAAAATTAAAATAGGTTAAATGGCAAAAAAATTTAAAAATAAAACATTAGCTTGGTTAGATTATAGATTACCAGTATTTAGTGTCTTAAAAGAGGCTTTGGTTGATCATCCTACACCAAGAAATCTTAATTATTGGTGGAATTTTGGTTCTTTAGCTGGAATCACTTTAATTATTATGATTGTATCGGGCTTATTATTATCTATGCATTATGTTGCTCATACAGACTTAGCTTTTGATAGCGTAGAACACATTATGAGAGATGTTAATTATGGATGGTTGATTAGATATATACATAGTGTCGGAGCATCTATGTTCTTTTTTATTGTTTATATCCATATTTCTAGAGGTTTATATTATGGTTCATATAAATCACCTAGAGAAGTTTTATGGTGGTTAGGGATTATAATTTTTCTTTTAATGATTGCATCAGCATTTTTAGGTTATACTTTACCATGGGGTCAAATGAGTTTTTGGGGCGCTACAGTTATAACAAATCTATTTTCTGCTATTCCATTAATTGGTGATAATATAGTTACATGGTTATGGGGCGGATTTTCAGTTGATAATCCAACTCTTAATAGATTTTATTCATTACATTTTTTAATCCCTTTTTTAATTGTAGGGGTAGTTTTTTTGCATATCGTTGCATTACACAAATTTGGTTCAAATAATCCAACTGGAATTGATTTACATTTAAAAAAAGAAAAGATACCTTTTCATCCTTATTACACAATTAAAGATTTGTTTGGATTAGGAGTATTCTTTATAATTTTTGCAATTTTTGTTTTTTTTCTTCCAAATGCATTAGGACATCCTGATAATTATATTCCAGCTGATCCACTTATTACGCCAGAACATATAGTACCTGAATGGTACTTTTTGCCTTTTTATGCAATTTTAAGAGCCATACCATTTAAATTATTTGGTGTATTAGCTATGTTAGGCGCAATTTTAATTCTTTTTGTTTTACCTTGGTTAGATACCTGTAAAGTAAGAAGTTGTAAATTTAGACCTATCTATAAACAATTTTATTGGATTTTTATTTTAAATTTTTGTGTTCTTGGTTGGGTAGGAGCGCAAGTTCCAGAAGGACATAATTTAATAATAAGTCGAATTTGTACAGCTTATTATTTTATACATTTTTTATTTATTTTACCAATTCTTGGTAAATTTGAAAAAACATTACCAGTTCCGATAAATATTTTTGAAATAAATAAATTAAAAAAATAATTTTTTGAAATATTATGAAAAAATTCTTAATTTTTTTAATACTTCCATTTTATCTGTTAGTTCCTAATGTTTTTGGGAAAGACAATGTTGTTTTGAAAAAACAAGATTGGACTTTTCATGGAATTTTTGGGAGATATGATAATTCTTCTTTACAAAGAGGACTTCAGGTTTATCAAGAAGTTTGTTCGGCTTGTCATGGCGTTAAAAGACTTAGATTTAGAGAATTAAAGGATCTTGGTTTTACAAATGATCAAATTAAAATGTATGCTGAAACTTTTGATGTTTTAGATGGGCCTAATGAGTTAGGAGAATATTTTACCAGACCTGGTGAACCAAGTGATACTTTTGTATCTCCTTATAAAAATAAACAGGAAGCTGCGGCAGCATTTGGAGGCGCTTATCCTCCTGATTTATCATTATTAACTAAGGCAATGAAGAATGGCCCTGATTATATTTATTCTTTATTGACTGGTTATGAAGAAACATTACCAGAAGATTTTGAGTTATCTGATGGACTCTATTATAATCCTTTTCATGATGGCAATGTTATCGCAATGCCGCCTCCACTTTATGATGATGCTATTGAATATATAGATGGAACAGATGCTACTTTGCACCAACTTTCATATGATATTGTTAATTTTTTAAATTGGGTAGCAGAACCTGAGTTACAAAAAAGAAAGTTATTAGGGTTAAAAGTTATACTTTTTTTGATTGTTCTTACTTTACTTCTTTATGTTACTATGAAAGAAATATGGTCTAGGATTGAAAAATAAATGGCAAAAAGTTTTTTATTAGCTTTTATTGGCGGTAGTGGTCTTTATCAAATTGAAGATTTGAAAAATCAAAAATGGATAAATGTTAAAACTCCATGGGGGCCACCATCTGATAAAATTTTATCAGGAACTGTTAATAATAATAAAGTTTTATTTTTACCAAGACATGGAAGATTACATACATATAATCCAAGTGAAATAAATTATAGAGCAAATATTTATGCTCTAAAAAAATTGGGTGTCACAGATATAATCTCTCTTTCTGCCTGTGGTTCTTTAAAAGAAAATTTATCACCAGGTACCTTTGTTCTTGTAGATCAATTTATTGATAAAACTATTACAAGAAAAAAAACTTTTTTTGAAAGCGGAATAGTTGCTCATGTTTCAATGGCTAATCCAACAAGTAAGCTAATAAGAAATGCTTGCGTAGAAGTATTAAAAAAATTGAAAATAAAACATCAAAATAAAGGAACTTATATTGCAATGGAAGGACCACAATTTTCTACAAAAGCTGAATCTCAAACTTACAGAAAACAAAAGATTGATGTTATTGGTATGACAAATATGCCTGAAGCTAAATTAGCAAGAGAAGCAGAAATACGATATGCTACAGTTGCAATGGTAACTGATTATGATTGTTGGCATAGTCAACATGATAATGTTGATGTGCAACAAATTATTAAAACATTAAATAAAAATTCTAATAATGCAAAATCTTTAGTAAAAAATATTGTTAGTGTTCTTCCTAAATATATAAGCAAACAAAAAGATCCTGCAGAAAATATTCTTGATAAATCTATAATAACTCAGGAAAAAAGTTGGAATAAAAAGACTAAAAAGAAATTAAATATAATTTTAAAAAGATATTTGGAGAAAAATTGAGAGTAAAAGGAAAAAATTATAAATCAATCTGGTTAGATAAAAAAAAACAAGAAGTTATTGTAATTGATCAAAGATTGTTACCACATCAGTTTAAATTATTATTTTTAAAAGATATTAAAGATATAAAAAAAGCTATAAAAGATATGGTTGTAAGAGGAGCTCCACTTATTGGAGTAACTGCAGCATACGGAATATATTTATCTATGAAAAAAGATCCAAGTAATAAAAATTTAAAATATTCTATTAATTTTTTAAGAACAGCAAGACCAACTGCTGTTAATTTATCATGGGCATTAGAATTCATGAAGAAAAGATTATTAGATGTAGAAGCATCAAATAGGTGCAATGAATCGAGAAAAATTGCTAATGAGATTAGTAATAATGATATTGAATGTTGTAAAAAAATTGCAGAAAATGGACTCAAAATAATACGTAAGATAAAGAAAAAGAAAAAGAATAAAACTATTAATATTTTAACTCATTGTAATGCAGGTTGGTTAGCAACAGTTGATTGGGGAACTGCTTTATCTCCAATTTTTTTAGCTCATAGAAAAAAAATAAAGATCCATGTTTGGGTAGATGAAACAAGACCAAGAAATCAAGGATCATCTTTAACTGCATGGGAACTTTTACAAGAAAAAATACCGCATACAATTATTACTGATAATGCTGGCGGGCATATAATGCAACATGGTATGGTGGATATGTGTATAACGGGTTCTGATAGAACCACAGCAAATGGTGATGTTTGTAATAAAATCGGAACGTATTTAAAAGCACTTTCTGCCTACGATAATAAAATACCTTTCTATGTTGCGTTGCCATCAAACACAATTGATTTAAAATCAAAAAATTACTTAAAAGATATTCCAATTGAAGAGAGAAACCCAGATGAACTAACTCATATAAATGGCTTAAATTCTAAGGGAAAGAAAATTAAAATTAGAATAACACCAAAAGGGAGTAAGATTAGTAATTATTCGTTTGATGTTACTCCAGCAAAATATGTAACTCGTTTGATAACTGAAAAAGGAATTCATAAGCCTACAAAAAATGAAATTAAAAAAATTTTCTTTTAAATAAAAATGAACAAAAAAGAATTAGTTAAAATTACTAAATATTTAAATGATAAAGATATAAACCGTGGTTCATCAGGAAATTTAAGTTATAGAACATCAAATGGCTTTGTAATTACACCATCATCAGTTCCTAATAATAAATTAAATGAAGAAAGTTGTGTTGAGATGTCTTTTACCGGAACTTACAAAAATAAATTAAAGCCTTCAACTGAATGGCAAATACACAGAGATATATATTTAAAAAGAAAGGATATTTCAGCAATAATACATACTCATCCAACATCTTCGACAGCTATTGCTTGTATGAATATAGATATACCCTCTTTTCATTATATGGTTGCAATAGCAGGAGGAGAAAATATTCAATGTGCAAAATATGCAACTTTTGGAACTGTAGAACTTTCAAAAAATGTTATTAAAGCTTTAAAAAATAGAAACGCATGTTTAATGGCAAATCACGGATTAATAGTTGGTTCTACAAATTTAAATATGGCTGCCAAGTTAACTGAGGAAATTGAAAGTTTATCAAAACAATATTTATTAATTTTAAAATCAGGAAAAAAACCTGTACTTTTAAGTAAAAAAGAAATGAAAAAAAATATTAAAAAAATTAAAAATTATAGTTATGGAAAAATTTAAATTTATATATTAAATAAAAAATGAACAATATCTCCATCCTTTATTAAATAATCTTTTCCTTCTTGTCTTACTTTACCATTTTCTTTAGCACCCTTTGCTCCTTCATATTTTATAAAATCTTCATAAGATATTGTTTCGGCGCGAATAAAACCTTTTTTAAAATCAGTGTGTATAACACTAGATGCTTCTGGTGCAGTAGAGTCTCTTAATACTGTCCAAGCTCTAGTTTCCTTTTCTCCTGCTGTAAAATAAGTTATTAGATTTAATTTATCATAAGAAGATTTAATAATTTTATCTAATCCAGAATTATCCCATCCTAATGAATTTAAGAAT